>MDSW01127480.1_pt1 | contig 15058 bp, 13 predicted proteins | sample 811171 | NCBI WGS metagenome assembly MDSW01 (sample SAMN05326641, study PRJNA326480) | marine metagenome | isolation source: seawater | place: Atlantic Ocean: North West | collected 2012 | reverse complement strand
TGATTCCTAAAATTGAAAAAAAACCTAAATTGCTTAGTATATATTTTTTTTTTTTTAAAATTTCTTTATAAGTAAAGGGAAATAAAATTAACCCAGCAAAAAACCATCTAAAAAAATTTAAAGAAAAAGGTGGAATTTCATATAAACTTGCTGATTTTCCTACAATAAAATTTCCAGACCAAAAAAGAGTGGTAAGTATTAATAGTAAATAGGCGAAGTTATTTTTATTTTGCACAATTTAAGCAAACCTCGAAGAGCTATAAGGAGTTAAATCTAAATTTGTTTTTTCATTAGAAATCATACTTGAAACAATCTTTCCAGATATAGCACCTAAAGTCCATCCCAAATGATGGTGACCAAAAGAATAAAATACATTCTTATAGTTTTTGGAAGGTCCAATAACTGGAAGAAAATCAGGTAGAGTTGGTCTAAAACCTAGCCATTCATCCTCATGTTCAGGCAATCCATCAAGCATATCTTTTGCATTAAGTATTAAATTTTTAATTCTACTTTTCGATATAGGGTTATTTAATCCTCCAAATTCTACAGTGCCTACGACCCTTAATCCTTGCTCCATAGGAGTCATTCCAAAACCTCTATCTGCATAAACAACTGGTCTAGAAATGAGATGATCAAATCCTTTAAAATGAATATGATAACCTCTCTCAGTATCTAGAGGAATATTTTCGTGAAGTTTGTCGGTTAATTTTTTTGAAAAGGCACCACAAGCAATTACTAATTTATTAAATACGAATCGTTGTGTTTCTGATCTAATTACTGGACTTTGACCATCAAAATCTAAATCTTTAATATTTAATTTTAAAAAATTTCCACCTTTCGATATAAAATTTTCAAACAATTTTATTAGAATTTTTTTTGGATTTCTGGCGTGTCTAGCATAATCGTAGAACACCCCACCATCATAGAAAGGTTTCAAATTGGGTTCTAAGTCATGAATTTCTTTTGGTGAAAGAATTTGTTGTTTAACTCCTAATTCTTCTCTAATTTTAATTTCTAAATCTCTACTTTTCTTATTTTGATTAGTCCAAACATACATTATACCACTATTCTCAATTAATCCTGATAAATCAACTTCATCGAATAATTCATCAAATGAGGTAAGTGATAAGTTTAATATTTGGTGCATATATTTTGCTGTGTGCATCATATTTTTATTAGAACAATTTATTAGGAATTTTGTGAACCAAGGTAGCATTTTAAAAACGTAATTCCATTTTAATGCCAATGGACCTCTGCTACTAATAAGCATAGATGGAATGTCTGAAATTATATCAGGTCTGTTTAATGGAACTGAAGCATAAGGTGAAAAATGGCCAGCATTTCCATATGAGGCTGCATTTCCCGGTTCATCTCTATCGAATAGGGTTACGTCATAATTTTTTTTTTGAAGAAACAATGCTACACAAACACCTTGAATTCCTGCTCCTACAATTCCTATTCTTTCTTTTGACATTTAAAATTTATATAATTAAAAAAAATTAAAATAGCGTGACAAATTATACTTTAAACTTAGGCTATAAGTTGTTTGCTATAAATTTTTGTGCTCATTACGAGCCCAAAACCTATCATGGTTGCCATCATTGAGGAGCCTCCATAAGACATTATTGGTAATGGAGAGCCAACTATGGGAAGTAATCCTAAAACCATACTCATGTTTACAACTATATAAATAAATATTGATGCTGCAAAACCGAAACAAAAAAGCCTACCGAAAAAACTTCTTGATTGAGATCCTATATTTAATATTCTAAAAATTATAAATCCATAAATAATCAGTAAAATAACAGAGCCAACAAAGCCAAATTCTTCTGAGTATAGAGTGAAAATAAAATCAGTATGTTTTTCTGGCAAAAATTCTAAATATGCTTGTGTACCTTTTAAAAAACCTTTTCCTGTAAATCCACCAGATCCAATAGCAATTTTAGATTGTATTATTTGATATCCTGCGCCTAGAGGATCTCTATCAGGATCAAAAAAAGAGAGTATCCTTAATTTTTGATAAGGTTTGAGAAAAGATATAATAAATGGAGCAGAAATAATAAATATTAAAGAAGCATAAACAAAATACTTTATTCTTGTTCCTGCCAACCATAATACAATGATGCCGCTTGCTGCAATTAATATTGATGTTCCTAAATCAGGTTGAGATAAAACTAAAAAAATTGGAATTAAAAGTAATACTATAGGAATGATTATATTTACAATTTTGTTAACATTTGAAATTTGTAATCTATGGTAATATTTTGCAAAGCAAATTATTATTGCAATTTTCATTAATTCGGATGGTTGTAAATTTATGAAATACAAATTTATCCATCTGGTAGAACCTGATGCTGTAATTCCATAGAATGATGCCCAAAATAATAAACCCAATATTATAATATAAAAAATATATCCAGTTGCATGCCAATATTTAATATTAATAAAAGAAATAAAAATCATCATTATAAAAAAGATAACAAATCGCATTATGTGGCTTTTTGTATGATAAAGTAACTGACCTCCATCAGTAGAGTACATTGCAAAACAACTTATTATACCAATCAATAAAATAGAAATTAATAAATAATAATCTATGGATCTTAATTTTTGAAAGAATGTCAATTGGTCAGAATATGAATATTTTTGCATCATATCTATATTTTAATATTTTCTCTTAGCTCGTGGCGATCAATAATTAATTTGAATAATTTTTTTGCAATTGGTGCAGCAACTTTACTTCCTGATCCACCATGTTCAACTAAAATAGACAAAGCGTATCGTGGACTCTTGTACGGTCCAAAAGCTATAAACCACGCGTGATCTCTATCTTTGTAAGGTATTTGTTCAATATCTAAATCTAATTCTCTATCTTGCTCTGTGATTTTCTTTACCTGAGCAGTTCCAGTTTTTCCCGCAAACTGATATTTTGGATCATCAATTCTTGAAGAGTAAGATGTTCCGTATATTTCATTTGTTGATTTAAACATTGCGTCTAAAACAAACTTTACATTTTCTGGATTCCTATAAAGTGGCGTATATTCTTTTATATAATTACCAAAAAAATCGTCTGCAGATTTAAGAATTGATTTATTATCATTTTTTCTCTCTTGAGATGCTAATAACATTTTATACTTAATTTGGTTTACCGAAATCTGGTCTTTTTGCGCAATTACTTTAGGGTAAATTTTATAACCTCCGTTTGCAAGTTGAGCTGTCATCAAACATATTTGTAAAGGACTAGTTTGAATATATCCCTGGCCAATTCCTGTAATAAAGGTTTCACCCAGATACCAATTTTGACCAATGGCCTCTTTTTTCCATTTAGTTGAAGGGAAAAGTCCTTTTTTTTCATCTAAAAAATCCTTTCCTAAAACTTTATTTCCTAATCCAAATTTTTGAGCAGTAATATTTAATTTATCTACTCCTAGCAGTCTTGAGGCTTCATAAAAATAAATATCGCATGATTGTTTTATTGCATTTTTTAAAGACATATATCCATGTCCTTTTTTTTTCCAACAATGATATTTTTGCCCGTACATTTCAACTTTACCTTCGCACTTGACTTTCATATCCGTTCTTAGAGTATCGTGTTCTAAAGCTGATAAAGCTACTAATGGTTTGATTGTTGATCCTGGTGAATATAAGCCAGATACAGTTTTGTTTATTAGTGGTTTTAAAGGGTCACTTTTAATTTCTGCCCATTTATCCTCGTCAATACCATACAAAAACAAGTTTGGATCAAAAGATGGAGAAGAATTCATCGCTATTATTTCTCCAGTAAAAATATCCATTACACTGATTGACCCAGATTTTCCCTCTAAAAGTTGTGAACAAAATTTTTGAATTTCAGAGTCAATAGTTAATTTTAAATTTTTACCTTTTTGTCCTTCCTTATAATCAATTTGATTAATTCTTTTTCCATAAGCATTTACCTCATATCTTTGAATGCTATTTGTTCCTATAAGTTCATTTTCATAGGTTTTCTCTAACCCACTTTTACCCACGCGTAAACCTGGCACATTCCTTTCTTTTATAACTTTGCTATCAATAAGATCTTCTTTGCTTACTTGTGAAACATATCCTAATACATGAGTATAGCTTTCTCCATATGGATAACTTCTTCCAACTGTAATTACTGGTTTTGCACCTGACAATTCATGTAAATAGAAGTTTATTTTAGAAAACTCATCCCAACTTAAATTTTCTGAAACAACTAAAGTTTCCCAAGGTTTTTGCTTATTCTTTTTTTTTATTAATTGTGATAATTTTTTACTGTCAAATTCAAGTATATTTTTTAATCTAATCATTAAATCTTTAAAGTTTTCTACCTGCTCAGGAATGACATGTAGTTGATATACCTTTAAATTACCTGCAATAGTATTCCCAAAAAAATCCTTAAACTCTCCCCTAACTGGCGGTAATCTAGACTCTCTTAATCTATTTTTATCTGAGAGTGTCAGGTATTTTTTATTTTCGTTAATTTGAAGGGAAAAAAGTCTTCCAACTATTCCAAAAAAAACTACTGCTTTTGCAGCTGAAAAAATAAACATCCTTCTATTAATTGTGCTTAATTTTTTAAAACCAGAGTCGCCACTATCATTAATCATTTCTTCTGCTCCTAAATACTAATCTATCATAGAAATCAAATATATACGCAAAGACATAATAAAGCATAAAAGTAAAAAAAATATTTCCTGAAATCTCATAATAATTAAATTCTAAAGAAAAAACTAAAATTAAAAGAGAGTAATTAATTGAAGTAACTACGAGTATTGTAAATAAAAAAAATAACCAATCATTCACAATACTTGGTCTTAGCGTGATATTTTTCAGATATGCTGAAAATCCACAAACCATTAAATAAGCCAATCCACTTATTCCTATAGGGAAACCTAAAACTACATCATTAATCAAGCCCGCCATAAAGATCGAGCCATACCCTAGGCTTTCTGATCTTCGTAAACTCCAATAAAAAATAAGAATGAAGGGAAAATTAAATGAAAAATATTTATATTTTAAATAATTAAGATCATATTCATTTAAGACAGATATAAATAATATTATGATCGGCGCATACATTAATAGTTTTCTGAAATTGGAGATTTTTTTTTTCTACACTCATTTTATTATTTATTCTCCCTAAAAGATTTTATTTTTACAAAGGTTAATTGTGTCAAATCTGAGAAAAATTCTACTTCCTGTTTCTCCTCATTCTCATTTAGAACTAATTTTCCAATAGGTATTCCAGATTTAAATATACCTCCAGAACCTGAAGTATAAACTACACTTTCCTCAGCAAAATTATTTCTGGTTTGATTGTATTGAATTTCCCCATTAAATTTTCCAGAACCTGACAAAATAGATTGGTAATTACCGGGTAATATAGAAACTGGTATTTTGCTATTTAAATCTGAGATCAGTAAGGCTCTTGATGTAGAATAATTTACCTCAACAATTTTACCTACTAAATAATGATTGTCTATAACAGCCATTCCCATACGAATTTTATCTTTACTGCCTTTGTTTAATATTATGGATTTTAAAAATGGACTATCTTTATCCAATAACACTTTTGCTATTTGCTCGTTTGTTTCTATATTTAATTCGTCAATGAGCTTTCTTAATCTTTGATTTTCAGAAGTAATAAATTCTTTTGAATAATTTTCAGCTTTAAGAGTTTTTAGCTCTTGTAAAGTACTTTTATAATTTTTATATGTATTTAAATGCTCTGTTATCGTTATTTTAGTTTTTGTAATTTGTTTTTCTGGTAGAGATGCAATAAAAGCAGTTCTATAAACAATTTCATTTAGTCCAATTTTTAAGTAATTAATTCCTACAAAATTTAATTTTGATAAAATTATTAATATTAATGAAAAAAGAATAAGTGCAATTAAGGAAAATCTCTGTTGGGCCCCTTTTTTAAGAAAGGCCGAACGAACTGCTATTACGAAATCGTCCCTGCCTGTCGCCATAATTTTTAATATTCAGATAACATTCCTGTAAAAGTTTCCTCTTGATCTAACGCTTTTCCTGTTCCCACAGCAACACAAGCTAATGGATCATCAGCGATATGAACAGGTAATCCTGTTTCTTTAGAAAATCTTTTATCAATATTTTTTAAAAGTGCACCACCACCTGTTAAAGTTAACCCCATATCTACCAGATCTGCAGATAATTCAGGAGGGGTGTTTTCCAATGCATCTTTAATTCCATTTACCATTTCTTTTATAATTGGATTTAAAGCCTCGGATGTGTCCTCTTCGGTTATATTTACCTCTTTTGGAGTTCCAGATCTTAAGTCTCTACCTTTTACTGGATATTTGTTATTATTGGTAGGTATAGCAGTACCAATTTCTTTCTTGATTTTTTCAGCAGTGCTATCACCAATCATAAGATTATATTCTTTTCTCATGAATGTTTGAAGAGCTACATCCATAGCATCTCCAGCAACTCTTAATGAATTTGAATAAACTACTCCACCAAGTGACATTACTGCAATTTCGGTAGTTCCTCCCCCTATATCAACTACCATGGATCCTGTTGCTTCAGAAATTGGTAGTCCAGCGCCAATTGCGGCTGCGATAGGTTCCTCAATTAGTTGAACTCTTCTTGCGCCAGCTGCTAAAGCACTATCTTGAATTGCTTTTCTCTCTACAGGCGTTGAACCAGTTGGAACGCAAATAAGAATTCTAGGATTAGCAAATGTACTTCTTTTGTGAACTTTTTTTATAAAATGTTTAATCATCTCCTCTGTGACGATAAAATCTGCAATTACTCCGTCTCGGAGTGGTCTTATAGCGCTTATATTTCCAGGTGTTCTACCAAGCATTGTTTTAGCCTCATCTCCTACAGCTAATACAGATTTTTTACCCCTATTGTCTACAACTGCTACAACGGAAGGCTCATTTAAAACTACTCCTTGTCCTTTAAGAACTACTAGAGTATTTGCTGTCCCTAAATCAATGGCCATGTCTTGTGACCAAATCTTGCTTATTTTATTAAATATACTCATTTATATACCTCTTACTTTTTGATGTTGAATATTTTGTGAAGGTGCTTTTTTTTCTCTTTTAATAAGCATCTTATTTAAAGCATTTAAATATGCATTTGCTGAAGCTACTAAAGTATCTGTATCAGCTGACTGTCCGACAGTTGTTCTATCGTTTTCCTCAATTTTAACACTAACAGTAGCTTGTGCATCTGTTCCTTCGGTTACCGCATGGACTTGATATAATAGTAATTTAACTTCATGTGGATAAAGTTCTTTTATACATTTAAAAGTAGCATCTACTGGTCCATCGCCTGTTTGGCTTGTTTTTTTTATTTCACCGTAAACATCTAATGTCATTTCAGCTTTTTGTGGTTCGCCTGTTCCTGCAAAAACTTTTAAAGATTTAAGATTTATTGCATTAATTTTATTATCAAAAATTAGACTATCGTCTACAAGTGCTACAATATCTTCGTCATAAACATGTTTTTTTTTGTCAGCTAAAATTTTAAACTTTCCAAAAGCAGCCTGGATGACATCATCTGTAACATCTGTATAACCAAGGTCATTTAATTTATCTTTGAAAGCATGTCTACCTGAATGCTTTCCCATCACAAGAGAAGTTTTTTTCACACCTACACTCTCGGGTGTCATGATTTCATAAGTTTCCCTATTCTTTAACATTCCATCTTGATGAATACCTGACTCATGAGCAAAAGCATTTTTTCCAACAATAGCTTTATTAAACTGCACAGGAAATCCAGTAGCATTCGATACAATTTTAGAAGCTTTTGATATTAACTCTGTTTTTATTCCAGTGTCATATGGCATTAAATCATTTCTAGTTTTAATAGCCATAACAATTTCCTCCAAAGCTGCATTTCCTGCTCTTTCACCAATTCCATTAATTGTACATTCAATTTGTCTTACTCCAGCTGATAAACCTGCAAGAGCATTTGCTACGGCTAATCCTAAATCATTATGACAATGGGCAGATATTATTGCTTTATCTATATTAGGAACGTTATTTTTTAAATGAGTTATTGTTTTAGCAAACTCTTCTGGTATTGAGTAACCTACTGTATCAGGTATATTTATAGTAGTCGCCCCACATTTTATTGCTAATTCAACTGTTTTACACATAAAATCTAAATCAGTTCTTGTTCCATCTTCACATGACCATTCTACATCATCTGTAAAATTTCTTGCATAAGTAACACTTTCTTTAATTGCTTCAATAACTTGGTCATTTGACATTTCAAGTTTGTGTTTCATGTGCACTGGACTAGTTGAAATAAATGTATGAATTCTAAACCTTGGAGCAAAATTTAATGACTCATTGCAAGCATCGATATCTTTTTTAAGTGCTCTTGATAGACCACAAGGAATCGAATTTTTTACAATTTTACTAATTGCAGAAACAGCTTCGAAGTCACCGGGTGAAGATATAGGAAAACCTGCTTCTATAATATCAATTCCCATTTCGTCAAAAACTCTCGATATTTGAATTTTCTCCTCAACACTCATCGAAGCTCCTGGAGATTGTTCTCCGTCTCTCATAGTTGTATCAAATATGTAAACTTTTTCTTTTTTGGACATTTTTAAATTAAATTTTTAGCATATAGATAATACATGCTCTAGTACAGATTGCAAAATAAATCAGTATATTTGACCTAAAAAAAGCAGGATGATCTTTATTTCTTATCGCTATCTACTAATTTCTTTTTTGAAATCCATGGCATCATTGCTCTAAGCTCTGCACCCACTTTTTCAACTGGATGTTCTGCTAACTTCTCCCTAATTTTTAAAAAATTTTTCTGTCCATTTTTACACTCATCCATCCAATCTTTTGTGAATTTGCCCGATTGAATCTCAGTCAAAACTTCTTTCATTCGTTTCTTTGTTTCTTCTTTATTAATTATTCTCGGACCAGATACATACTCCCCATATTCAGCAGTATTAGAAATGGAGTAATTCATATTTGCTATTCCACCCTCATAAATCAAATCAACAATCAATTTTACCTCATGCACTGTTTCAAAATAAGCCATCTCGGGTTCATAACCAGCTTCAACTAAAGTTTCATATCCATTTTTAATTAATTCTACTAATCCACCACATAGTACTGTTTGTTCACCAAATAAATCCGTTTCAACTTCATCTTTAAAAGTTGTCTCAATTATTCCAGATCTTCCACCTCCAATTGCAGATGCATAAGACATTGCAATATCCCTTGCATTACCAGATCCATTTTGATGGACAGCAAATAAACATGGAACTCCTCCACCTTTTTCGAACTCACTTCTTACTAAATGTCCGGGTCCTTTAGGTGCTACCATAAATACATCTAAATCTTTTCTAGCTTTAATTAAATCATAATGAACATTTAAGCCATGCGCAAAAGCAATTGATGTTCCCTCTCTAACTCTTTGTTCAATATGATTTTTATAAATTGAAGCTTGTAACTCGTCAGGAGTCAAAATCATCACAACATCTGCCCATTCAGCAGCATCTGATAAATTCATAACTTTTAATCCTTTTGACTCAGCTTTGGATTTACTTGAAGATCCTTCTCTCAAGGCCACGACAACTTCTTTAACTCCACTATCTTTTAGGTTCAAAGCGTGTGCATGTCCTTGGCTACCATAACCAAATATTGCTATTTTTTTATCCTTTATAAGATTTTTATTTGTATCCTTTTCATAAAACATTTTCATTTTTTTCTCCTATTTTATTATTTAAATATCTCAGATCCCCTTGTCATTGCTACCGCTCCTGTCCTTGACACGCTCACAAGTCCAAATTTTTTCAAATTTTTTGTCATCAAATCTATTTCTCTTCTTAAAGCTGTAACTTGTATAACATATGATTTTTTTGTCTTATCTAATATTACAGGATTAAATTTTTTACAAACTTTAAGTACATTATTTTTTTTATTTGATTTACCTACAAGTTTAAAAAGTGCCATTTCTTTAAAAATGACGTTTTTGTCCTCTCTTTTAAAATCTGCAACTTTATGAACAGGAACTAATTTTTTAAGTTGTAGTTTAATTTGTTCAATTACCTGCGGCGTTCCTGTTGTAACGATAGTAATTCTTGAAATATTTAGTTTGTGGTCAACTTCTGCCACAGCTAGTGATTCTATATTGTAGCCTCTTCCTGAAAACAATCCTACTACTCTTGCAAGTACTCCTGCCTCGTTATCAACCCAAACTACAATTATATGAGTATCGTATTTTCCTTGTTTGCTTGGAACGCTATATGCTGATCTAGATTTAGACATTAAACTAATGTTTTTCCTTTACCTGTAATTTTGTTATTTTTTTGGTCATTAGGTCCTAAAAGCATTTGATTATGTGGTTTTCCCGAAGGTATCATTGGAAAACAATTTTCCTCTTTATCAACTAAACAATCAAATATAACCGGTCTATCCGTGTTCAACATTTCTATAATTTTGTCGTCTAATTCGTCTGGTTTTGTGGCTCGTATTCCAACACAGCCATAAGCTTCGGCCATTTTTACAAAATCTGGAAGCGCAGCTGTGTAGCTTTCTGAATAATTTTTATCATGCAAAAGTTCTTGCCATTGCCTTACCATGCCCATGTATTCGTTATTTAATATAAATATTTTTATTGGTAAACTGTATTGAACTGCTGTTGACATTTCCTGCATAGTCATCAATACCGAAGCCTCGCCTGCAATATCGACTACTAATTTTTTTGGGTGAGCAATCTGAACACCAACAGCTGCAGGTAACCCGTAACCCATTGTACCTAGGCCCCCAGAAGTCATCCATCGATTTGGTTTGTTGAATTTATAATGTTGGGCTGCCCACATTTGATGTTGACCAACTTCTGTTGTTATATAGGTATCTTTATTTTTAGTTAGTTCATAAAGTCTTTGTATAGCGTATTGTGGTTTAATAGTTTCCTCACTATTTATAAAGTTAAAAGAATTTACTGATCTCCATTTTTGAATTTGCTCCCACCATTTTGATATTTTCTGGTTATTTGATTTAATAAAACCTGGTTTCTTTTTTTTTATAGCTTTAATTATTGACTTTAAAACCTCAGCAACATCACCAATTATTGGTAAATCTACTTTAACATTTTTATTTATCGATGAAGGATCTATATCAATATGAATTTTTTTTGACTTTGGAGAAAATTCATCAATTTTTCCTGTTATTCTGTCGTCAAATCTTGCTCCAATATTGATCATTAAATCACAATCATGCATAGCATTGTTAGCTTCGTATGAACCATGCATTCCTAACATTCCTAAAAATTGATTATCTTCTCCTGGAAATGAACCTAAACCTTGCAGTGTAGACGTAATTGGAAAACCTGTAATATTCACCAGCTCTTTTAATAATTCGCTTGCCTTAGGACCTGAGTTAACTACTCCACCTCCAGTATAAAAAATAGGTCTTGAGCAATTAATTACTAATTTTATTAATTCATCTATTTCCTGTTGTGTAAATTTATTATGAGATTTGCCATTTAATTTTTTATGTTTAGGCATTCTCTTGAATTCCGTCTTTTGAAATTGAATATCTTTGGGTATATCTACTAATACAGGACCTGGTCTTCCTGAAGTTGCTACCTCAAAAGCTTTATGAATTGTTTTTTGAAGATCTTTAACATCTTTAACTAACCAATTATGTTTAGTGCATGGTCTAGTAATTCCTGTAGTATCACACTCTTGAAAAGCATCAGTACCTATTAAATGAGTTGGAACTTGACCAGATATACATACTAATGGGACTGAGTCCATATAAGCATCGGTTAAGGCAGTGACTGCATTAGTTGCTCCTGGTCCAGATGTCACTAGTAGCACACCAGGCTTACCAGATGATCTTGCATATCCTTCTGCTGCATGTCCAGCTCCTTGTTCATGTCTAACAAGTATATGTTTTACAAAGCTATGATTTTTTAATTCGTCATATATAGGCAATACTGCTCCACCAGGATAACCAAAAATAAACTCAACTTTTTGTTCCTCTAAACATTTAAATAAAATTTCTGCACCTGAATACAATTTTGACATTTGTTCAATCTAGCTGAAGTTGTACTCCAAGGTCAAGTTTTAGAGATATTTTTTTGTATTTTTTTTAATTCGATTTTGAAGTCTTTGGGATTAATTTTTTGCCAATTTTGCATCTGTCCTCTTGCCCAAGTTCTCTGTCTCTTTGCATATTGTCTTGTTTTTATGGCTAAAATCTCAATTAACTCATCTTTTTTCATTTTTTTACTTAAAAAATCATTAATTTCATTAATGCCAATAATTTTAAGAGAACTATTATTTTTTTTGATTTTTAATTTTTGCAATTTTTTGACTTCATTTATAGCTCCATTTTTAATCATCTCATTGACTCTCTTGTAGATCCTTTGAATTAAATCTTCTTTGGGCAAGTCTAGGTAAACTTTAATAAAATTACTATCATTAAAATTTGATTTAGTTTTTTTATACCATTCAAATAGCGAGATATTTGTATGATTGATAATTTCATAGGCTCTTAATGTTCTTTGAACATCATTTTTATTAATTTTTTTCTTACAAATTGGGTCTATCTTTAATAATTTTTTGTAGAACTTTTGTTGACCAACTTTTATGTGATCTCTTCGTATTTTATTTCTAATTTTAATTGGGACTTTAGGGATTTTTGCAAAACCATAGGTTAGAGCTTTAAAATATAAACCTGTGCCACCTACTATTATTGGTATTTTATTTCTCTTTCTAATTTCCCTAATTTGTGAATAAACTAATTTTAACCAATTTCCTACTGAAAAGGTTTTTTTAACACTTAAAAATCCATAAAGGTGATGTTTAATATTTTTAAAACTATTACTAGCTGGACGTGCAGTTAATACCTGTATCTCTTTATAAACCTGCATACTATCTGCATTTATTATTTCTCCATTTATTATTTTAGCAAGTTTAAGTGCAAAATTTGATTTCCCAGATGCCGTTGGTCCAGAAATTAAAATTATTTTGGACATGTGTCCTTTTTTTAATTAAGTTTAACTCCAATAGATCTTTTTTGGTTTTGATTGTTATAAACTACTAAAGATAAAGTTTTATCAGTTGATTTTAATGCTCCTTTTAAAGAAATTTCTAAATCACCAATAGTTTTAACAACTCTATTTTGTGCCTCGATTATAATATTACCAACACTTAAATAGTTTATTGGGCTTTCGCTAGATATACTGGTGATGACTAAGCCTTTTGTATTTTTAGGAAGTCCTCTTAATTCAATATCTCTGTTATCTATAATTCTGACTCTAATCTTCAGGTCCTTGATTTCTACATCTGTTGTTTTGGTTTCGTCACCTTGGTTGAAGTCTTCAGATGTCTCCAGACGTCCCAACTTTATTTTTTTAACAATTTCCTTATTATTTCTCCAAACTTTTACATTAACATTTTTACCAACATCGGTTTCGGCTACTATTTTTGGTAATTCTTTCATTTGATTTATGGTAACGCCATTAAATTCCAAAATTATATCTCCAGATTTAATTCCAGCATCATCTGAGGGGCTTTTATCTGCTACCGATACTACCAATGCGCCTCTAGGTTTGTCTAATTTTTTCTCATCAGCAATTTCTTGTGTTACTATCTGTATCCTTACTCCAAGCCATCCTCTTTTTGTTTCACCAAATTTTATCAATTGATCTATAACTCTCTTTGCACTATTTGAAGGTATGGCAAAACCTATTCCGATTGATCCTGATTGTCCAAGTATCGCTGTATTGATTCCCACAACATCTCCATCCATATTAAATAAGGGACCTCCAGAGTTACCCTGATTTATTGATGCATCTGTTTGAATAAAATCCTCATATCTTGCAAGTCCTATACTTCTATTTCTTGCAGAAACGATACCTGCGGTAACTGTGCCTCCAAGCCCAAATGGATTTCCAATTGCCAAAACCCAGTCTCCAATTCTTGCTTTATCTGAATTACCAAATTTTACTGGCTTAAATTTATTTTCTGAAATTATTTCTAATACAGCTAAATCAGACAAAGGGTCTTTTCCCAGTATTTTTGCTTTATATTCTTCTTCTCCGTTAACTCTAACAAAAATATCATCGGCTCCTTTGATTACGTGATTATTTGTAACAACTATACCTTTTTCTGAAATAATAAATCCTGAACCTAAGGCACTAGTTTTTCTTTCTTGAGGTACACCAAATTCTTTAAACATGTCTTCAAAAGGGGATCCGGGTGGAAATTGAAATGGAAATGGATTCACACTAGTTGTAATAGTTTGGGTTGTAGAAATATTAACTACTGATGGCATTAGTTTTTCAGCTAAATCAGCAAAGGAGGCTGGTGTGTCCTTTGCTTTAAGACTGCTAGAAAATAATAAAAAAATAATTAAACAAAAATTAAAAGTTTTTTTCATCATTAATTTTTAAAATACCAGATTATTATAAATCCAATTATAGAAAATATTAATCCACCAATTCTTAATTGATTATCACTAATTTCCTTAATTTTTAACAAAATACTTTTCATTTTTGATGGAAAAATAGCGTACAACAAACCTTCAATAAAAAAGAAAAGACCAATTGCTATGATCAATTCGTTCATATTTAATATTATTGATTTTGAGTTTCTATGTTACCAAAAAATTTAAAAAATTCGCTATCGGGCGACAATATTAGTGAAGTTTCCCCACCTATAAGTGCTTTCTCATATGCTTGCATAGCTCTATAAAATGCAAAGAATTGTGGATCCTGGCCGAACGCATCTGCAAAAATTTTATTTCTTTGACCATCGCCTTCCCCTTTCATTATTTGAGATTGCTTCTCTGCATCTGCGAGTATTACAGTAACTTCTTTATCAGCCGTGGAAGTTATAGTTATAGCCATCTCTGCACCCTTTGCTCTAAATTCTTTTGCCTCTCTCTCTCTTTCGGTTTGCATTCTTCTATAGATTGCTTCACTGTTTGCCGGTGGAAGGTCTGCTCTTTTAATTCTTACATCTACAATTTTTATACCGAATTTTTCTGCCTCATTATTTACTCCATCTTGTATTAATGCCATTTGATTTGTTCTGTCC
>MDSW01077974.1_pt1 | contig 15058 bp, 4 predicted proteins | sample 811171 | NCBI WGS metagenome assembly MDSW01 (sample SAMN05326641, study PRJNA326480) | marine metagenome | isolation source: seawater | place: Atlantic Ocean: North West | collected 2012 | reverse complement strand
TTGGCCCTGACCCTGTCCTTGGCCCTGACCCTGTCCTTGGCCCTGACCCTGTCCTTGGCCCTGACCCTGTCCTTGGCCCTGTCCTTGGCCCTGACCCTGTCCTTGGCCCTGGCCGTCCTCTCCTTCTCCGCCGCCTTCGGTGCCACCGTCTCCGGTTCCATCACCTTGGAAGTCCGGATCGTATGCGTCGGGGATTCCGTCGCCGTCCGAGTCCGAAGCAGCCCCGTCGTTGGGGTCGTTCGGATAGGGGTCATTCGCGTCAGACGTCCCATCGCCGTCGGTATCTGCGTTGTTCGGATTGGTTCCTGACTGGTACTCCTCCAAGTTGTCTAGTCCGTCACCATCTGGATCTGCACTGCTATCACTGGCGGAGTTGGGGTTAAGTCCGTAGTTGACCTCCCAACCGTCGGGCATTCCGTCATTATCGGTATCTGCGTTGTTCATGTCTGTCCCAGCGGCTTGCTCCTCCGCATTGGTCAATCCGTCCCCGTCCCAGTCGGCTCCTCCGTCGGAGGGGTCAAGGGGGTCTGATCCATCGGCTGCAACTCCGGTAGAACCGGCCATTAGCACCAAGAGCAGGGCTGTCAACAAACTTGCTTTCTTCTGATTGTACATTTGTAATTCACTTCCTATTTTCCGTTTATCCAGAGTAGGTTGGATGGTTTCTTAGAGCGAGTCTAGGCACGTGTCCGGTTACTGCAATAACGCTGCACTGAGCGCGATTCCAGATATTTCCGAACCCTCTTAATTCTGTCCTGACTCCTCCTTTTCTTGTCATCCAATCTCACTGGCTTTCTCAGGGAACCCTCTGTTCCCTCTGGGCTTGGAGAGGCATGTTACGTATTTCAAGGATTCCCGAGCAAGTTTCACGGGGTGATCTTTGCTAATTCCGCGAGGAACCTCGTCTTCCCCATGAAGTGCAGGACTGGAACGACCAGTGAGGAAACCGCAAGGACCCCGAAGAAAAGACCTGACCAGAGCTCGATGCCCCTGCCTATTGAGAGGAAGAGTAACCACCCCATGAGCACTGATACCCAAGGAAGATGCCTCCTAGTGTAGAGGGAAAGCCTGGCATTGAGAATCTCATCCGAGTACAGCTGCGGGGTGTCTTCCGGGTCAGCTAGGCCATGCTCAACCCCACACCTAGCACAGACCTGGTACCTTGGCCCGTTCCCGGTAATGAACTGGGACTGAGGGTAGTTCTGCTTGCACATCCTGCATACTGGCATTACGCTCACAACAACCAGTGGAGGATTGTCCTTCAAGGCTACGGTCTGGGAGCCTGTCTCAATTGTCGTCTAGGGCATCATCTAGGAATGACACGTCGATGTCCACATCCTCTTCTTCCAGTTCATCTGCAAGGTCGTTCAGGCCATCGAGACCGATCTCCTCGGTTTTCGAGCTCAGAAGTTCCCCGACTGAGGTGTCTGGCTCCCATGACTCGTCCAATGGTATTTCTTCTCTGGCAGGTTCTTCCAACTCCTCGAACTGGTCCTCTGATATTCTGTCGGTCTGGCTCAGGATTGAGCTCGAAGCTATTTCCTCCTCCTCCGATATGCCGAGCGCCTCCCTGGTAAGCTCCTCCTCCAACTCTACCTCCTGCGTCCCCATCTCCCATGGTTGTGGGGCTGCCCTCTCCCTGGGTCTGATGATTAGCGCGGCGCCAAGAATGATCATCAGTGCCGAGACCAGCAGGATGAAAGTGTTCAGATCGCCATCAACGAGCTGGTCGAACCACGACTCCCCCCCCGAACCAGACCCATCGCCATTTCCTCCGGGGGACATCTCAGAAAGTGGGTATACTCTGATGGAGTCCACGGCTAGCCTGTGGACTTCGCCATCGAATGCGACTACTGCAATCCAGTATGCTGTAGACGAGCTCAGTGGGGTGGGCCCAAGGGACTCGAAGGACGAGTTCGACGTTGTTATCGAGGACTGCACTTGAATGGCGTCCCTGGTGTCGGAGAACTCCATAGTGCTGGCGTATATGGTGTACGATTTCACCTGAGTATCTTCAGAATCTGTCCAAAGCACCTCTATCCTACTCCCGGATGGATCCCAGTATGCCATAATCTCTGAGACCTCAGGGAGGTGCATTCCTGGGTCCTGGGAGTTCTCGTCAACTGGGCTTATCATGGAGGTCTCGAGATTGTTGGTCCAAGCGTTTCCTGACGTGTCCACGGGCACCACTGCAACCCAGACTGGGATATCTGGTTGGATGGCCCCCCCTCCGGAGACTACCTCGAGTAGGGTGCGTCCCCACTCGGTCCTATCAAGAGTTAATGCCGGGTCGAGACCCTCCGTGCTATCGAATGGGGCTCCTGCTACAGCGAAAAGGAGGTATTCGCCGATGTCCGGAGCAGTGCTGGAGGGGAACGTGACGAACACCCCATCGCCGGAGTCTGGTGACCTGTCCTCCAATTCTGGAGCTGCCAGCCTCTCGGGGGGGAACGTGTCCCCCCTGTTGTCAATTGGGGTGACTAGGGCCAAGTGATCGCTCAGGTCCGATAGGAACACGTTGCCAGCGATGTCATGGATGGTGACCGTGACGTAGAGGGGGATGTCCGGCGATATTCCAGATGGGATTAGAGAGTCCGGTCCTGTACCATACAGGGCGGTTGTCAGAGTCACATCCAACCTTGGTGAGTTTCCTATCTGCCTCTGGTCTATCCTTAGGACGTTGCAGTTACCACTGGCCTCGCAATTTGCGTACACATCCGTCAGGTCATCGAGAGGGAAGTCGGATGCCCAAACTGTGTAGTGACTGAAATCATCAGCCATCGTCCTATCCCAACTGACGTCTATTGCGGACCCATCATCGTCGGGATGGTCCCAGGCTTGTAGGCCAGAGACTGCGTCGGGCGGGGTGAACTCGGAAGAATCTAGCTCGGAGTAGCTTGCTGTTTCTACCACTAGCACATCATCTACGTTCTGATTTCCCCAGTCATCTACCGCAACGACGCCTATCCAGTAGACGATGTCGTTCTCCAGAGTGGAGTTTCCGATTGAGTCGATTACAACCTCGTCGGTGGTGCAGTCGGGAATTATCTCTGCTATGGGCCAGCCGTCTACGGAGGAAGGTGCGGTCCACCCAGATGCGGGGAGGATGAAGATGACGTGATAGGAGCAGTCGGCCTCCTGGTTTGGGTTCCAGCTTACCTCAATACGGCTCCCCTCGTCATTGGGGGCGTCATTCGCGGAGGTCCCGGTAATTGGTGCTGGTGCTATCCCGTCATTGAGTCCTCCAGCAGTCACAACAGGTCCCACGATCGTAGCATTTGACGGGTCGAACTGGCCTGACTCATCTACGCATACGACTGCGAACCAGTAGGGAACGTTTCCAACCAGCTCTAGAGTGGTCGAGTTACCAGCGGCGAATGCGAAGTCCATCGGATTGGAAAGTGCCAGGGCGCTCGTTATCTCCTGCTGGACTGCCCAGATTCTGGTAAGTTGGGGGTCTAACTCCTGGCAGGCAGACCACTCTGCTGTGACGGTTCCCGGAACCCCACCCGATACGGGTTGGACGGACAGCCATTCTGGTGGAGATGGCATCTCATCGGTAGGGGTGGCGTTTCCTTCCCATGAAGTAGGGTCACCGAGGCTTCCGTCGGGATACTCGATTGCTATTGCTGCTCTGTACTGCCTCTGGTCTGATAGTGGTACCTCCGAGCCATTGCTGTTTCCGACGTGGAACACTGTGCTAGTCTGGGCCCAGTATGGTATTCTCTGGAATGAGGGTAGGTCATCGAGGTCTTCCTTGGTTGGATTCCAATCTGGGTTGTCCGTTGAATCCCACAGATACACCCTGTAGGCATACCAAGCAGAGTCCTGAGCAGGCATCCAAGACGCATGCAGAACCCCTCCCCCGTCATTGGGCCTGTCATAGAGGCTGGTCATTACCGTGGGAGCCTCTAGCCTCTCCCAGTCGTAGGTAATCCTGATCTTGAGTTTGCCATCAGTAGGAGACTGCAGCTGCAGGTGGACTGTAGAGGATAGGGAACCTGGTTGAGTATTGAAAATGGCTGTCTGGAAAGCCTCCTCTATCCCATGGTCAAGAGAAGAAAGGTCCCAGCTTCCAGTGTAATTCAGGCTAGTCGATCTTGCCCATACCCAAGAGCCGCTCTCCGGAGAAGAGAAGGTCAGGGCCCCTGGGTACAGAAGAATCTCTGAAGAGTTGCCCTGATTTTGATCCAGTGGAATCATGATTGAGTCTTCGGGAGACGCGAATACTGTCTGCATACCCGGTCTGGTGCTTTCGGTGATGTCCATGGTCCTGTCGGCGAAAATTGCCGTCAACGGGAAAGCTCTACGCTGATTCTCCCGCGGGATCTCCCTGAGCGTCTCCATTGGCTTGAAGATGTGAAGTCCGTCATCACCTACTACTGCCAATCCCATCCACAAATCTGCATCCCCGGATACTGCTCCAGCCATCTCTCCAATCGTGACAACTTCATGGTCCCCTGTTGCCTCTACCACGCTAATCTTGCTGGTCGAGATAGCGGCTATGTGATTGCCATCGGATGTAAGTTCCAAGATAGGCCATGCTTGGAGGTCTATTCCTCCTGGCCCTGCCTCTATTTTCATCGAGGATGCGTTCCAGTGAACTAGAGGTTGGATGGAGGTAGCGATGTGCACCCCCCAAAGATCGGTCTCAACAGCGCTTACGTCGTTACTCGGGATCATGTCGATGTTGTATGTCCCGTTCGAGCTGTCTGTACCTAGGTCCCAAGCAGAGACCCCGGGCCTCGTCAGTCCTTGTCCGTTGTGCGAGATGAACAGAGAGGCGTCATGGTGTATAGTCACCATTGAGCCGGTGGATGTATCGTTGACTTCCCTAGAAACCGAGTCGGCATAGACAATCCCTGAGACGAAGTCCCCGACCAAGCCATCCGCTCTACCTATGGAGCCGACCACTCCTAGGTTCTGATCGAGGACGATCATTCCTGTCGGACCACCGACCAATACAGAGCCGTTTCCGAGCACTGGGGAAGGAGGGACGAAGAGGTGATTCGAGATCGGTGTCGGTAGGCCGTCGACAGTGGTAATTGGGTCGTCCCAGTCATACTTGGTTTGGTTCCAAAGGCCTATCCCGCCATGAGTGGAAATCAGTACGTGCTCTCCGAACTGAACGAAGTCGGTGACAATGTTACTGGGCAGTCCGGCCAATAGGCTTCCCTGGCCCCAAGTTCGAGAGTTCGGATCGAAAGACTGGAATCCAGCAGAGCTGCCATCCCAACCCATCAGCCCGATGAACATCTGCTCTCCATCAACTAGAAGTCCATCCATCTGATTGTGGAGAGCGGGGGATGTTGGCAGGAGTGACCTCTGGGTTAGGTTGAACAAGAAGAGTCCGTTTCCTACAGTTGATGCCCATATTTCCCCGTCCACGATCATGATCTCATTTATTGATTCGGTGAATGCGTCGAATCCATATTGCCAGAACACTGACCCATTGTCCTGGATTTCGCCCTGAAGAACAGTAGAAGCGAGGTAAGAGTACTCGGACGATCCCACTGTCACCCATACATGAGTCCCGTTAGAAATCATCTCGTGAATGACTCCGGACGGAAGCCCGACTAGTTCGTCGAAGCCGCCCTCGATGAGACCCGTGGCGTCCAGTCTATCCACTCTGTTAATCCCAGATAGGTCTCCAGATCTTCCTATTGCGTAAGACCTAGCAGTAGTAGGGGCTCTGACTATCGAGCACGAGTCCATGCCCTGCCCTATCACCTGACCTGAAGTAGCAGACGTGCCTGAGGTCAGCACACGAGTAATGCCCCCGTCACCATCGTAGTGGGAGACCAGTAGAAGATCCTCGTCGAAGATCATACCTCCGGGGAATACAGGATCCTCTGAGACTCCCATGTCGGGGGTTAGAGTGTCTAGGAAGTTATTGGAGGAATAGTCGAATCGGTCTATCCCCACGTTGTCGGTATCGAATCCTACGTACAGAATCTCGTTCTCTTCATCGCAAGCTAGTGCTCTTGCATCCTTATCTGCCATGTTGGAGTTGTCCTCAGTGATTGGAGTAATCCACTCCCCTGTTACACCATCGCCGTCGTGGTCAGATAGATCGAAACGAGCGATTCCTCCGCCAACTGCCCACCACTGCCATGCACTGAAGCCCACCGCTATGTGTACGATGTCTTTGCATAGCAAGATGTCTGCTCCGTATCCATCGGGTATATCGTTGGTGTCCACGTCCCAAATGGTCCAGTTACTATTGTTCCCTGAAAGACGCATGACATGGCCATCGTTACCATATCCGGAGGATGCCCAGAGATCGTCCTCTACCACTTTCATGGAGTAGAAGTCCAACTCAGCATCCTGTGGTAGCCCGTCTCCGGGAAGCCATGATGGAAGCCATGTCTGGTTAGTCGGGTCCCACCTCAGAATCCCATTCATGCTGGCGAAGAGGTACTCTCCTTGGAATTCGACCATCCCCCTGATTCTTCCATCTACGTCGTCCCACTGGTTGAGTAGGGTCATGTTGGGAACCGAGAAGCGTCTGAGGATGTTTTCCCCATAGGCCACCCAAAGTTCGCAAGAAGCGTTGAGGGGGAAGCAGTCCCCAAGGTATTGCGCGTTTACCCTGCCCACGTCTCCGATCGTCTGTAAGTCGTCCTCCCAGTCCCCTGAAGTCGTGTTCCATCTGAGGATAGTTCCTGGGTCACCAGAGCCCCCCCAACCCGATGTCTCAACTACACTAATCCAGACTTCATCTCCTATCTGGTTCATTCCGTGAATTACGCCGTTGAAGCCCAGGCGAGCCCCAGCATCAATCGAGGGGAGTGAGGTGTTGTTGTCTAGGTTAATCCTAGAAACCTCATCCCTAGAATTCCAGGGATTAGCCCTTTGGGGAGAGTAGTACATCAAATTGTCAACAATCAGTATCTCAGCCGGTGAGTAGTTCGGTAGGGTTGGCCCGTCCTGGTTGTTCCCTCTGTCCCACTGAGTCATGACGGTCTCGTTGACTAGATCGATTAGAGTGAGTCCGAAGTCCCCACCGGCCCACATGGTTCCCTCCTCCCTTCCTTCGATTAGAACTGTGACATCGTCATCATCGAGTATTCCTTGTGAGCCGTCCCACGAGGATAGCCAGCTTCCTGATGTGAGGTTGAAACGGGCGATTCCCAGGTTCTCAAACCCAAGGTAAATGGTATCTAGGTACTTGTGAACTCTGGCCCTCTCAGTGTCGTCTCCTGCAGTCCAGACCTCTACAACGGTCCCATTTGAGGTGTTGATAACCGCCGCTCCCTCTGTAGTTCCGGCATAAAGTAAGTCGGGGCCGATTGGATCGACGGCAATGACGAAGCGAGAAGGCATGCCGTCTCCACCTCCGCCCCCGCCGCCGTTTCCTCCGGAGGTCCAGCAGTCTTCCAGTGTGAACTGTGATTGAGGGTTGTTTGGGTCGGGCCAATTCCACATGCAGGCACCTCTGTTTGTTCCTGCATAGACTCCGTTCACATCGCTGGAAACATCGTAGAACTCGAATGGATCGTTGTTCCATCCTGGGATACTAGTCGGAAGGAGTTGCCAATTGGACCCATCCCACCTAGCCAGTCCTCCATTTGAGCCGGCACCGGTGTTCTGTACCTCTGAGCCCACCAACAGGCCTCCGAAGAAGTCCAATGCCAGTGTGTTCACATCTTCATCCGGAATGCCGTTTGGATCGTCAGGAGTCCACAGGTCTACAATATCACTGGTCAATCTGTCGATTAGAAGAATCCCTAGTCCTGGAAGACCCAGATAGATCACCTCGCCATCTACTGCAACCGGAGCAGAGTCTAGGTTGTCCACACCTAGAGATTGCCAAGAGCCGATAATCTCGGGAGTGGTAAGATCAATTCTCATCACACCGGCATCCTCTGTTGCAATGTATGCGATGCCGAATCTGGTAGCGATGTCTCTAATTCTGTTTGAGTCGAGTCCTTCCGATTCGGAAAAGGTATCGATCACATTGTTCGAATCAGTAGAGTAGAGAGAGATGCCCGCGTCTTCGTGCCCGACAACAAGAGTGGCGGTGTTAGAGTCAAACGCCAGACTGGTGATTGATTCCGAGTTGGTTCCCTGGATTTTTCCAAAGTAGGCGCCATCTACATTGCTGAGTCTGTGAACTCCACTATCGGATGTTCCAACCCATACCCAACCGTCATCGTCCTGCTCTATCGATGTGATGGACACTTCTCCCGATTCAATTGAAGAGATACTGTCAGCGATGTCCACGGGTTCCTTCCAAAGATTGTCTCGCTTGTCCATCATGTCAATTATCGTACCAGAAGCAATCCAGAACTCGCCTGCTTCCCCATCATCAATTATGGCTGTAATCTGTGCATCGTCTATTGAGGGGCTGCTTACTAGAGGGAAGGAGCCATCTGAGATATCGACTAGTACTCTTCCCATTGTACCTGAGGAGTCTCCGATGATTGCCAACGAGTCAGAAGGGGAACGAGATTGTCCTCCGGGCCATGGATTGATACTTGTGCCAGATCCCGAAAGTCCCAATTCTGACAGGGAGACTTCGTTACTGAAGAGCAAGAGATCGGTGTCGTAGGGCTGGACCTGCTGCTCGCTAAGAATGTAAAGCCATCCAGGAGTGACCGCCAGACCGACGGTGGAATCGGAGGACAGCCAATTAGATGAAGTCCATGAGGGAATCCAAGACTCCGATGAGATGTCGAACCTGTCAATGCCAGAGTCAGTAGTTGCAATGTATAGGATGTCATCGGAAACGGCGATATCGGCAATCGAGTTCCCAGACAGGAGGTTGGAATCGTCCCAAATCACATTCCTCTCTATAACAATCGAAGTTGCATCTCCTGATGAGATGTTGTATTCTATCACTCTCATGCCATGGTCCTCTGTTGCAATGAACAAGTTCCTCCCATCGATGTGTAATTCCAATGGAGTCTCTTCCTGGAAAGAGGAGCAGAAATCCAAAGACTTCCAGAGAGATCCCTTGGAGGGCATCAGGTAGTGTAGGGTACATTCGGATGCACCCCACAATACACCGAAAATGTCAGTTGCCAGCGCAATAATTGGATCGGTCGTGGATGAGTTAACTTCCTCGGGGAAATCTGGAACAGAATCTGAGTCGGATAGCCCCATGGCAGTTACATTGCCTGTCACATCACCGATATACATCATATCCCTATTCGGGTCCGTTGTGATGGAACGCCCGGATATATCTGGGATTATGTCTATAATACGCTTGTTTGCATTGTCGTCCAATATTAGCAGATCTTCGTCAACCAGAATGTATAGCCTACCATCGAATGGGTTGTATGCGCTTCCGTGGATTGATACCTCCAGAGGACTAAATGATAGCTTGGGATCCACTGGACGAAGCGCCTGAATAACCAAATCAGTGATTTCAATTCCGGTTGGAATCTGCCAAGATGCGTCACTGATTGTGTTTGGTTTCAAGGACGAGTCAAGAATTCCACCGACAAGACTTGGGGGATTGTCAGAGAAGACGTTCTGCCTCCCCAGATCGCCACGTCCGCTCCAGTCCAATACGCTAGTCTGGGTATCCATAACTGCAATCTGAGGTTGATTAACCCAAAATCCATCGCTCCCGTTTACAGCAACTTCGAAAGTTAGATTGTCGATCACTGCACCGGGTGCGAATTCCATGAAAAAATCAGAAAGCGCAGGAGTCCCGTTGTCAGGGTCTGACCCTGTGGCATCTAGGACGATCCAACCAGTGTCATTGCTACCGTTTACCCCCCATGACTTACTCGATGTGTAGCTCGCTTCGATGAAGTTAGATTCGTTCATTTCCCAATCTGACTGTGGAGACTGGTTTGCACCCCACGGGAGCAAAATCATCAGAGCGACCAAGCCAATTGCCTTGACTCTCTCACCGTTTGTAATGCGACTAGCGTACATGGAACGAAGCGAGTCCCTCGTTGTGCAATTTATGAAGGGTAGGGGTAGTCGTCCGCGACTTGCTCATGATCTGGAAAAATGCTAGATGTAAAAAAACCGGAAACAAGGCCATATTGGCTGATAATCACACGATTATGAATAGGATAGCATCAAAGGAGATGGTTGTTCCGGGTCATCCGAGGTGACACTGTGAGCAATGACCAGTTGCGCGAGGATGCATTGGAATACCACTCTTCAGAGCCAAGAGGGAAGGTTACAGTGGTTCCAACTAAGCCACACGGAACTCAGAGGGAGCTATCTCTAGCATATTCTCCAGGGGTAGCATTTCCCTGCGAAGAAATCAGAGATAACCCCGGAGAGGTATACAAATACACGTCAAAGGGTAATCTAGTAGCAGTTATCAGTAATGGTACCGCAGTTCTTGGACTAGGAGATATTGGGCCTCTAGCAAGTAAACCAGTAATGGAGGGCAAGGGGCTTCTGTTCAAGGCATTCGCAGATATCGATGTTTTCGACATAGAGGTAGACAGATCCGATGTGGATGGATTCGTTGAGGCTGTCAAGGCAATAGCTCCTACCTTTGGAGGAATTAACCTCGAAGATATAGGGGCACCCGAGTGCTTTGAGATTGAAAGAAGGCTAGTAGAAGAGTTGGACATACCAGTAATGCACGATGATCAGCACGGGACCGCAATAATCTCCGGAGCAGCTCTGCTAAACGGACTTGAGGTAGTGGAAAAGGAGATTGAGGAAGTTAGCGTCGTAATTCTGGGAGCTGGGGCCTCTGCTATCTCATGTGCGAGGCACTACCGAAGATTAGGAGTGAGGCCCGAGAATATGACGATGGTGGACTCAAAGGGAATTGTAACGTCCAAGAGGATGGAGGATGGAGAATTAAACGAGTACAAGTCCGAATTTGCCAGGGATGTTCCGGAAGGTGGAATACGTGAAGCATTGGATGGAGCAGATGTTTTCCTCGGACTATCCAAAGGAGGTTTAGTATCCCCAGATATGGTCAAAAGTATGAAAGAAAGACCTTTGATTTTCGCACTAGCAAATCCTGATCCAGAGATTACCCCCGAGCAAGTATCGACGGTAAGGGATGATGCGATAGTAGCAACAGGTAGATCCGACTACCCTAACCAGATAAACAACGTTCTTGGTTTCCCATACATCTTCAGAGGAGCATTGGACGTACGAGCTAGGGAAATAACAGAAGGAATGAAAATGGCAGCAACAAAGGCGCTTGCTCAACTTGCTAAGGAGCCTGTGCCAGATGATGTTTCATCGGCGTATGATGGTGAGCAGATGTCGTTCGGTCCTGACTATTTGATTCCGAAGCCGTTCGATGCGCGGGTACTGATCTGGGAAGCTAGCGCTGTGGCAGAAGCAGCTGTAAATGAGGGAGTTGCAGGATTGTCTTCTGATGAGTTCGACTTAGACTCCTATCGAGAGAAGTTGGAGTCACGCCTAGGACTGACTAGATCAATAATGAGGAAGGTCATAAATCAAGCCAAGAGGGACAAGAAGAGGATTGTTTTCAGCGAAGGGGAGGACCCCACTATAGTCAAGGCAGCATCCCAGTGCATTTCGGAAGGAATTTGCGAGCCAATTCTTCTGGGTCAGAGGAAGAGGATTGAAGCGGTGAAGGAAGAGTTGGGGTTGAGCTTTGATTGTGAAATGATTGACGTCAGATATGACGAAAGGAGGAGAGGTAGTTACGCAGACGAGCTGCATCAGCAAAGAGGTAGAAGGGGCCTTACTAGAGATGATGCGATTAGACAGTTGAACTCAACTACATTCTTCGCACCCATGATGGTCAGAATGGGGGATGCCGATGGATATCTTGGAGGCGTATCTCACCAGTATCCGGATATAGTAAAGCCTTGCTTACAGGTAATCGGACCCGACTCGAATTCGCACAGAATTGTAGGCATGTACATGATGACGGTTAATGGTCAGTTAATGTTCATCGGAGACGCAACTATCAACATCTATCCAGATGCTAGAACCTTAGCAGAAATAGCTGTTCAGACAGCAAAGGTTGCCAGAAGGTTTGGAGTGAAGCCAAAGGTTGCAATGCTTTCCTTCTCCAATTTTGGGACATCAGGCGAAATGAGGACGGATAGGATTGAAGAGGCAATCGAGATAGTAAGAGAAATCGAGCCTGATTTAGTAATTGATGGACCGATGCAGGCTGATACTGCACTGATTCCCGAGATACAGCAAGACTACCCCTTCATGTCATTCAATGGTCCTGCCAACGTCCTAATTTGTCCTAATCTTGCTTCTGCAAACATTGCCTACAAGCTACTTCAGAGAGTGGCGGGTGCAGAGATGACTGGCCCCATTTTGGAGGGCCTTTCCAGGCCTGCTCATGTTCTTCAGCGTAGGGACAGTACAAGGGATGTTGTACACATGGCCGCAATTTGTGCTGTGGATGCTCAGAGGGCTGCCAGACAGAGACTAATCGATTAGACTGGTGTTGGGCCAGCTGCGATTACTTCCTCAGAGCATCCTTCTGAATACTGCTCAAAGTTCTCTATGAACATCTGAGCAAGAAGATTGGCTACGTTATCGTATCTCTTCTCGTCATCCCATGTTCCTCTAGGCTGTAGTATACGATCGGGGACTCCCTCACAAGTAGTAGGTATCTCAAATCCGAATCGCTCATCCTTGACGAAGACGACATTCTCCAGATTTCCATTGATAGCTGCATTAAGCAGATTTCTGGTCCAGCTAATCTTGATTCTACTACTTGCATCTGCCCCACCTGCAATCCACCCGGTGTTGATTAGCCAGCACTTCGCATTATTATCTCGAATCTTCTTAGACAGTAAGTCCGCGTATATGCTAGGATGCCTAGGCATAAATGGTGCACCAAAGCAAGTCGAGAATGTTGCCTGAGGTTCAGTAACCCCCATCTCGGTACCAGCAACCTTGGCAGTATATCCGGACATGAAGTGATATGCGGCCTGTTCGGGTGTTAACCTCGAAAGCGGTGGTAGCACCCCAAAAGCATCGCAAGTTAGGAACACGACATTGTTTGGGTTTCCGGCCATGGAATCCGGAGTTCTGTTCTCTATGAATTCAATTGGGTAAGAGCCACGGGTGTTCTGGGTTAGAGAACCGTTGTCGAAGTCAGGAGATCCGTCGGCATTCAAAACGACATTCTCTAGGATTGATCCTGGCATCTTTGTTGTCGCGTATATCGCTGGTTCGTCCTCCTCAGAAAGTCGGATTAGCTTAGCATAGCACCCTCCCTCGAAATTGAATACCCCATTGTCTGACCAGCCGTGCTCATCATCCCCCACAAGTGCCCTGTTCGGATCCGCTGATAGTGTAGTTTTACCCGTGCCAGAAAGACCGAAGAAGAGGGCTGCATTCTTCCCGTCCGTATTTGCAGAACAGTGCATGGGAAGGAGTCCCTTGGAAGGCAAAATATGATTCATTATTGTGAATATGGCCTTCTTTATCTCTCCAGCATAGTGAGTTCCGCCAATAATCACCATTCCCCTATCTAAAGCGATTATTACGAAGACGTCAGAGTTCACTCCGTCGCTCATACTGGACTTCATTTCTGGTACATGGAGTATCGTGAACTCTGGAATGTGAGAAGATATCTCATCTTCCGTGGCTCGAACAAACATATTGTGCATGAAAGCTGCATGCCATGCCTTCTCGGTCACTAGTCTAACTGGCATCCTGTAGTCCTTGTCTGCTCCGCAGAAGGCGTCCTTGACGAATACGTTCTCTACCGAATTTAGGTGTTCTTGGACCTTGACTAGTAGCCTATCGAAAACCGCTGGAGCAGTTGGTCTATTGACCTCTCCCCACCAGACTTCCTCTGCCATTCCGGCTTCGTCCACAATGAATCTGTCATTTGGAGAGCGGCCTGTTCTCTCCCCCGTAACTGCAAGTAAGACCGAGTCAGATGTAAGTCTGGCTTCGTCCAAATCAACCGCCATTTGGTGAAGTTCCTCCGGACCCATGTTCCAGTGAACGTTTCCACTAGGTTTCAAACCATACTGGGACAAATCGACTGCCCTTCTTTGAGAGGAACTCTGAATCTCGACTCCCCCCAAACGACCCGAGAGGGGACAAGACTTCAAGCATTACGGCTCGAAAAATCAACTCTTCATTTCAATAGGGTTCGTTTAATGTCCCATTAGGGGATGTGATTATGCAATACATCCTCTGTTAGGGGCCCAATGGGAGACGATGATTCACCAGACAAGGTCATCCGTGAAAGGGAGTTCAGGCTTCCATCGGGAATAGACATAGGAAATCTGGATGCATCTGAAAATTTCGATGATCCGGATAAGTCCCAGGAGGATGATGCGATAGGGGACTTATTCGACCCATTCGCTGAGCCTAACGAAGATTCGCCCGGAAGGGTGCGGAGGGACGGCGGCGTCTCTTCCCCTCCTGAGCGAGATATTGTCTCTCAACTATCAACGGAGGGCGAACAGAGGGTAAATTGGATCTTGATGGTATCGATGATCTTGATTTACAGTGCCATAAGCATACAGATTGGCAGAGTATTTGATGCCCAGATTGGCACAATTCTACTGTTAATTCTGGCTTTTTTTGGTTTCGGACTAGGAGAATTGTGGGTTCCCAAGGAGAGGCTTAGTCTACTGGGAATTACCTGGGTGATTATCTCAATGAAAGTCCTCTACGGACTAGCAATAGAGTTGAGGAACTGGGGGGTAATCGAGGATGATCTTCTCCTCGGTATTGTATTGCTACTTCTAGTAGTAGTCAACGTCTTAGTCGCCTACAGACACGATCATGATGCTATAGCAGCTCAATCTACGCTGGTTCTTCTTGCAATTGGATCTACTGCAGGAACAGAATTCGGGGAGTTAGGGGTGGTAGTCATGATCCTGATTGCAACTATTATTCTACATGGGATTGCAATTAACAGAGGATCAGGGAACCTGGCATCCTTGGGAATTGCGTCTTCTAATCTATGGATTGGGATGCATGCGATAACACCTCAATTTTCTGCCGGACCTCTGCAGGTCTTGCCTATTGAGGAGCCATTGCTATTGTTCCTGCTTCTAATGGTAGTCACCTCAATGAACGCGTACATGGCAACTGTCTTCTCAAAGAATGAGAACTGGTTCTCCAAGGGATTCGAAACTTTGGGTCTTGGAAAACC
>MDSW01108504.1_pt1 | contig 15061 bp, 10 predicted proteins | sample 811171 | NCBI WGS metagenome assembly MDSW01 (sample SAMN05326641, study PRJNA326480) | marine metagenome | isolation source: seawater | place: Atlantic Ocean: North West | collected 2012 | reverse complement strand
GATTAAGCTATTGCAAAGCTGAGCAATCTTGGCTTCTGAAAGTTGTGATTTTGAATAAACATCTTCACCCAATCGAAGAGGGACTCTTGTAAGTGAAACTTTTTTAATGCTTATGTGGTCTCCCTCTGGAATCGCATAACCGATCAGTAATCGTCCTGCGTTTGTTCCAATATCAATTGCACCAAAATGGTTCACGTCCATTTAACAAAAATATAAAGCAACGTTGTAACTTGGAAGAAGGAAAAATTAAATGTTAACAACCAAATCGTTCAAATCGCTAGAAACGTCTTTCAGAGAAAAAGACAACAATCTGTGTCGACCTGTTGGTGCTTTGACTGTATAAAAAAAGGTGCTCAAAGTCATTTGAGCACCTGACATAGTTGTACAACTTACAATGTTCCCCGGTTAGCCTGCTCTCTTTCAATAGCCTCAAAAAGCGCTTTGAAATTCCCTTTTCCGAAAGATTGTGCCCCTTTCCTTTGTATGATTTCAAAAAACATAGTGGGCCTGTCCACAACGGGCTTGGTAAACAACTGGAGTAGATATCCTTCGTCATCTCGATCGATCAGGATGCCGTGCTTTTTCAGTACTTCAACATCTTCATCTATTTCTCCTACTCGTTCGGTAAGATCGTCATAATAGTTTTCCGGAACGTATAAGAACTCAACTCCTCTATCCCTCATCTTGGAAACGGTTGATACGATATCGTCCGTAGCAACTGCTACATGCTGAACCCCAGGGCCATTATAAAACTCAAGGTACTCTTCTATTTGAGACTTTTTCTTTCCGTCCGCTGGTTCATTTATGGGAAATTTAATTCGACCATTCCCATTCGACATTACTTTACTCATCAATGCAGTGTATTCCGTAGAAATGTCTTTGTCATCGAAAGAGATGATTTGGGCAAATCCCATTACTTTACCATAAAACTCGCACCATTTGTTCATCTCGTCCCAACCTACATTGCCCACCATATGGTCGATGAATTTTAAACCAACTGGCTCTGGGTTGTAGTGAGATTCCCATTTCTTAAAACCCGGTAAAAACTGTCCATGATAGTTTTTCCTTTCCACGAATACATGAACCGTTTCTCCATAGGTATGGATTCCTGATTTGATAACGTATCCGTCTTCGTCTTCTGACCGGGTGGGTTGCATATAGCTCTTGGCGCCTCTCTTGGTGGTTTCTTCCCAAGCCTTTGTTGCGTCATCAACCCACAAAGCGACTACCTTCACACCGTCTCCATGTTCGTCAACGTGCTCATTAATTTTTCCTCCCTCTTTCAATGAGGTGGTTAAGACCAAACGGATTTTATCTTGCTTCAGTACATACGATACGCGGTCGGTTACACCAGTTTCCAATCCGGCATATGCCTCACTTTGAAATCCAAAAGCGGTCTTATAAAAGTGCGCTGATTGTTTCGCATTACCAACATACAATTCAACATAGTCGGTTCCGAGTAACGGTAAAAAATCCTCAGCTTCGGGAAATAATTTTTTCAATCCGTACTCCGTGTTTTGTAGATCCTTAAGATTCTTTATTTCTGCCATTTTTCTTGTTATGAATGATTATTACTCGATCCAGGAGGTGTGATAATCTCCCGTGTCTATTTCCAATGCTTGTTTTGTTAATTTCAGTGGTTTAAATGTATCGACCATCACGGCCAGCTCTTTCGTTTCTTTTTGACCGATGCTCCTCTCCATGGCGCCAGGATGAGGCCCGTGGGGAATTCCGGATGGATGCAAGGTGATCATCCCTTTTTCGATATGATTTCGGCTCATGAAATCTCCGTCAACGTAATACAATACTTCATCAGAATCTATATTGCTGTGGTTGTAAGGAGCTGGAATTGCCTCAGGATGATAGTCGTATAGTCTAGGACAAAATGAGCAAACCACAAAAGCACTTGTTTCGAATGTCTGATGAACCGGAGGGGGTTGATGTACTCTACCAGTTATTGGTTCAAAGTCATGAATCGAAAATGCATATGGATAATTATACCCATCCCAACCTACAACATCAAACGGGTGCGATGCATAAACATACTGATGCAACATTCCCTCTTTCTTTACTTTCACCAAAAAATCACCCGTTTCATCGTGGGTCTCTAATTCGGTAGGTCTCCTCAGGTCGCGTTCGCAATATGGAGAATGTTCCAATAGCTGGCCAAACCAATTTCTATATCGTTTTGGGGTGTACATGGGGTGATACGACTCTACAATAAACAGGCGATTGTCTTCATCATTAAATTCCATTTGGTAAATCATACCTCTTGGAATTACCAAATAGTCGCCATATGAGAATTCTATGTTGCCTAAGAAGGTTTTGAGCTTACCGCTTCCTTTATGGATGAAGATCATCTCATCACAATCTGCATTCTTATAGAAGTACTCGGTCTGTGAACTGCTCGGTGCTGCCAGAACAATATGGCAGTCGTTGTTCACCAAAACGGGAACGCGGCTTTCTAAAAAATCTTCTTTTGCTCTAACTGTAAAACCACTAAGCGCATAGGCCTTCATGTTTTTCGCAACAGCAATTTCAGGAGAAACATCAACGGACTCAAGAATTTCTTTAACCTGCGTTGGTCTATGACAATGATAAAGCAGGGAAGACATTCCGTCAAAACCAATGGTCCCGAAAAGTTCTTCATAGTAATATCCTCCTTCAGGCTTTTTAAATGTAGTATGCCTTTTGTGAGGTATTTTTCCAAGTTTGTGATAAAATGGCATCTATCTCGTTTTAAAATTTCAATTCTATTTGGATGTTGAACAACGGCCTTTGAATCTTGAATTCAACGAGTCCTTTTGCTCATTCAGCCAGTGTGGTAAATCACACTGAAACAAATGTATCGAAAAATCGTCTCTCAAAAAGATGATAAATGTCATGTGGAGCAATATTTTTATGCGTGAACAGGATTTTCATTGATGGGCAATATTTGCAGACATTAGGGGCAATGAAATTTAATAAAACCTAATTTTACACATCTAATGGAGGTCAGTCTAAAATGAGAATTCAATCAAAATTACCAAGTGTGGGAACTACGATTTTCACCAAAATGTCAGCTCTTGCAAATCAATATGATGCGGTTAATTTGTCCCAAGGATTTCCCGATTTTGAAGTTGATTCCGAATTAATCGAATTGGTTCAATCCCACATGAGAAAAGGAAATAATCAGTACGCTCCAATGACTGGCGCTCCTGCATTGAGAAATGCAATTGGTTCGAAGATCGCCAAATTGTATAATGTAAATTTAGATTGCGACGAAGAAATTGTTGTCACCGCTGGTGCTACGCAAGCAATTTTTACGGCGATATCTGCATTTGTAAAAAAAGAGGATGAAGTGATTGTTTTCACACCGGCATACGATTGTTACGACCCCGCCATTGAACTGAACGGAGGTCGGACCGTTTTTGTGAAGTTGAAATCTCCGGATTATACCATTGATTGGATGGAAGTCAAAAACAAGGTGTCGGATAAAACGAGGATGATCATATTGAATACTCCTCACAATCCCACAGGGTCAGTTTACAAGGAGTCGGATTTTACAGAGCTGTCTGAAATCACGAAAGGTACCGATATCATTGTATTAAGTGATGAAGTCTATGAGCACATTATTTTTGAAGAAAATATGCACCAAAGTGTACTAAGATTTTCAGATTTATTCGATCGTTCTTTGGTTGTGGCTTCTTTTGGTAAAACATTTCACGTTACGGGCTGGAAGCTCGGTTATATTGCAGGTCCAAAATCATTAATGACAGAATTTACAAAGGTCCACCAATTCAATGTCTTTTGTTGTAATCACCCAATGCAATTGGCTATTGCAGAATACATTTCTAAAGAAGAAAATTATGAAAGACTAGGTGGGTTCTATGAAGAAAAGCGTGATCTTTTTCTTCAGGCCGCGAGTCAATCGAGATTTTCTGTCCGACCCTCTATGGGCACCTATTTCCAGTTATTGGATTATTCGAGAATTACTGATGAAAATGATGTCGACTTTGCTATTCGATTGACAAAAGAGTTTCAGTTGGCCTCTATACCTGTTTCAGTATTTTACAACGATCCGGAACAAGACAAGGTATTGCGTTTCTGTTTTGCAAAAAAAGATAGCACCATTGAGAAGGCAGGAGAAATTCTGTTAAAAATATAAGTAGAAAGTAACCAATCGGGACTTTCACCGTTACGTTAATAAGCGCCATTCAACAACGGAATATGGAAAGATGTTGTGCACCTTTCCGAATACCATCTTATTATCGAATTATTTTTAACAAGGGAATGACCTTTAAGGTGAGTTCCCTGATTCAATTATTGTATTCAATATGTTTAAAGGTCTCTTTTTGTTGAGCGGTTACTTGTTACTCCTGATCAATGCAGTCGGACAGACAACTGGAGTTATTGAGGTTTATTCTGACAAGGATAGCTCGTATTCTTATTTCGTTCAAAATGAACAGCTGTTCTTCGAGAGCTGGGATACACTGGCTCAGCCTATATTTTGGAGGCGAATTATGTCTATGAGCCCTGATTCTGGCTTGGTCAATGTAGCATCAACTAGAGAGGTTTTGTTTCAGACATCCTATTGGGACTATAAGAAAAAAACAACAAAAGAACGCTTGAAGTTTAAGGATAGTGTTCGAAAGGAATACTGTCTGGAATATGGAACAAAATTATTTCTCACCTCCGGCAAAAAAGAATTTTACAATATCGAAAAGGTAATGCCCTCCATCTCGAAAGGAGTTGAAGTTTTCTCAGAGCTAAATGTCGACCCGTGGTATGCTCAAGCCATCCTGTTGATTGAAAGTCCCGGGAAGCTTGCTTATTCGAACACCGGCGCTTATGGTCCTTTTCAGCTGATGAAAAGTGTAGCTCGCTCTCATGGCTTAAAAGTCAATAAATACGTTGACGAACGGAAGGACTTTGACAAATCTGCGAAAGGAGCTGCTAGCCTGATTTCAAACACATGCATTCCTGAAGCAGTGCGAATACTATCAAAAAATGATATCGAATATTGTGAGGATGACTTGTGGTTCAAGCTGTTTGTTCTGCACATCTATCATGCGGGCGCAGGAAACGTAAGCGGGTTATTGGGTTCAATCGACGCTTCCAAGGGAGGAATGGAGCTCATTCAAACGATGTGGCAATCCCAGTGGGGTGGGTTTAAAAATGCTTCACAAAATTATTCACAGGTGGCTTTGGCGTCAATGATCATTCTTAATGACATCATTGAGGAGAATTCTAAATATATTTATGAGTGTTACATAGCTCATGAGTAGTAAATTAAAATTAGCACTGATACAAACCGAGCTCATTTGGGAGAGCCCGAAAGCCAATAGAGAAAAATTCGAGCTGCTGCTTCAATTTCTGCCCGGCGAATCGGATCTGATCGTATTTCCTGAAATGTTTACAACCGGATTTTCGATGAATAGTGCAGCGTTGGCTGAACCATCTGATGGCACTACTGTAAAATGGATGTTGACCATAGCTCAGGAAAAAAAATCGAATGTTGTGGGGAGTATTATTGTAAAGGAGGACCAGCAATATTACAATCGTCTGTATTGGGCATTTCCAAATGGAGATTTGAAGTACTACGACAAAAGACATTTGTTTAGGATGGCTGGTGAAGACAAGTATTATTCGCCTGGTTGTTCCCGACTCATAGTTGAGTATAAAGGATGGAAGATCTGCCCTCTCATTTGTTATGATCTTAGGTTTCCGGTTTGGAGCCGGAATGATTGCGACTTTGATTGTTTGCTGTATATCGCGAATTGGCCAAAGCCGAGAATCGATGCCTGGACCGCCTTATTGAAAGCTCGTGCAATCGAAAATCAATGTTTTTCTATTGGTTTGAATAGGATAGGTCAAGACGGTTCAGGGGTTGCTTACTCGGGTGGATCGGCAGTGTTTAGTCCAAAAGGCAAATCATTAGCCACATTTAAAGATAACGAGGAACAAATTGTTATGCTGGAATTGGACAAAGACGAACGATTAAAATTTCGTGAAAAATTTCCGGTTCATCTAGACCGAGATGAATTCAAAATAGAGGGATTGTAGAGGGTTATTTGAACTTGTCAATTTCCCAGTCTTCATTTAAATTCCAGTTGGAACGAATTTCAATAACCTTTCCATATTGAAGCACGCGCTCCGGTTGGATTCTTTCTTGGTAATTTCCGGTGTCCCAAACGTTGTTGTAATTATTGTCGAATACCAATCGAGCTAAATACTTGCCAGGTTTCAGGTCATCAAAGCTAATTGCTTCAGCTCCGTAGAAGCTGTCTGAAATTCTTTTTGAATTTCCTTTTTCATCTAACAATTCCAGAAATAAATTGGATTGACTGTTCGTAATTATGTTCATACTCAGATAGCCAAAATAATCCTCTTTATAGGTCGAAAATGAGGTGCTCGTTTCTTCTATTGAACGGCCCGCAATATCAATAATACTCGCTGAGTCCAGTTTCAATTTATAGGAGGTGTTTGGTTTTAGGTGACAGGAAATATTCAGCTGGTTTGGAGCCCTTTCTTTGATTTTAATCTGAATGGGAAGGCGGGTGCTGTCTTCAACGAGATCAATGTCTTCCGACATGAAATCAGCAACTATATTGGAAAAGCTTAATGTGAGATCTTCTCTGTAGTCGAATTGATTTGGAATAGAAGACAATTTAAACTTCGGTTGCTTTTTTGAAAAAGGAATGCGAACCGTATCGATTTTGCCATCATTTTGTTTCAGTGCTAACTGAATTGATTTCATTTTCCCAGTGCTCATGAGAAACAAGGTGTCCCGGCGATCATTCCATATCGACATTTGGACAGAGTCCGGTTCTAAGAATCGGAATGCATCTACTTCAACAGGGCGATTGAAGGTTATTCTTGCCGCTCCGTTTTTAAAGCCATTTTTGCTTTCTACAGCAAGAACTTCCGGAGTAGGATAAAATGCAAACAAATCAACCATAGATGCATTGGAATCCGGTTTGTTGATTTCTATTCGTTCATCAAGGAACCCAATTCCTTCTGAATGATTATCGTATTGGTAGTTATTGTTTTCATCAGTAAGCGCAATTATGTGGTACGTTCCATCCTTTATGTTCTCAATGTTGAACCATCCTGCTCCATTTGAAATCCCGATGTAATTAGGAGGTGAATTGACGACTTGATCCTCTGACAAACCGGAATACAATCCAACAAGAGCCCCCTCAAGAGGAAGACCGCTATTTGCTGAATAAACGGTTCCTCTGTATTCCAGAGAATCAATAAATGTACCCGTGGAAAAAACGTATTTAAAATTTTTAAGAACATTTCCTTCTGTAATGTCCTGTATTGCATCGCCAAAATTGATAGAATAGGTCGTGTTTTCCTCTAATTCATTATTTAATTCAATGAAAAGCCTTTTTCCTTTTACCCTATATTTCGGTTCTGAATTGAGACCTGGATTGATGGAAATGGTAATCGATTGATCCAGTTTGATATAGTCGTCAAATTCAATTGAAATCCCGTTCGCCTGGAAGTTTGTGCTAAAATTAGGAGGAAACACTTTTGCTTGATTCACCACAGGAGGATAGCTGTCTTTTGCGCCACCATCCAATGGTGCAATTTGTGCGCATGACACAGCCAACACGATCAATCCCAGCATTAGTATTATTGTGCTAACTCTCATAAACTGTCAGAGACAATTTTGCATATTCGTTCCAGACCGGATTCGTCTTCTTTGGTAAAATAAGCTAGCTGGTCTGAATCCACATCAAGTACACCAATTATTTGTCCTTCTTTAAGAATCGGAATAACAATTTCAGATTTTGATTCTGCACTGCATGCGATGTGTCCCGGGAATGTTGAAACGTCCGGAACTATGATCGTTTGGTTTAATTCCCAGGCTTTGCCGCAGACCCCTTTTCCGTATCGAATTCTAGAGCACGCGGGGGGGCCTTGAAATGGACCAATGATCAATTCATCTGAATTGTGTTTTAAATAAAATCCTACCCAGAAATAATCGAAGTTGGTTTTCAGAACAGCGGCCACGTTTGCGAGTTTCGCGTACACATTACTTTCTGCATCAATCAGTGCTTTGATCTGACTTTCAGTGGCGAGATACAGCTGTTGTTTCCCCTCGAATTCTGATATGGTTATTTTCTCAATCATCATTAAGCGGTCGCTAAAGTAGCAATAGAAATTGTAATGTCCTCCACATCGTTAAGAACGGTGCAACAGGATTCTAAAGTTGATCCGGTTGTGATTACGTCATCAACCAGCAAAATGTGTTTTCCCGTTAAGCATTCACTGTTTTGCAATGAAAAAATAGAGCTCACATTGTTCCATCTTTTTAATCTGCTTTTATTCGTCTGGGAACTCGTATTTACATTTCTTTTTATTGCATCTTTCAGTACAGGAACTTCCATTATTTCAGCAATGCCCTTACTCAGGAAATAGCTTTGGTTGTATCCTCTCGCTTTTTCTCGTTTTGGGTGAAGAGGTACAGGAATTATCGCATGGATTTGATCGGGTTCAAACTTACCAACCATATTCCGGCCCATCATTTTGCCCATTGCCTGAGCTAGCTCCGGTTGGTTTCCGTATTTCATTTCTTTTACAATTTTTTGAACCTTTCCACCGCGATAGTAGTAATATAGTGGCAGACATGTATTGAAATACGTTCTCCCGGCTAAAAGTTGTGAGGCGGGATTTTCGGTGTTCGCTTTATATTGAGCTTCCGGAAGTTCACTTTTGCAATGCAAGCAAAGAAAAGTTTCTTGTTTGAAAAGGGCGCGAGAACAACCAATGCATGTCTTGGGAAAAAGAATATTTACAAAGTCATTGAACATAAAATAGTTGATAGTGGCCTGTGAATTTCTAGTGGAGCAGCACAATAATATATTGAATTATCGCATTAAATTTGAATAAAAGTAATGTATTATGACAGATTCTTCAGCATCAACTCCTGAACCACAAAAGGAAGTTAAAAAAAGAGACCCCCTGTATATTACGATAATTATTGTCCTTTTGGGCGCTGTGGCGTTTTGTGGATATCAATGGAACTACTATAGCCACGAAAATGCTGTTTCTAAGGCAGAGCTGGAAGAAATGACCTTTTATATGAAAGAAATGGAAGCGGATATTGGCTCAAGTGGGCTAGAGCTAATGTCGACCGATCTCCGTGAGAACTTGCAAGCCATGTTGGAACAAATGGATACGTTGCAAACGGACAACCAGGCCATGTTGGATAGTATAAGTGAGCAGCGAGAGCGGGTTACCGGGTTGCTGGCTGAGCTGGAGGACATGAGAAAAAAAGGGAAGCGAGACGCTCGAACGATTTATAAACTAAGGAAAGAGACGGAAACATTAAGGAAGGTGATGCGCTATCAGGTCCACAAAATTGACTCACTCAATCAATTGAATATTCAATATAGAGGTGAAATTGAAGAAAAAGACGCAGCAATCAATAAGAAAGATGATGAAATAAAAGACCTTACAAGCGAGAAACAAGGGCTAGAGGAACAAGTTAGTATAGGCTCTAAATTACAAACCTCTGGAATTAAAGCGGATGCATTGAGAGTGCGGGCCTCAGGGAATTATAAAGAAACACCCAGAGCAAAAAGTACCAATATGATTAGAGCGTGTTTCACCATCATGGGCAACCCGATAGCGAAAAGCGGTGACAAAGCAATCTACATGAGGATCGTTTCTCCTTCTGGTGGGGTGCTTAATAATGGTAACCCAGAGTTATTTCAGGCAGATGGTTCGGAGAAGGAGGCTAGCATAAAACGCGTGGTTAATTATCAAAAAGAAAACATGGATCTCTGTATTTTCTACGATGTCGAGAACAAAATCGATCCGGGAGAATATATCGTTAAGATTTTCTGTGAGGGCGTAGAGATTGCAACCACTACTTTTGCATTGAAATAATTCAAATCCATTGTTTCTAACACAGTGACTCAGAAAAATGCTCTTACCTGCACACCGCCGGTATGGATTGCTTTATTGTCTTCCGATTTCCTTCCTAGATAATTTAAGCTGAGCTGCAGGTTGTTCGAAAGTGTACGTTGAAAGTTTGCATTCCAGGTAAAATTTGTCCCGTTTTTCAATCCATTTAGCATTTCAAATCCCAGAGATGAATTGACTTCACCGTCGTATTTAATGTTAATGTAATTGAATGAGCAGTTCATTGATCCTTTGGTTGCTTTGTTTAATCGAAGTTCGATTCCTATGTCGGTGATCTCCGCGGTCTCTCCTCCAAGATCTGCGGAGTTTGTTTTGCCCGATAGTTCATTGGTGAGTGAGACTCGAAATGAGGTGTTAGGCTGATAAGAAATTTTTGAGTTGATGCTCCAGATATCAAGATTGTAATCTCGCCCGGTGGTGTAGTCTGAAGAGTTTGATTTTGTACTGATGGTTTGATTCGAAATAAACGTGAATTTTCGATTTAAATTCCATCGTATTCTTAGCTCATGTTCTTCTAACGCACGCGAGTCAAATCCCGATGTAAGCAGTGATTTCCCTCCTATATTTTGGTAGGTATAATCAATTCCATATTTGGAATGGCTTCGATTAAAAAACAAGGTGTTTCGAATGGATGAGTTTAAGGATACTAAAGAAGATTCTTCAATTGATGTGATGAAGGGATTGTAAGCTGTTGCTTCGGATTCGTTATTGGTCTTTCTGTCGATTCGGAAGGCGGATTGATTGTAAAATTTCGAGAAAAACTTAGCGGCACCGCTTTTCTTTTTTAATAGAGCTGACGGACGAATGTTAATGCTCTGATTGAATTGGTTCGAATAGGTTTTCACATACTCATTGGTGGGGGTGAACACCCGAATGTAATCGGCTTGATCCGGAAAAGCTGAAATTTCAAATTCATTGATGTCTTTTACACCATCTCCGTTGTAATCTATCCAAGTATAAAAACCTTGGCCGGCCTGAACTTGAACGTAGGCAAACTGTCTTCTCAATTCCTGACCGGACCCGATTTCATAGAATGTGGTGCTTTTCACAAATCCTTTTAACAGTTTTAATGAATACTCGAGCCTTCCTAATAAGGTCTCATCCGGTGTGACAGCTGTTAATGTATCGTTTATAACACGAAGCTGTCTATACTCAACTCGCGCAATTAACTTCTGCTTCGGATTTTTCGTCAGACCCAGACTTATGCCGTAATGCCTTGCTGCTGTTGCAGGGCTGAGATCATCCTTGCTTGCCATAACTACCTGATCGTTTCTTTGACGGTAGTAAATTTGGAATTGGTTGGCTTTAGCCTGTTCAGGAACATTCGAAACATAAACTTTCCAGTCGTAAAACTGATAGCTGTTGGTAAGGAGTGAATCTGTATCGGGGTTATTGAACTGATTGCGTTCGAATTCGTCAATATATCCAATGCGAATCCAATTGATGTCTTGGTGTAGATTTGTTTTATGTCGATAAAAAGAAGTGGATTCAAATCCGGAGGTAGAGGTAAGCTTCCCGTTGTACTGAAGATTTGTTTTGTTCTTTTTTATGTTGGCCGATAATCCATTTCTAAAACCGGTAAACTCATCGAATGAATTGAATGAGTTGAAAGAATATCGAATGGAGCCAAATCCAGATTTATACACTCCGAGCTCTCCTCTACCTAAAAGTTGGTCACCAGTTAAATTCTTGTCGAGTAAATTCCAGTTCCGTTCAAATTCTACGGGTCGATACCGTTCGATTCGACTAAAGTTTGCTTGTCGATATTCTGCATTGATATTATTGGTTAAAACCCATCCATTGGTATCTGCAGAAAGAAATTTTTTAGTGGACCAATGTCCTTCAAGACCATAACCTACATTGTCGTCAGCATCCAGTGAAGAAAAAGTATTGAGGTCTCTATTGGTGAGGGCAGCTTCAACACCGAATTTAGTGTTTGCTGATATCTGGTAATTGGCACCTAGGGTTACCATCTGCCTTTTTTGAGGAGGAACTAGTAATATGATCGGTTCGTAATTGCCGTTTCGAATCAGTTCGCCCGAGATCGTGTCGGGCTTTATCCATCGGTAAACTCTACCAAAAGTTGAAAAATCTTCGAATACATAATTTCCGTTTCCTTGTCCGACTTCGGTAAAGCTAACCTGATAGATAGCGCTATCTGTGTTTGTGCTATACACATAGACGTCGCTATAGCCCAGGCTGTCCACCTTTTTGTAAAGGTTTAGGTCTGCTGAATAGCCTATGCTGTCAATTCCCGGGCTGAAGGCCAGATTGATTTGATCGCCTACCGACGATAGAATAAACTCTTGATCTTCTGTAAGTGTCTGTTGGAGGGGTTGATTCTTGCTGTCTTGTTCAGAATAGGCATTGAAGTCTACAGACCACCTGTCTTTTTTATATGCTGAGCTGGTTTGAAACAAGGAGCGCGCATAATTTTTATCGGAATACTGAAATTCAACAATTATACGTCTGTCTTTGGTAATGAGATTTTTAGGAGTGAACGTAACTTCTGCGGTGTTGTAATCGATGACGTAATCGTTGTTTTGTCCTCTTGTCAGCAGTCGGCCATCAATAAAGACCCGTTCCGTACCTGATAAAACGATGATGAATCGCTCATTGTTTGCTCCAACCAACTTATACGGTCCTTGATTGCCTTCAAGTCCCTGTAGGCGATTTCTGGAAAATTTACCCTTTGAAAGAGCAAGGCTGGAAGAAACTCGCCAGTAGTCGTTGGTGTTGTCGGGCTTCATTAGCTCTGTGCTGAAAGAGACTCCTTGTACTTTTTTCTGATAGGTTAAAAAATAGCTCTTCGGCCTCCTCAGCCAAAAGTCACCTGCTGTTAGTTTAGACCGTGAGGAAAACAGTTGTATAAATGCCTGGTCAAAGTCCTGCAACTGAAGTGTATTGCCTTCCGGTTGAATTGGAATGTTGTCGTCGGTAATAGAGGCCAGAATGCTAATTTCCTCCGAGACTTTTCCATTGAGCTGCAAGCTCAAATTGGAATTGACACCTAGATCCTGACTATTCCCAAAGCTGATTCCTCGAGAGATACTTCCTGATTTATTTAGAGATGAAAATCCAAAAATATCATCGTTCTTATCGTCTTTCGCCGTCCAGGAAAATATCTCATCCGGGTTTTCAAGATTGGATTCGATCGATTCAGGATCTCGTTTAAAATAAATCTGGTCAAGATTGATTTTCAAGTACCGGTAATTCACGTGAATTTCAGCTGGAAGTTCCCCGAACCAGCGCAGGAATTTCGAACTGGCATTGTAATCGTAATACTCGGTAGAAACCAGTTCATTTCCTTGTTCAATGAACAGGGTGTTGAAGGCGACAATGTTTGAGTCCAGAAAAACACTGTCCGATTCTATCAACAAGGTTTTAGAAACCACATTCCCTTGGCTATTTTGTCCGGAACAAATAACCGGGTTGCTGAAAACCAAGTTCAGCAATAGAATGGAATATGCAATGAAGGTACGCAACGTTAGTAAATGAGCATGTCTCAGTACATACGAAGATATGCCTTAAAAAGTATAGTCAAGCCTCCATTTATGATAGATTTTTACGCCTGAAATATGTCGCTATAATTGTTATATTTGCACGGTCCGATAAATAAGAAAACAAAGTTTATATGAAGAAGTTATTGCCTGCTATTTTGGTTTCGGTTCTATTGTTCTCATGTGGAGAAGTAGAGAAGAAGGAGGAAGAAGGTGGAAAAATGGTTGAGCTGAACGGTCACTATATGCACAATGGTGTTAAAGAAAAGATCTATGCAGGCGGGATGTTCAGGATGAATGAAGTGGAAGATTTAAAAAATCTTTACCCCCTCAGTGTAGTTGACGTGGTATCCCATAGAATTGCAAATCAGGTATATCAGGGCTTGTTGAGGTTTGATCAGGAAACTCTTGAAATCCGAGAGGGAATTGCAAAGAGCTGGCGAATTAGCTACGATGGTCTTGAGTACACATTCAATTTGCGGGAGGGAGTTTTGTTCCATGATGACCCTTGTTTCCCAGAGGGAAAAGGAAGAGAAGTAACTGCTGAGGATGTTCGATATTGCTTTACCAAACTTTGTGAATATGACGGGAATAATAAGCTTTTTGGCATGTTCCAAGACCGTGTTTTAGGGGCGACTGAATATTACGAGGCGTCAAAAGCAGGCAATGCAACGGGAATGTCAGTAACTGGGATCACGGTTTCAGGTGATTATGAAGTGAAAATCAGGCTGGAAAAGCCATTTGCTGCGTTTGATAAAGTTATTGCTCACAATTGTTGCTGGATCTTTCCCAAAGAAGCGGTTGATATGTACGGTGACGAAATGCGAACACATTGTGTAGGTACCGGTGCATTCCGAGTTTTGGAGGTAGAAGAAGGAAAAAAGGTTTTGCTTGAGAAAAACCCGACATATTGGGAAAAGGACGAATATGGAAACGACCTGCCTTATTTGGATTTGGTCAAATTCACATTTGCCAAAGAGAAGAAAACGGAGCTCTTGCAGTTCAATAAAGGTTCGTTAGATCTGATGTTCCAACTGCCGGTTGAAGAAATGGGAACAGTAATGGGATCTGTAGAAGATGCGCAAACTGGTAAAGGAGTTAAGTATCAGTTTCAATCCATAGCAGCGCTTGGATCACAGTACTATGGCCTGCTGCATACTGCGGATTACTTTCAAGATAAACGGGTGAGAAAAGCATTCAATTTGGCAATTGACAGAGACAAACTGATTGATTACACGCTCCAGGGCGAGGGACATCCTGCCCACAATGGCTTTGTTCCACCGATGGAAAGTTATGATGCATCGAAAGTAAAGGGATTTGATTTCGATGTAGAGCAGGCTAGAGCATTGATGGCCGAGGCGGGCTATCCCGGAGGTAAAGGCTTCCCGGAGGTTACTTTGTACTTCAATGTCGGCGGTCAAACCAATACAATTGCGGGTCAGGCGATTCGTAATATGATTGAAGAGAACCTTGGTGTTACCATTAAAATGGAACGAATGCAGTTTTCAACGCTTATTGAGCAATTTACTACCGGAAGATGCGACCTGTGGAGAACGGCTTGGTTGGCAGATTATCCTGACCCTGAGAACTTCTTAAAGCTATTTTATGGTAAGACAGTTCCGGAAGGGCCTAATGAAAGT
>MDSW01081289.1_pt1 | contig 15063 bp, 16 predicted proteins | sample 811171 | NCBI WGS metagenome assembly MDSW01 (sample SAMN05326641, study PRJNA326480) | marine metagenome | isolation source: seawater | place: Atlantic Ocean: North West | collected 2012 | reverse complement strand
TCCTGGGACCTGACCGCCCTGCCGATGTTCATCTGGATGGGTGAGATCCTGTTCCGTTCGCGCCTGTCGGAGGATATGTTCGCCGGCCTGTCGCCGTGGATGCGCAATCTTCCCGGACGGCTGCTGCACGTGAATATCCTGGGCTGCGGGATCTTCGCCGCGGTCTCCGGCTCGTCGGCCGCGACCACCGCCACCATCGGCAAGATGTCCCTGCCGGAACTGAAGCAGCGCGGCTATGACGAACGGATGGCGATTGGAACGCTGGCCGGGTCCGGAACGCTCGGTCTCCTGATCCCGCCGTCGATCATCCTGATCGTCTACGGGGCCGCCACCGAGCAGTCGATTGCTCGTCTGTTCATTGCAGGCGTCATTCCGGGCGCCATGCTCTGCGTGCTGTTCATGGGCTACGTCGCGATCTGGGCCACCCTCAATGCATCGAAGATGCCGGGAAAGGAGCCACAGATCCCATTCTGGGACCGGGTCAAGGCCACCCGCCGCCTGTTTCCGGTGATTGCCTTGATTGCGGGTGTGATCGGCTCGATTTATGCGGGCCTCGCCGCGCCGACCGAAGCGGCAGCCATTGGTGTGGTCCTTTCGCTTCTTCTGTCCTGGGCTTCCGGTACATTGACGAAGAAGAGCTTCACCGATGCGCTGATGGGAGCGACGCGGACGTCCTGCATGATTGCCTTCATCCTGGCGGGGGCAGCCTTCCTGACCGTCGCCATGGGCTTTACCGGTATCCCGCGGGAACTGGCCGGCTGGATCGGTTCTCTCGGCCTGTCGCCGCTGCAACTGCTGGCCGCGCTCACCGTGTTCTTCATCGTGCTCGGCTGTTTCCTGGACGGGATTTCGGTCGTCGTGCTGACCACGTCGGTGATCCTGCCCATGGTCGAACAGGCCGGTCTCGATCTCATCTGGTTCGGCATCTATCTGGTCCTGGTCGTGGAAATGAGTCAGATCACGCCGCCGGTAGGCTTCAACCTGTTCGTGCTGCAGGGCATGACCGGCCACAACATCTTCAAGGTCGCGCGAATGGCCCTGCCGTTCTTCCTGCTTATGATCCTGGCGGTCGTGCTGATCGTGATCTTCCCCGAGCTGGCCCTGTGGTTGCCCCAGAACATGATGTCGCATTAGAAGGGGCGCGAAGAAGCCAGCCGGTTGCGAGGCGGTTGGGAGGACAAGGAAAATGCCAATGAGTGACAAGACACCGGATCAGCCCACAAGCATTGGCCCTGTGGTGTCGTCTGCCCATCTGGCTTCCGGCGCCATGCCGGCGTTGTCGGAAGTCGAGTTCGCCGTAACCATGATGGTCAACGCCTATCACCGCTGGATGGTGCGCTGCATGGCGGCTTCGGGCACCGAAGGCATGAGCCCGCTCGATGTGCTTGTCCTGCATACGATCAACCACCGCGGACGTCCGAAGACGCTGTCCGATATCTGCCTCGTGCTGAATATCGAAGACACGCACACGGTGACCTATGCCATGAAGAAGCTGGAGAAGGCGGGTCTCATTACCTCCGGCCGACGGGGTAAGGAAAAGACGGCCGAGATCACGGAAAGCGGCGAAACCGCCTGCCTGGAATACCGTCGCCTGCGCGAAGCGATCTTGATCAAGCCGATGAAGGCACTAGGGCTCGACGAGAACGAACTGTCCCGGCTTGCCGCGACCCTGCGTCTGGTTTCAGGCAATTATGACCAGGCCGCACGCGCCGCCGCCGCCATGTGATGACTGACAATCGGATTATGGCGCATTCCGGCAAACACCGGATGAATGTGTCGCGGTGTCAAATTGGCCGATTGAATATTACAAATATTCTTGTAATGTCGAAATATGAAGGATGACGCCGCCATTGCCGCGCTTGCGGCTCTTGCCCAGGAAGACCGGCTCGCGGCCTTCCGGCTGCTGGTGAGGGCAGGGCCGGAGGGCATGGCATCGGGTGATATCGCCGACACGTTGTCGGTCGCACCGACGCGGATGTCCTTCCATCTTTCGGCGCTCGAACGCGGCGGGCTGGTGAAGTCCCGACGCGAGGGGCGCCGGATCTATTATGTGGTTTGTTTCGACCGGATGCGCGGTCTGCTCGGCTTCCTGACGGAGGATTGCTGCGGCGGCAGACCGGAAATTTGCGGCGTCGAGGCGCCGGCCAACACAGAAGGCTTATGAGCACATGACAATGACCATCTATCACAACCCGAAATGCGGCACCTCGCGCAACACGCTGGAGATGATCCGCAAGGCGGGCGTCGAGCCGACCGTGATCGAGTATCTGAAGACGCCGCCGAGCCGGGACGAGTTGGTCAGCCTGATCGAGCGCATGGGTCTGCCGGTGCGCGATGTGCTGCGCCAGAAGGGGACGCCTTACGACGAACTGGGGCTCGGCGAAGACAAGTGGTCGGATGACGAACTGATCGATTTCATGATGGAGCATCCGATCCTGATCAACCGGCCGATCGTGGTCTCCGAAAAGGGCGTGCGCCTGTGCCGGCCGTCCGAAACGGTTCTGGACCTTCTGCCGCGGGACATCGGAGACTTCGTCAAGGAGGACGGTGAGGTGGTGAAGAAGGGCGCGTGACGGTGACGACAGAAAAGCCTGACTGTTCCGACCTTCCCAACATCGCCGCCGAACACTTCCGGCCTATCGACCGGCAGAAGCTGGAAACACCTGAAGACCTGATCCATCCGCCGCGGATCCTGCTGCTCTACGGCTCCCTGCGCGAGCGGTCCTACAGCCGGTTTCTCGTCCAGGAAGCTGCGCGGTTGCTTCAGACTTTCGGCGCGGAGACACGGATTTTCGATCCGTCCGGTCTGCCGCTGCCGGACGATACCGGGCCGGAGCACCCCAAGGTGCAGGAGCTCCGTGACCTGAGCGCCTGGTCGGAAGCCCAGGTGTGGTGTTCGCCGGAACGTCACGGGGCCATGACCGGTATCATGAAGACCCAGATCGACTGGATTCCGCTCAGCATCGGCGCCGTTCGCCCGACCCAGGGGAAGGTGCTGGCGCTGATGCAGGTCTCCGGCGGCTCCCAATCTTTCAATGCGCTCAACCAGATGCGGGTGCTCGGCCGCTGGATGCGCATGGTCACGATCCCGAACCAGTCATCCGTGCCGAAGGCGTTCCAGCAGTTCGACGAGGACGGGCGGATGATACCGTCCGGGCTCTATGACCGGGTGGTCGACGTCATGGAAGAACTGATGAAGTTCACGCTGCTCCTGCGTGGCCGGAAGGACTATCTGGTCGATCGCTATTCGGAGCGCAAGGAAACCGGTGAGGACCTGATTGCGCGGGTCAACCGGTCTTCGTCAGGCTGAGTCTCAGCCCGTCGCGCTGAAGGGAGACGGAGGCTGCGCGTTCTGCTCTTCGTCCTCTGCCTCGATCCTGGCATCGGCCCGTTCTTCCGCTGCCTGCGCGATGCTGGCGTGTGCCCTGGTATGAGCCATCGCCGGCCGCGGGTCGTTGCGTGCCATGAAGTTGGCATGCGCTTCCACCGATCCCGGTCGGCCGAAGAGATAGCCCTGAACGAGGTTGCAGCCGGCCGCGCGCAACAGGGTGACCTGCTCCTGGTTTTCCACACCTTCGGCAGTGATCACGACATCGAGGGAGCGGCCGAGGCCTATGATCGAGGTGACGATCGCGTCGGTGCCGACGTCCTTGCCGAGATTACGGATGAAGGACCGGTCGATCTTGATCTTGTCGAAGGGGAAACGGCTCAGGTAGCTCAGCGATGAATAGCCGGTGCCGAAATCGTCCATGGCGATCGAGACGCCGATATTTCGGATTTCGTTCAGGGTTTCGACGACGGCGTCGGTATTCGAAATCAGCAGGCTTTCCGTGATCTCGATTTCCAGGCGTGACGGATCGAGCCCGGAAACCCGCAGAGCGCGTGCTACCTTCTTGTGGGTCTCTCCGGCCATGAACTGGGCGGCGGAGACGTTGACCGCGACCCGAAGGTTTTTGTCGGGCCAGCCTGCCGCTTCCTGGCAGGCGCGCGACAGCACCCAATCGCCGATGGCTTCGATCAGGCCGCTGTCTTCGGCAACCGGAATAAAGACATCGGGCGGAATCGACCCCTTGGTCGGGTGTTCCCAGCGGATGAGCGACTCGTAGGCCTTGAGTTGGTTGTCCGCCAGCGAATACTGCGGCTGGAACAGGAGCTCGAACTGATCGAACTTCAGGGCCTTCACCAGGCCGGCCTCGATTTCCTTGCGCTTCAACGCATCGGCGTCCATCTCCGGCGTGTACCAGGCAAAGGTCGAGCGTCCGGAATGCTTCGCCCGGTAAAGGGCAAGGTCGGCGCAGTGAAGCAGGCGGGAAGACCGCCAGTTGCCGTCGCTCGCCCGGGCAATGCCGATCGACAGGGAGATCTTGATTTCCTTGCCGTCGATGACGCACGGGTGCTTCGTTGCGGCCAGCATGTCGGAGGCGAGCTTGGTCAGCCGGGCCACGTCGGAAACCGATTGGACCATGACGGCGAATTCGTCGCCGGACAGGCGGGCCACCAGATGGTCGCCGAAGACGGAGCGAAGGCGGTCGGCGATGATCTGGAGGAAGATATCGCCGGTCCCGTGGCCGTAGGTGTCGTTGATTTCCTTGAACTTGTCGACGTCGATCAGCATGACGCCCATGTTGCTGGCCTTGGCATGGGCCAGACGCAGGGATTCGTTCAGGCGCGCATTGAAGACCGCCCGGTTCGGCAACCCGGTCAGGGCATCGTGGTGGGCCAGGAACTCGATGTCGCGGTTGGTCTTTACCTGATCGTGGAAGCGCATCCATAACAGGAAGGCGGCGAACAGGAACGACGCCAGGCACAGGGCCGCGATGATGCCGCTGCTGATCAGGGTAATGATCGACAGGCTTTCAATCCGCTTGGTGTTGTCCAGGAGGACCACCAGAGCGCCGCGGACCATCCCTTCCGCATCCTGCTGCGGGAAAATCAGGAAAGATGCCGCTTCGACCTTGCCCCACCAGGTCATTTCAACGTCAGTGTATGGGGCGGTTTTCAGCTCTACCTGATCAAGCGCCAATTGCAGACCGAGCGCCCGTCCGTCAAAGATCTCCGGATCGGTATCCTTCGCGAAGACCGCGGCGAGACGATCGGCGAAACGCGGTCCCTGATTGATATCGGAGAGCGAGACGAAGCGATTGGCAACGACTTCGGACGGCTGCAGCGTTGCAGACATGAAGGAGAAAAGCTGTTCGGACATCTGCAGATCCGGAATCCGGATCGGCTTGTCGGTTTTCGCGGTCGTGCCGGTTTCCGTCTTGAGGCGGAGCCCCGCGCCCGTCTGCGCGTTTTCCGGAAGCATGGAGTAGAAGTCGTCCGTCAGCCCGGCCGAGACCACAGCCGGGGGAACGTGCTCGGCCGTCTGTTCGATGTTTCGAACCAGCAACCAATGGGTCAGCAGGCGGTTGCTTGCATAGACACCAAACGCAAGCAGCAGAACCAGCGCCATTGTGACGCTGAAAACGACTGTGCTGCTTCTGGCGGAGCCATTCTTCATTTATTCGAAAACTCTGTAAAACTACCAATCGCCGACAAGCTACAACGGATAGGTTTAGCCATCGTGAATCCCTGCAGATTCCCTTGCCTCGACGAATCGGATTTTTAAAAGGTTTGAAACCGACCTTGCCGGAATGCCAGAATTGGAACGGAATGACCTTCGCCCTTTCTTTTCATCCCGGCGACCCACCGGTAAAACCCGATGAACCCAACGCGAAACAGGCATCGCCGGGCATGGCGGGGATAGTGCCGGGCAGACGCAGAGCCAGGAGCCGTATGTGAGCGTTTGGAGCAGTTTGGAGACGATTGTTGCCGCCATTCAGACAGGCGGTGCGCAGGTTATCGACCGCCTGGTGCAGCTGGTGCTCTCGCGGCCGGAAGGCACGAACCGGGTGGGTTTCACGGTCGCCATGATCGCGCTCTCGGCGAAAATGGCAAAGGCCGACGGCGTCGTGACCACGGATGAGGTTCTTGCTTTCCACGAGCTCTTCCATGTGCCGCCGGGCGAAGAACGGAACGTTGTCCGCCTGTTCAATCTGGCGCAGCAGGATGTCGCCGGATTCGAGGTCTACGCCAAAAAGCTGGCTGATCTGTTTCCCTATGACCGAAAGACCCTGCTCGATATTCTCGACGGCCTGTTCTACATCGCAAAGGCGGACGGCGTCGTTCACCAGGACGAGATCAGCTATCTTGCCCGGGTCGCCGAGGTGTTCGGTCTGGACGATCGCGAATTTTCCAGGGTGCTGGCGCGCCATGTGCGGGAAAACAGCGACCCGTACGAAGTGCTCGGGCTCGGGCCCGAGGCAAGCGACGAGGACCTGAAGACGAAATACCGGAGCGAGGTGCGCGATACCCATCCGGACCGGCTGATCGCGCGCGGCGTTCCCGAAGAATTCGTCCAGATCGCCAACGACCGGCTGGCGGCCCTGAATGCCGCATGGGCGCAGATACGGGCGGAAAGAGGCCTATGAGTATAGCCACCGATACCGGCGTGAAAGCCAGGGTCCATCCATCACCCAATCACAACGACCGGGCCGGCGACGGGCCGATCGACATGCTGATCCTGCATTATACGGGCATGCCCGATGCCGAAGGCGCCCTGCGGCGGCTGTGTGATCCACGCGCCGAGGTCTCGGCCCACTACTTGGTCTACGAAGACGGTGCCATCGTTCAATGCGTGCCGGAGGCAAGGCGCGCCTGGCATGCGGGGAAAAGCTTCTGGAAAGGCGAAACCGACATCAATTCCCGCTCAATCGGCGTCGAGATCGTCAATCCGGGCCATGACGGAGGGTATCCGGACTTTCAGCAAGTTCAGATCGATGCGGTGATCGAACTGGTTCGGGACATCTGCAGCCGCCATTCCATCCCGCCATGGCGGGTGCTGGCCCATTCGGATATTGCGCCGGACCGGAAGATGGATCCGGGCGAGAAGTTTCCATGGGGTCTGCTTGCGCAGCATGGCATCGGCCACTATGTGGACCCGGTTCAGGCGTCCGGCGGCATTTTCATGCAGGAAGGCGACAGCGGCCAGCCGGTCGAGGCCATCCAGTCCATGCTGGCCATTTACGGCTATGATGTCGCGATCACCGGTGTTTTCGACGAGCGGACCAGGAATGCGGTGACCGCCTTCCAGCGGCACTTCCGGCAGGCGAAAGTCGACGGGATCGTCGACCAGTCGACCGTAGAGACCCTTCATGCGCTGTTGGCGTCATTGCCGTCGCTAAACGCATAAAGCGGGTATCTGGCCGCATCGGCGGGATCGGCCTTTTGCCGGATCCTTGCCTTATTCTGCCCCGCCTTCGCCCGAAAGGGGGCAAGTTCCGCGCAAATTGCGTAAAAATCTCCATAAATTGCCGTGCGATCTGTAATATTTTGAAATATTTCGTGATCTGAGCGGGCCGATTTTCGTCCCATAGCGCGGTCATGTCTCTGCGCCTCGAATGAATTCCTCAACTACTCAAACAAGAACAAGGACACAACGAATGTTGCGGTCTATGAAAACACTTGTCGGAGCGCTCTGCCTTTTTGCCTCCGCCTTCTCCTTTTCCGCTCACGCGAACGAGGCATCCGGCTCCGGCCTGAAAACTTTCATTTCCGGAAAATTCGGAAACGAAGCAGAAGTTCCGAAAAAAAACACCGTGGCGAAGAAAGGCCGGCATGCCCGGGTATCCAAGCAGGCCGCTGCGTCCTCGGCAAGCTCCAAGAACTATGCCCGACTGATCCGCACGGCTGCCAGGAAACACGGCGTGCCGGAGCGCGTCGCCCTGGCCGTGGTTCAGGTCGAAAGCAATTTCAATCCGCGCGCCCGCGGCAGCGCAGGCGAAGTCGGGCTGATGCAGATCAAGCCGGCGACCGCGCGCGGACTGGGTTTTCGAGGCGCTTCCAAGTCGCTCTACGATCCGCAGACCAATCTCGAATGGGGGATGCGCTATCTTGCCGGTGCCCACAAGCGGGCCTCCGGCGATCTGTGCGGGACGATCCTGCGCTACAATGCCGGCCACTTTGCAAAACGCATGAATCCGGTGAGCCGTCGGTACTGCAGCAAGGTTAAGGCTATCCTTGCCTCAATCTGACATAAGTGTTGATTGTGATTAAAACTTCGGCTTGCGCAGAACTGTTGCTGCGTAGGCCGTTTTTATTTCCAGATTTCGGTTTTGTTCCGCGCAGGAGGTCAGTCAAATTACATTGATACTTTACCGTGCGGAGTACTACGTGCAGACGGCAGCGTCAGAATGCATATGATGGTTCTGTGACAGTGAGCATACCCTTGTGCAACCAAAGACGTGAACCGGCTGAACCGCTCTGACGGGCGGCAATCCGGGCACATCGGTATCGGTGACCCGGGAGGAAAAGCCATGCTGACGTTCAGGACCTTTCTGTACATCGTTGCATTTTCTTTTTTCTGCGGAGGGGCAGGCGCTGGCGATCTCGCCGGACAGGATGCAGGCAAATCCGTCAATCCGCCGGTTCTGGCGCAATCGGCAGACGGCGGGCAACCTGCTGCCCAACCGTCGGCCAAACCATTTGCTCCGGTATCGTCGTGGATCGGGGCAGCCGTTGCCCAGTCCTGTCCCGCGGCCGATCCCGGCGAGGCCCTGTACGGCTATTTCAGCGGGTATTGCCGCTACTGCGATACCAAGTATCCGCACTACTGCCCGTCCAACAACACCTGCTACGAGTATTTTACCGGTGCCCAGGAAGCTTGCGGAAATAACTATGTGATTTGCGGCGGGCCGGCGCAGTAGGCAGGGACAAGGCGGTCCGCGGCATCAGTCGTCGGTCTCAAGCCTGGCTTCCTGCGCGAGCGGTGCTGCGGGGATCGCTCCTTCCGCGACCAACTGGTGATGGGTGACCCTCCAGATGTGATAGGCGACCCTGTGCAGCCAGCGCATCGCGTCGAGGCGCGCCATGGCATCGTCGGTCGCAATTTCATCCCGCGAAGCCTTGTCAATCGTCTCGGAGCGATAGCTGTGCCGGCTTTCGCGAAGTTCCTTTCTGAGAAGATTGAAGTGGGCCGCCGTCTCCGGCGTCATGTCCGTCTGAGAAGCGGCGTCGAGTGCGCGCCTGAGATCGGTGGCCTTTTTATACAGGACCGGATCCGCATCCAGGGTCGCGATCCGCTCGGTCTGGCGACAGCGGTGCAGCAGGCGTTCCAGGTGATCGAGATCGTGAAACAGCGCGCGGTGCTCGTCGTATAGGGCTCCATCTGTCGTCTGCGTGCGGATTTCTCCGGCAAAAGACCGGGCGGTTTCGACGGCCTGTTCGAGGGTTTCCAGTTCCCGTTCCGGATGTGCCGGTTTCGGTTTTCCCAACAGAGAGGAGAGGTATTTCATGGCGCTCCGGTTGATGTCTCTTACCGTGACGCGCGCAGCGTCCAGAGCGGCGGCTGGATCCTTCAGCAGGCTTTGGTCCAGGCGGGCCGCCAGATCCGGCCCTCGCGCGGGAACCAGCAGCGTGACCAGGCGCGCGAACTGCGGGGTGACACCGATCACCAGCAGGACGCCGAGGATGTTGAACATGCTGTGAAAGGCGACAAGGCCGATCTGGGGATCGAAGCCGATCGGGCCGGCTTGCAGGGACTGCGCGATATTGCCGACAAGGGGCAGAAGGAAAAAGGCGATCACGCCGGTAAGCAGATTGTAGATGACGTGGGCATAGCCGGTTCGACGGGTCGCGACCGAGCCGCCAACGGTGGCAAGTACCGCGGTGGCCGTGGTTCCGACATTCATCCCGACCACAAGCGCGGCGGCCTGCGGGAAAGTGATCGCGCCTGTTGTGAGCGCGACCAGGGCGGTGGCAACGCCTGCGCTGGACGATTGGGCGACAATCGTGACGGCGGCGCCGATCAGGACGAGTTCGAACCGGCCGAACCATGTGTCGCCCGGGAAGATATCGGGACTGACGATGCCTTCGAAATAGGCCATGCCGTCCTGGAGGGCGCTGATACCTACGAACAGGAGGCTGAAGCCTGTCAGCACCGTTCCGAATGTTTTCCAGGCCCCGGGGCCGAAAATCTTCAAGAGCACGCCGATGAACACGAGCGGTAATGCGATCACTTCGAGCTTCAGCTTGAAACCGAGGATGACGACCATCCAGCCGGTGACTGTGGTGCCGATGTTGGCTCCGAAAATGACCCCCAATGCTTGAGGGAAGGTCATGAGCCCGGCGCTGACGAAACCGACCGTGGCAACGGTGGTTGCGCTGGAGGATTGCAGAAGGGCAGTCACAATCGCCCCGGTGACAGCCCCGCTTCGCGGCGTTTTCGTCGACGTCCTAAGGATGTGCCGAAGCCTGTTGCCGGCCAGAGACCGAAGGCCGTCGGTCATGAGTTGCATGCCGAGCAGAAACAGGCCGAGGCCGCCCAAAGCAGTCAGAACGGACGTGTACATGTCGTGCTTCTAGTCTTTTCGTTGTTGTTGTTTTATTTGCAAATCTACCCACAGGCGACTTCAGGGTCGACCGTGGGGCAGCGCATTTGCGAATTCTACCGGCAGGAGGATAACGGAACGTGTTCTGCCCGGCTGCGGCTTATGAACAATTTTGCCGGCTTTGGATGGAGTGCGCCTCTATCAGGCGCTGGCGCCTTTTGCATAATTGTACTGGAAGAGTGGCACCTTGAGGCCGCCAATTGGGAGGATTGCATGAACGTTGCCATCTGGCTTCAGCGGACCGCGCAGATCTATCCGGAAAGACCGGCACTCTACTCCGGCGACCGGTTGACCGCGACCTATTCGGCCCTCGCGGAGCAGACCCGCAGGCTCGCCGGCGGACTGGCGGACAAGCTCAAGCTGCAGCCGGGAGACCGGGTGGCGATCTACATGCCGAACAGTCCCTACTACCTGACCCTGCTTTATGCGGTCTGGCACGCCGGCGGGGCCGTGGTTCCGATCAACTACAAGCTCCATCCCAAGGAAGCCGCCTTCATTGTCGCAAATTCCGGCGCCAGGGCCGTCTTCGTGGCGTCCGCCGCGACAGCGCGCGATCTGCAGGCCGCTCTCGAGGACACGGCTGACGGCCCCGAACTCATCGAACTCGACGGCGGGCGTTTTCGTGATCTGCAGGCCGCGCAACCTCTCCAAGAGCCGGCGGCCCGTGCCCGGGATGATCTGGCCTGGCTGTTCTACACGTCGGGGACGACGGGGCAGCCCAAGGGGGTGATGATCACTCACGGCAATATCCACGCGATGAGCTTTTCCTATTTCGTCGATGTGGACGAGGTCCGGCCTGACGATGTGGCGCTCTACGCCGCCCCCATGTCCCATGGCGCCGGTCTCTACAATTTCATGCATGTGCTGCGTGGTGCCGCCCATTCCGTGCCGGAGAGCGGCGGCTTCGATCCGGCGGAAATCCTGTCGCTGGGGCGATCCCTGAAGAGCGTACACATGTTTGCCGCACCCACCATGGTGCGCCGGCTCGTCGACCGGGCGAAGGCGGAAGGATCCGACGGGGAAGGTATAAGGACCATCGTCTATGGCGGCGGGCCCATGTATGTGGCCGATATCGAGGACGCGGTTGCCGCCATGGGGCCACGGTTCGTGCAGATTTACGGTCAGGGCGAATGCCCGATGACGATCACCGCCCTGCCGCGGGAGATGGTGGCCGACCGCACTCATCCGCGCTGGCGGGAGCGGCTGGGCTCGGTGGGCTTCGCCCAATCCTGCGTCGAGGTCCGGATCCTGAAGGAAGATGGTTCGTCTTGTGCGGTCGGCGAGGACGGGGAAATCGCGGTTCACGGCGCGGCCGTCATGGCCGGGTACTGGCAGAACGCGGACGCGACGGAAAAGTCCCTTCGCGACGGCTGGCTGTGGACCGGGGATGTGGGCCGGATGGATGCGGACGGCTTCGTCACCCTGACGGACCGGTCGAAGGACGTGATCATCTCCGGCGGCACCAACATCTATCCGCGCGAGGTCGAGGAAGTCCTGCTGCAGCTGGAGGAGGTCGCCGAGGTTTCGGTGATCGGCAGTCCGGATGAGGAATGGGGAGAAGTGATTGTCGCCTTCGTCGTGCCGAGAGACGGGGCCAAAGTCACGCAAGCGGATCTGGATGCCCATTGCCTTGCCAACATGGCCCGGTTCAAGCGGCCGAAGAGCTACTTCTTCATCGATGCGTTGCCCAAGAACGCCTATGGCAAGGTCCTGAAGACCGACCTGCGTCAACGCCTGGCAGACGCCTAGCGCACGATGCTCTAGGCCTGCTCTATGAAGTCGGCAGCGGTTTCGGCGGCAAGCAGGATGGACTCATTATCGACACCCGCCTTTGCCATGGCGTTGAGGCCGAACAGGACCGACGTCATGTAGGCACGAAGTGCATCTGCGTCCATCCGCATTTTCCGGTCGGATTGCTCGACGAGCAGGAATGCCTTGTCCGCGATGCGAAGCATGACGTATTCGGCCATGGATTGCAGCTTTTTAGCGTGATCCGGGCAGAGTTCGGGAGGCGCGGCAAGGGCGGACAGAAGCAGGCAGCCTCGTCCGTTGTTGCTGGTCATGAACGCACCGACCTGGCGCAGCATGCCCGAGAGGCCGGTTCGTGGATCCGGGTTTTGTTCCAGTTCGCCGACGACCAGTTTCGTGACGTCTTCGACATAGCGTTCTATCGCCGCGATGAAGGCGCTTTCCTTGCTGCCGAAGGCCGCATAGAAGCTGCCGCGTTTGATGCCGACGGCCGCCTGGAGGTGATCGATGGACGTCGCCTCGTAGCCTCGGTCCCAGAAGACCCCGACGAAGGCATCGATCGCAGTGTCGTTGTCGAAACTTTTCGGGCGGCCTGCCACTTTCTACTCCATTAAACGGCTCGTCGGTTCGGAAATGCGGATGACGTACTCCGACATGTCGAAGCGGCGCACCTTAATAACACCCCGGATCACTACCTAGGCCTACTCACACTTCGGTGAGGGGACAGGGTCGTCAGAATGTCTATTTACCCCAATGCAGGGTCGATCTCTACTTATGGTCTGATCCACAGGTCGCTGTGGCCGGGTTTATGACCGTTCTTTTTCAAAATTTCTGCAACAGGATCGGTAAAGTCCGAGATATTCGGTGTGGCGTTCTTTTTGTGTATCCGGCCTTCGGCCCGCTTGAGCATGGATGTATTTCCTGTGCTACCGGTCGGCGGCCTGCTTGAGCACGCGCGCGCCATATTGCTCCTCACGCTGTCGCGCTCTTCGATCGCTACGCTCCGGAGGGGGCGGCCAAGTATAGTCTGCGCGCCATTCTTCTTGTGCTATCGGCCGGCGGCCTGCTTGAGCACAGGTGCGCCATGTGCCCCCGGCTTGCTTGACCTTCTCCGTATTCCCAAATAAGGCATCGGAACCAGTCGGTCGGACAGCCGCTGCCGCAAGCGCCGAAAGGCCGCGGTGGAGGAAAGTCCGGGCTCCAAGGAGACACGGTGCCGGGTAACGCCCGGCGAGGGCGACCTCAGGGAAAGTGCCACAGAAAGCAAACCGCCGCGGACCTGTCCGCGGTAAGGGTGAAAGGGTGGGGTAAGAGCCCACCGCGCCGCCGGTAACGGAGGCGGCATGGTAAACCCCACCGGGAGTAAAACCGAATAGGGGCAGCATGGGCGCAAGCCCGGCCGGTTTCCAGGCTTGCTGCCCGGGTTGGTTGCTAGAGGCGTCCGGCAACGGACGTCCCAGATGAATGGCTGTCACGTCCGCGCAAGCGGGCCATACAGAACCCGGCTTACAGGCCGACTGGTCCTTTTTTTATCCTGCCTTCAAGGCGTGAGGTGATTTGGTGTCTGTAGGACGCTGAATTGCAGCACGTGATTTTATCCGGATAAATGCCGGAACCGTATTCTACCCGCTTCGACAAACAAGAGGTCATCGTCCTCGGATTGGAAAATAACCCTGTTGTTGGCTATCCAAATAGGTTTCCACGATCTTGAGGAAGCTTTTCACGTCGTCTGCCTCGTTTCCTGTTGCACATTCAGGCAGTCGCGGAATCAGCGCTTCCCATGCCTGGGCCATGGACTTGCCGAAGTATCTTTCAGATAGCCATTGCCGGAAGCCTTCAAGGGGGCAGCCTTCCGAGCCCCAATTGAGCCCACTAATAAAAGCTACGGCGTAAGTCAGACTTCCTTCGACCAAAAACATATCGGGCCGATCAATAACCCTTCTGATTTTCCCGGCATTATCATTGGTCATTCTCCGGGCTCCCAGAGTTCTCAATCTGTTGAGCATCATAGTCGTCGTCAAAGAACGGGAGACCGGTGCCATTCCGGACGCAGACTTTCTTGTAACACGCGAGCACTTCGCTCAATGTTTCAAAGGCAATCTGAATTTTATCGGTGTCCAGTTTGCCGTCACTGGAGGGCGTAAGCGCTCTGACCAGATTGAAAAGCGAATCGCCCTGGATCACGACGCCCGGATATCTTCGTCCCGGCAACTGCACGACGGCGTAATTGTGCGCTTCCGTCAACAAGTCGGCTTTTTGGTTCATAATCCACCTGCGGGAAAACCTCTCTTCATTTTGAGATTGTATCTTCGGAATTCTCGCGAATGTTTTGATTGCGGTGGTCGAATTTCAAACGCCGGCCTTGTTTATGTGGTCCAACAACAACGGCGATATCAAACCCACCGCACTCGCGTGGAATATGACTGCGAGGAGAAACATCGATCCACGAGGCAATGTGTGGTCGGCGCAGCGCAGAAAAAGCGGGAAAAACACATGAATATAAAGCTTCATGGCGAGGGCTAGAAACAGATAGGCGAGAGTAAACATCAACACCCTTAAAAGCGGCTGGTGCTCAATAACGGCAAATTCGAGAAGCGCCATGGCCGCCATGATGCCTAGATAAATCGCCGTGCCTCTTCGCGGGCGAAACGCGATCTTCAAGGCCTTGCCCATGTTCATGTTTTCGCTGCCCTTGTTTCAGTTCTTGCTGACATCAATTTTCAGGCACCATCCGAGTTAGTCGTTGAGCGAGTCAACTACTTTAGGTGGCGCCATTGAACTCAAGAGCGAACGGCTCCGGCTGTCTTCAGCCAGAGCCGCGATCGATGGCAACGTGACAGCCCCCAGTCTAAGTTACGCTTCTCAGCCCGCCTGATATTGCGGGGCG
>MDSW01218621.1_pt1 | contig 15067 bp, 13 predicted proteins | sample 811171 | NCBI WGS metagenome assembly MDSW01 (sample SAMN05326641, study PRJNA326480) | marine metagenome | isolation source: seawater | place: Atlantic Ocean: North West | collected 2012 | reverse complement strand
AGATTAAGATAATATATTAAGTCATTTAATTGTTTATTAAATTTTCTAAAGTTTAAGATTTTTATATCCTTTTTAGATTTACCATGATTTAGTAAGTCATAATAAATAACTGATTTACGCTTAAATTTTTTTTTTTGTGGGAACCACATTGTATTATCTAAGCCTACTCCATGAATAAAAATAGTTGGAGTAGAATTAGAATTTAAATTAAATTCAAAATATGTTTTTTTATTATCAAAGGCACTTTTAAGTAAATTCATTTTATTTTTTTTTATGCGCAAAAGAATCTTTGCGAAAACTATATAAGGCATCTTTATCTACATCTATATCTATCACCACAGGTTTTTTGCACTTTAAAGCTTCCTTTAAGATTTTAGTTAAATTATTAATCTTTTTTACATAATAACCTTTTGCTCCATATAGATCTGCAATTTTACTAAAAGATGGACTATCTATATTGGCTCCAATATATCTTTTGTTAAAAAAATCTCTCTGATATGCTTTTTCAGCTCCCCAAGATTTGTTATTCATTACGATTGTGATTGTATTTATTTTATGTTTTACTGCAGTACTTAGTTCTGAAAGTGTCATTCCAAAACCCCCATCTCCCATTAAACTTATGACAGGGGATTTAGGCTTAGCAAGTTTTACACCAAGACCGCAAGCAAATGAAAAGCCAACTAAACCGAAATCTAAGGGGGTAAATAAAGATTTAGATTTGATAAAATTTAAATTATCATTAGCTTGCAAGCATAAAGTTCCAGCATCAAGCGTTATAACAGAGTCTTTTGGCAGCGTATTTCTTAATATTTTAAATAAATCATTTGGTTGGATCGGATGGGATTTAAGTTTTATAATTAAGTCCCTTGTCTGCAAATATTTATTTCTATCCTCAATAAAATTCTTAGTCCAAATAGAAACATCAGTTTTTATTTTTTTTTCTAAAATTTTTTTATGAAGTTTGGATACAAATTTTTTTACATCATTATGAATACCGATAGTAATAGGAAAGTACCTACCTATAGATTTTTTATCAGCTTCAATTTGAACAATTGAGGCTTTTTTATTAATATTTTCGTAAGAATAAAATGTAGAGTTAAAGCCCAACCTTGTTCCTAAAGCAATAATTAAATCTGCTTTTTTAAGTAGAGTTGTAGCAATAACATTTCCTCTAGGGCCCATTTGTCCACCATATAGTTTTTCATTATAAGGCATAACATCTCCATGACCAGCTGATGCAACTATTGGAAAATTTAAGTATTTGGCAATCTCTAATACTTTTTTTTCACAATTTGTATTCTTTACTCCTCCACCAGCTATTATAACTGGTTTTTTAGCATGTTTAATCAAATTGATTATTTTTGACAATTTATCTTGTGAAATTTTACCAAATTCTTTTTTTTTGTGTTTTTTAAAATTTTTATAACTAGAGTATTGCGATAAGGTATCTCTTGGAAAGTTAATATGTACAGGACCATGTCGGGGAGTTAAAGCTAAGCAAAAGGCTTCACTAATAATTTTAGGAATTGATTTTGTTTTTTTTACTGAAAATGTTTTTTTAGTTATAGGCTCAAACAATGATTGCTGATCAATTTCTTGAAAAGAATCTTTTCCTTCATGTTTTGTGGAGACTGCGCCTGCGATTGATATTAATGGAGAAAATGCAGCTTTTGCCTGAGCTACACCAGTAACTAAATTAGTTGCTCCAGGGCCATTTTGCCCAGCTATTATAATTCCAGGTTTACCTGATGCTCTTGCATATCCATCAGCCATGTGTGTTCCAGTTCTTTCATCTCTTACATCTATAAACTTTATTTTTCTTTCATCATAAAGTGCATCAAATAGCTCCATTGTTGCTGATCCAATCAAGCCAAATACATGTGAAACTTTTTCTACTTTGAGAGATTCAATAATAGCTTGACCCCCAGATATCTTCTGGAGATTTTTTTTCTTTTTCATCAAGATGCTTGTCTAATTTTTGTTTCTGTTTTTTTGAAATGAGGCATTACTTTTTCAGTAAATAATTTAATACTTTTCATACAATCCTCATGTTTGACTCCAGGAAAATTAGACCAAACTTGTAAGTTTTGCAGGTTAAGTTCTGATTGCATTTCTTCTATTTTATCTATTACATAATCAACTGTGCCAAAAAGCATATTTCTTTTATGTAAAAAATCATAAGATAATAAATCTAACTTATTTTCAGTTTTAGGAAGTTCTTCATCTGGGTTCATATGAGTTCCAAGACCTCTCCAATGACATACCCAACGCATATAGTTTACCATTTGTTCACCAGCTTTTTCCTTAGCTTCTTCCATAGAATTAGCAATAAACATATCTCTTACAACGCTAATACCTTCTCCCAATTCAATTGGCTTGTTAAGATATTCTGACTTTGATTTTTGATAAATTTTGAAACGTTTTTTTAGTGATTGAACGGGAGGGATCCACATAATAATTTTAATGTTATTTTTTGCTGCCCATTCTATAGAGCTAGGACTATCAACTACTTGCCATAAAGGAGGGTGCGGTTTCTGAACTGGTTGTGGAACAATGCTAATTTTTTCTAATATTTTAGATTCAATATTCATGAAATCAGAACTTGGAGGACTCATATCATGATCCCATTTAAAATTAGGAGCCGGATAAGTGTAAAACTCACCAGAATGATTAAAATGTTTTTCAGTCCAAGCTTTTTTCATAATTTCTAGCGTTTCTTCAAATAATCGAAAATTTTTGGCTTGATCTTTCATGTCTGCATCAGCATTCATATTTAAAGCTTCTCTCCCATATATTCCTCTGCCTACACCAGCCTCAACTCTTCCATTAGACAATTGATCTAGAAGAGCAATGTCTTCAGCAACTCTAATTGGATTCCAAAATGTAATGATGCTTGCTGCTTGTCCTATTCTTATATTTTTTGTTCTTGCAGCAATATCAGAGCTTAACATTAATGGGTTGGGACAAATTTCCATGCCTTCGTGACTAAAATGATGTTCAGTGAACCAGATTGAATCCCAATTATTTTGATCACAGTATATTGCAATTTCTCTAACTTCTTGAAGAATTTCGTTGTAGCTTTTATTATTACCCCAGTTAGTAGAATTGCAGAAATAGCCAATTTTCATTATACCTCCTTTTTACCGAAGGCGACCGATCCCACTTTCGTTTGAAACGACGAGTTATGTATCGCAGATCAATAATAATATATTAATCACAACAAAACAATATTAAGTTCTTTAAAGTTTAATAAAAAACTGTGATTTTTAGTAAAAATTTTATACAACTAAGAGATTCTAATGATTAAAAATATAATTTTCGATTTTGATGGTGTTCTTGTTGATAGCGAAGTAATTGTTGCTAGAGCTTTAAGTAAATATTTAGCAAAAAGAGATATTAAATTTGAAGAAAATGAATTCTCTAAATTTGCTGGACAAAAAACTGTAGAAGTAGTTTCAAGATTATCTTCAATCTTTGATATTAAAGATCAAAAAAAATTTTTCAATGATATGATGCTAATAGCAAAAGATTTGTACACTACAAAGCTTGAAACTGTACCTGGTGTAAATAATTTTTTAGAAAAAATTGTATTTAAAAAATTTATTGGATCAAATAATATTTTAGAGAGAATAGAGTTAGGATTAAAAAATGTAGGTTTAGACAATTATTTTCAAAAAGAATCTATATTTTCATTTGATTTAGTAGGGATTCCAAAACCTGAACCTGATATTTATTTAAAGGCTATTGAAAGTCATAAACTAAACAAGCTTGAAACAATCATAATAGAAGATAGTTCTATAGGGGTGCAAGCAGGAGTAAAAGCAGGAATAAAAGTTATAGGCTTAACAGCTGCAGGGCATTGGTATAAAGATAGATCTAAAAATGAGTTGTATGATGCTGGGGCATATGAGGTTGTAAATAATTATGAAGAAATGTTATTGTTGGTAAATAACTTATGATTGATGGTCCCCAGGTTAAAGGAAATCCCCTTAGAATAGCTGTAGGTTTTCTTGTCGCTTCATACTTGATCGGTGAATTTTTAATACCTAAATATCATCTTTTATACATTTTTAATCTTATTGGTATGCTGGGACTTATATCAAGTATATTTATTTTTATTGCTGGTTTTGATATTTTTAAGAAATACAGTGAAGATCCAAGGCCTAGATCTACTACAAATAGAATTATAAAAACAGGAATTTTTGCATATACTCGCAATCCAATTTATTTGTCCTTTGTAATGTTTCATTTAAGTATGTTCTTAGTTTTTGAAAATGTAATGTATTTTTTATCATCAATATTTTTATCAATATGGATTCATAATTATGTTATAAAGTTAGAAGAAAGATTTTTGCTTGAAAAATTCCCAAAAGAATTCCCAAGATATATGGAAGCTGTTAAGAGATGGATATTTTTTTGATTTTTTGATTTTTATCGACGTTTAAATTAATATCCGCAAATTTTGGCATTGTTTTCATCATCCATTTTGTGATTTTTTCATAATGTTGAATAAAATTTTTTATTTCATATTTGTTCATTGAATTAGCCGTACCTATGAAACTTTTAATGTTATTTTTTTCTTGCTTAAGTCTCCATTTATATACATTCGAAAAAGTATAGGCTTTAAAATAAATTGTTGCATCAAATTTTTTAAATAACCCGGCATACTCATTGTTTAGTTTGTTATTATAAAAATCTCTCCATATATTTTTTGAATCATAATGTTTTTCTAGATAATTAATATTTTTATATAGATAGTTTTTATCTAATTGAGTACACCCGCAACACCACCCTTCAAGAATTAAGATGTCACAATTTTTTTTTATAGTTCTTTCTTTATAATTTATTGTGTCTTTAATCTTATTAAATGTGGGAACATTAATAGGATATAATGAATTTTCAAATTTTTTTATAGTTTCTAATAATTTTTGTATTCTATGAGTTCCTGGCACCCCTCTTGTTATAAATAGTGGATGTATTTTTTTTGCTAATAACTTTCTTTCACTCTTATTCATATAAAAATCATCTAAACTAAGGCATAAAATATTTTTATTGTAATACTTTTTATTATTTTTTTTTAAAATTCTTAAAAATGTACTTTTACCTATGCCTTGCGATCCTGATATTAAGAATTTTTTTTTATGAGAGAGATTTATGTATTCAAATATTGGTATAAAATACTTTTCAATTTCTTTTTTGGAAATTTTAGTATTAGTTAATTGTATTAAATCTGCATGAATAGAATTAATGAGATTATTTCGCATTTTATATAGAAATCTTTAATTTATAAATTGTTAATATCAAAAAAAACATTATTATTCATCATTAATTAATTATTAACTTGAATAAATGAAATTTCTTTTTGATTTAGGTGGTGTTTTTTTTGATTGGAATCCAAATTATTTTTTTAAAGATATTTTTACATCAGAAAATGATTTAGAATATTTTTTGGAAAAAGTTTGTAATGATCAATGGAATTTAAAGCAAGATGCAGGCAGATCAATTAAGGAAGGAGAAAATGAAGCTAAACAAAACTTTCCTAAATATACAAAACAAATTGAAATGTACTATTCCCATCATAGAGAAATGATAAAGTCAACATTCAATGAATCTGTTGATTTGTTAAAATATTTGAAATCTAAAAAATATTTATGTTACGTTCTCTCTAATTGGTCTTCAGAAACATTTACAGGCATGATCGATGATTATCCTTTTCTCAAACTATTTGATGGAATGATAATATCTGGAGATGAAAAACTTGTTAAACCACAAAAAGAAATATATGAATTGGCAATATCAAGATTTAACTTGATACCTAATAATACTGTTTTTATTGACGATAAGTTTGAAAATATTCAAGCAGCAAAAGAATTAAATTTTAAAACAATACATCTAGAAAATCCGATTAAAATTAAAGAGTTAATTAAAATTTATTTATAATTAATTTTTTCTTGTATAAATATTTAATTAAATTAATTAAATTAAAAAAATAAAAATATATGAATAAAATAGGTTTTAGCGGATCTTGTCCTAATGGAGATATTTCAGTATTATCCGATCAAATTAGAAGATTAAAAGAAGTAGGTATAGATACTATTGAAGTTCCAATATACGAAACAGATGTAATATGTGGCAAAAAAATTAATCAACCTGAACTTAAGATTTTAAAAAAAACATTATTGAATCAAAATATGAATTACACGGTTCATGGAGAATTGTCTGTTAATTTTTTAGATATTGACAATTTTGATAATCATAAAGAAATTTTAAAAAGAGACATTGAGGTTTCATCTGAAATTAGAGCCACACACTTAGTTACTCATTTTGGACAAACAACAAATGAAATTTTTGAAAATAAAGCATTATACGAGTCGCATTTACAAATGCAAAAAGATTGTTATTCTGAAATGGGAGAATATGCAAAGAAATTTAATGTAATTCTTGCTATTGAGAATCTATTTCCCTTTACATTAAAACATTATGCACCATTACCAAGTGAAATTGCTAACCAAATTAATTTAATCAATCATCCAAATATAAAATGTTGTTTAGATATATCTCATGGCTATATTAATTCTACTTTTCGCAATGTTAATTTTATTGATGAAATAAAAAAAATGGCACCTTTGTCAGAACATATACATATGCACGACTCATTTGGTTTAATAGAAAGAATCTGGGCTTACATTCCTGCAGAATATACTTCATATGGTGAAGGCGATTTGCATTTGCCAATAGGGTGGGGAGATATACCTTTTGAAAAAATATTTAAAGAATCTAAATTTCCAAAAAACTATAATATAAATTTTGAACTACCTGAAAGATATATAAAATATTTTATAGAAAATATATCAAAAGCTAAAGAACTAATTAAATTACAAATAAATAATTGAAATTTTAAATGAGCAGAGAATTTTAACAGAGGAATACTTCATTAGGAGGAAATAATATTCTTAACTCTCTGCCCAAATAAGTATTTAATATTTATATATAATTTATGCTAATAAAACGAAACGAATCGGTACTATACCTGGTTATTATTAATAACTTATAATTTGCGATTCTTTTAATTAAAAGCTTTGTTGGTTGTATCAAAAAGATGACATCTTGAAGATGTAAATCCTATTTTTACCATATCACCAACTTTAATATTTGAGTCACCTTCTACTTCTACAACAAGAGGTTCACCTTCTTTTTCTATATATAAAAAAGTTCCTGATCCTAGCTTTTCTACAACAAAAACTTTTCCTTCCCAACTGGCATCAGCTTCCTGATTAATTAATAAATGCTCAGGTCTTATCCCTAAGACAACATCATCTGATTCTTTGCAATTTTCAGATATTTTTGGAACATTAATTTTTGTAGTTCCAAAAATATTTATCTCGGTAGAGTTATTTGACTTACTTGTAATATTTCCATTTATAAAGTTCATTTTGGGAGATCCAATAAATCCACCTACAAAAAGATTTGCGGGATTACTATACAATTTCATAGGACTTCCTTTTTGTGATACTATACCCTCGTCTAAAACTACTATATCATCTGCCAAAGTCATTGCCTCTGTCTGATCATGAGTAACATATATCATTGTTGCATTTAATTGATCATGCAATTTTGCTAACTCAACTCTCATTTGCACACGTAATGCAGCATCTAAATTAGACAAAGGTTCATCAAATAAAAAAACTTTTGGCTTTCTTGTTATTGCCCTTCCAATAGCAACTCTCTGTCTTTGCCCGCCTGATAGTTGTTTTGGCTTTCGTCTTAGATATTCCTCTATTTGGAGAATTTTTGCTGCTTCATGAACTCTATCATTAATTTCTTCTTTAGATCTTTTTTCTAACTTCAAACCAAATGCCATGTTATCAAAAACCGACATATGAGGATACAATGCATAAGACTGGAAAACCATTGCTATATTCCTTTGCTTTGGAGGAAGATCATTAACAACTGTACCATCAATAGAAATAGTACCTGAATTTATATCTTCTAGACCAGCTATCATCCTTAACATCGTAGATTTTCCACATCCACTAGGTCCTACCAAAACCGTAAATGATTGACTTTTTATGTCTAGAGAAACATCTTTGATGACATGAACGTCACCATAATATTTATTTACTGTATTTATATTAATGTCTGCCACTTCATCCTCCTTTGAGCGATCTTACAAGTGTATAAATAAATATTACAATACCATTCTTAAAAAATCAAACAAGAAAAGTTATTATTTTTATAATATTTAGAAATAATTAACCTTTTACTGACCCTGCTACTAAACCTCTAATAAAATATCTTTGAAGAGAAAAGAATATTATCAGAGGAATAGTCATAGAAACGAAAGCTCCTGTCGTAAGAATTTCCCAATTTTCGCCTCTTGATCCTAATAATTCTTTTAATTTAGCAGTTAAAATAATTTCACTTGGAACCTGATCAAGAAAAACTAATCCTACTAACAAATCATTCCATACCCATAAAAATTGTAAAATAAAAATTGATGCGAAGGCAGGAATAGATAAAGGTAAAATTATTCTAATAAATATATCATAATGTGTAGCACCATCTACTCTTGCTGCCTCCATCATTTCATGAGGTAGTGATTTAATAAAGTTTCTCAAAAGAAATGTAGTGGATGCCAAACCAAAACCTGTGTGAGCCATCCACACTCCAGGATAAGATTTTGCAGCAACCCCAAATAAAGCTCCAATATCATTATATATTGTTAGTATAGGTATAAGAGACATTTGTAGAGGGACAACAAGTGAAGCTATAATAATTGCCAATAATGTATCACGACCAAAAAACTTCATCCAAGACAAAGCATATGCGAAAAAAGAGCAAATTATTAATGGAATTAAAGTAGAGGGAATAGCTACTGCCAAAGTGTTTATAAAAGCCTGCCCAATTCCTTCTTTAAACAAAACCTCTTTATAATTATCTAAAGTAAATTTAGGTGGACTCAAAGAGGTAGTAAAAATTCTTTTACCTTTTTTTTTCTTAAATTCATTTAATGACTTCCAAATATAATCCCCATTCTCGAATACTGTTACTTCACTTTTATCTTTAAAAATTGCTTTTTCCTCAATCAAATATTGATTTATATTTTTTGAAGTAATTCCAAAACTTTGAATTTTCTTTCCCTCAATATTATTAAAAAAATTACCCCTAATAACAAAATAATTATCTATTTTAATTTGAGATTCATTTCCAGCCATTCTATAAATTTCATTCATTTCTGTTGTAATTAATGAAGTCCACCAACCACTAATAGCAAGTAAATCTTTATCTCTTAAAGAGCTTACAAATAAGCCAAAAGTTGGAATAATCCAAATTATTACAAAAAATAGCAAAACTAATTGAGCTAAAATTGATGAGAGATTTTTTTTTCTCATTATATTTTTTGTTCCTCCCTATGTTTATAAATATTCCACATCATTATTGGGATTACTCCTATCATTATAACAATTGCTAAAACACTACCTCTACCTGAATCACCTCCACCTCTGAACATCCAATCATACATTAGGTTTGCTAACACCTCAGTTTGCCATTCACCATTTGTCATTGCAAAAATTATGTCAAAAATTTTTAAAACAAGTATTGTTATAATGGTCCAAATAACTAATATTGTTTGTTCTAAATATGGAATAATTATTGACATAAATATTTTGAATTCACTTGCTCCATCCATTCTTGCAGCTTCTAACATTTCCCTTGGTATTCCTCTTATTGCAGCACTAAATATGACTAGCGCTAGCCCAGTTTGTATCCAAATCATGATAGCCATTAAAAAAAGATTATTCCAAATAGGGATAGTAATCCATGCTTGAGGCTCAAAACCAAAAGAGACAATAACTGCATTTAGTAAACCAATTTGTTCATCACCTGGACCTCTATATTCATAAATAAATTTCCAAATAACTCCTGCTCCAACAAATGATATTGCCATTGGCATAAAAATTATTGATTTAGCAAAAGTGCCCCACCAAATTCTATCTGCTAAATTTGCAATAACAAGTCCAAAAAAAGTACTTAGAGTAGGGACAACTAACAACCATCCAAGATTATTTAAAATTCCTCTTCTAAACTCAGGATCTTTGATTGCCCATAAGTAATTATAAAATCCTACAAATTCCCTTCCAAATTTATCATAGAAACTTAATCTTACTGTTTCAAAGACTGGATATAAAATAAATATAAATAAAACTATAAAAGCAGGGGCAATAAAAATAACAGCCCTTATAGAAGGTTCATATGTAATTTTTTTTGATTTTTTATTTGTAAAATGATCCAATAAATAATTTGAAATATGAAAATATAAAATAAAAAATAATATTCCAAGACAAACATAAAAAAATAAAGAGATTAAAGTCACAAGAAATTAATATATAAAAAAATCAGGCGAACAAGTCTAATTGTTCGCCTGAAGTAGGAGGTATTATTTAATTGCGTCCCAGCTTGCTTGAATAGAATCGGCAACATCTTTAGCAGATTTTCCGTTGGTATAATCTACCATTCCAGTCCAGAAACTACCTGCGCCAATAGCACCTGGCATTAAATCTGATGCGTCAAATCTAAAAGTTGTAGCCCCAGTAAGAATTTCTCCAAGTTTTCTAAAGGTATCACTAGCATATTTGCTTCCGTCTACACCTTTATGAGGAGTTAAAAATCCACCCTTAGCCATCCAATGCTCATGAGGTTCAGGATGCATTAAGAATTTCATAAATTCTACTGTAGCAGGATTATCATTAGTAGCTGCTACAACTGTTCCTGCACCTAAAACTGGAGTTCCAAGATCTTTTGTTGAGAAAGCAGGAAAATAGAAGAAATCATAATCTACTCCAGCTTCTACACCTTCTGGAAAGAATGCAGGTATAAAGCTTGCTTGACGATGCATCATACATTCAGCAGGTGAAGTAAATAGACCGTTAGGAGCATCTCTGAAATCAGTTGTTGCTACTGCCTTAGATCCTCCATTGACATACTTATCATTAAGAGCAAAAGAGCCAAAAAAGTCCATAGCTTCTAATACTTTCGGATCATTAAAAGGCATGTCATTTGATACCCAATCATCATACACACTAGGAGGATGCGTTCTTAGCATAATATCTTCCATCCAATCAGTTGCAGGCCAACCAGTAGCTGCACCAGAGCCTAGACCAATACACCAAGGAGTGTTTCCATCAGAAGCCATTTGTTCTGTTAATGCAATAAGCTCTTCCATAGTTCCGGGTATTTCATAACCATTATCCTCAAAGTTATCTGGTGAATACCAAACTAAACTTTTAACATTTGTTCTAAAGAAAATTGCATAAAACTGATCTTTGCCATTTTCATCAGCATATGTAGAAAGATCAACCCAAGATTGACCAGCAGCATAATTATCTAAAACTAATTGTTTTATATCATTTCCCATTGGTGCGAGACCACCCATAGCAGCTGCGTTAGCAGCTAAACCAGGTTGTGGAAACACAACTAGATCTGCAGCACTTCCTGCTTTTAGGTCAATCATTACTTGTTGCTCAAAACTATCAGAGCCGCCATACTCAACTTCAGCACCAGTAGCTTTTGAGAAAATGTCCATGACTTCTCTCATAGTTGCATCTTCGGGGGCAAGCCATGGTCCAAACATTGTTACTTTTTGACCGCTTAAATCTGGCCCGGTATAATGTCCGCCTGCATTCGCACTAATATTAAAAAATAAAATACTAGCAAAAATGGCAGAAGACAATTTGATTAATTTAATCATTTTTCCTCCAATTATAATTATTGTATGATTTTTTACCAAAACGTTTTGGTTGTCAATTGAATATATTTTACATAGTATTATATATGTTAATAAATATATTTTTATGGACATTAGAGCATTATCTAAAAAACTTGGATTATCCATTACTACAGTATCCCGAGCATTGGGAGGTTATTCAGATGTGAGTGAAAAAACTCGAATGAAAGTAAAAAAGTATGCTAAAAAATACAAATATTCTCCTAATCCTTATGCAAGTAGACTTGCCTCGGGTAAGTCAAATACAGTAGGTTTTGTTTTACCATTGTATGGAAAAAACGCTAGTACAATTAATCAAACAACTTTGTTCCAGTTTATTGCAGGAATGTCAGACAAATTATTCTCTGAAAATATACAGTTTGTAATGTTATTTGCTAACAGTGAAAAAGAAGAAATAAATGCTTATTCTAAATTAATCAATGAACAAAAAATTAATAATATAATAATTAATAACGTAAAAACTAATGATTCTAGAATTCAAATATTAAATAAAAATAAAATTAATTTTGTTGCATGGGGAAGAATGCAAAAAAATAATAATTTTTCATGGGTAGATTTAGATAATGAAAAATCTATAGAATTAATCATTGATTATCTAATAAGCAAAAATCATGAAGATATTGCTTATGTAAATATAAATGAAAAATATAATTTTGCTCATCAAAGAAAAAAAGCTTTTTTAAAGACATTAAGAAAGAATAAAATTAAATTCAATAAAAATTATTATACATCAATAAAGCTTGAAGAGCCTGAGAAAAGTGTTGATATAATTTTTAATATGTTAAAAAAATTTCCTAAAATATCATCATTAATATGTTCAACTGAATATTCCGCGTTAGGCGCAGTTAAAGCGTGCGATTTATTGAATTTAAAAATTGGTAAAGATATATCTTTAGTAACTTTTGACGGTCCTTTGATTCAGGATTTAAGTTCCCCTCCTTTAACAGTTGTATCGCATCCTATTAAAGAGCTTGGCAAACAAGCAATAAATATTTTATTAGAAAATAGTAATATGAAATCAAAAAATAGAAATTTCTTGGCAATCCCTAATATTATTGAAAGAGGCTCTGTACATCAAATTTTGTAATTATTGTTTAATTTATATTATGTATTATGAATAAGTTTGAACTATAGAAATCATAACAGTATAGAGGCTTTATGAAATTAGTGGTAATTGGAACTGGATACGTAGGATTGGTTTCAGGTCTTTGCTTTGCTGAGTTTGGTTTTGAGACAGTATGTGTAGATAAAGATAAAAAACGATTAGAAAATTTAGCAAAATATAGATCGCCTTTTTTTGAGCCAGGCTTAGATGATCTTCTAAGTAAGCATATCAAAAAAACTCAACTTGTTAAATTATCTGATAGCATTAGTGATTCTGTTAAAGATTCTGATGTAATTTTTATTACTGTTGGCACGCCTTCTAAAAGATTGGAAAACGAAGCTGATTTAACTGCAGTTTATGAAGTTGCAAATGAAATATCTGAAAATATAAAAAAATATTGTGTAATTGTTACTAAATCAACTGTGCCAGTAGGAACAACTAGAAAGATAAAAGAAATTATTTCAAAAAAAGTTTCTTCTGATAAATTTGATGTTGTTTCAAATCCAGAATTTTTAAGAGAAGGTTCTGCCATAAATGATTTCATGAGACCTGATAGAATTGTAATAGGAACTGAAACTAAAAAATCTGAACAAATTATGAAAGAAATATACAGACCTCTTTATTTATTAGAGACCCCAATAGTTTCTACTTCAATAGAAAGTGCTGAAATCATAAAATATGCTTCAAATAGTTTTTTGGCTACAAAAATTGCATTTATCAATGAAGTTGCAGATTTGTGTGAAGTTGTTGGTGCAGATGTGCAAGAAGTTGCAAAAGCTATGGGGATAGATAAAAGAATTGGTTCAAAATTCCTCCATGCAGGCCCTGGATTTGGAGGTAGTTGCTTTCCAAAAGATGTAAAAGCCTTTTCTGCCACTGCAACTAATAACGGAGTAGAATTATCAATTATTGATGCAGTTAATTCTTCAAATGAAAAGAGACCTAAAGAAATTGCTAATAAGATAATTAAGAAATTTAATAAAAAGTTAGACAATATACCTATTTGTATTTTGGGCCTAAGTTTTAAACCTAACACAGATGATATTAGAGATTCTACATCAATAATTATTGCTAAAGAGCTTAAAGAAGCTGGTGCTCAGATTCAATGTTATGATCCTCAGGCAATGGAAAATGTAAAAAATTCAATAATTGATATAAAGTGTTACGAATCTGCATATGATGCATGTAAAGATGCTCACGCCTTAATAATTGCCACTGAATGGAATGATTTTAGAGCATTAAATTTTAGTTTGATTAAAAAGAGTATGCATAAGCCTATAATTTTTGACTTACGAAATATTTATAATCCAGATGAATTAATAACTGCAGGTTTTGAATATTATGGAATCGGAAAATAATTTTAAAATTGAACAATTTAAATCTGAAGTATTAAGAGAGTACGATATTAGAGGTATAGTAGATGTTAATTTATCAAGCAATACGGCATATACCATAGGACGTACTTTTGGACATATATTATTTGCTGAATCTTCAAAAAAAAAAATTGTTGTAGGGTATGACGGAAGAATTACGTCTCCGAAATTACACAATGCTTTAGTTGCTGGTTTATTAGAAAGTGGCTTAAAAGTTATTTCGATAGGATTATGCCCAACCCCAATGGTTTATTTTGCTCATTATCATTTAGATACTGATGGAGCCATCATGGTCACAGGTTCCCACAATCCTTCAGAATATAATGGATTTAAAATAGTTTATAAAAAAAACTCATTTTATGCAGATGAAATACAGAATCTACAAAAAATTATTCAAAACTTAAAAAGTCCTGAAAAAAAAGGATCTTTAGATAAATTAGATATAAGTAAAGAATATGTTGCAAGAAATTTGAAGAATATAAATTTACAAAAAAGACTAAGAATATCTTGGGATATTGGTAATGGATCGGTAGGTGCTGTAATAGATAAGTTTATAAATAAAGTTTCTAATGCTGATCATTTTATTATCAATAAAGAAGTAGACGGAACATTCCCAAACCATCATCCGGATCCTACTGTTCCAAAAAATATGGAACAATTAATAGAAAATGTAATTTCTAATTCTTGTGATGTAGGATTGGCATTTGATGGTGATGGGGACAGATTGGGAGTTGTTGATAATGAAGGTTCAATTGTATGGGCGGATCAATATATGCTTTTATTAGCAAAAGAAATTTCAACATT
>MDSW01222985.1_pt1 | contig 15068 bp, 9 predicted proteins | sample 811171 | NCBI WGS metagenome assembly MDSW01 (sample SAMN05326641, study PRJNA326480) | marine metagenome | isolation source: seawater | place: Atlantic Ocean: North West | collected 2012 | reverse complement strand
TCTCCGCCGCCGCCTCCGCGGCCGCGTCCGCCGCGCGCGCAGCCTTCGCCGCCGCCTCCGCAGCCTCTATGGCTTTGCGCGACGCCCTCGTCGGGGTCGATTGCGCTTCCGACTTGCGCGGATGCCACACCCACTGTCCGTCGTTCCTCGCGCCGCCGGCCGCGGACTCGGGCTCGGAGACGTCCATGTCCGTCGCGTCGCTCTGCGGGCTGTCACGCTTGCTGCGCATCTCCGGACCGGTCGGATCCGGGGACGCGACGGCGGCGAACTTCGCGAGCAAAGGCGTGGACGGCAGCGCCGGGGACGAGTTGTGCGACGCGAACCGCGGTCTGGTCAAGAACGCGCCGCTGTTCGGCGTGTTCGTCCCCGCGGAGTCCGCGTCCGTGTCGCGGTCGTTCCGCATCCTCGTCTTGTACTCCATCGGGGACTCGTCCTCAGAGAGCGGTTCCATGACCGCGGCTTCGCTCTCGCACTCGTCGTCCGTCATCATCTGCACGACGGTGACGCCGCTCGGGCGCACCGGGGACTCGGACGACTTCGTGGGCTCGTCCAGGACGCTGCCCCTCGGGGTCATCGTTGGCGACGGCGGCACGCGCCGCACCGTAGGCGGAGGCGTCTCGCGGTGGTGCTCGATGCGAATCGACTCTCGAAGCGCGTCGAGTTCGTCCCTCACCGTCGCCGCCTCGGCTCTCGCCTGCGCGAGCGCCTCCGCGGCTTCCATCTTCGCCTCCTCGCCAGCCTCGAGCGCGGCGAACGCGACTTCAGCCTCCGCGGCGAGTTCCGCGGTGGCTTCGCGCTCGCGCATGAGGTCAAGCTCCTGCTGCGCGCCGTCCCTTTCCTTCTCGAGCTCGTCCGCGCGGAGCAACGCGTGATCGGATTCTTCCATCGCCTCCTGGGCGAGACGCTCTGCGCGCGCGAGCTTGGCTTCCGCCTCCGCGGTCGCCTGCCTCGCTTCCGTGAGTTTCTCCTCCCACTCCTTCTCCGCCTCGGCGACTTCGCGCTCGCGTTCTTCCTCCGCCTGAGCGATCGACTCCGCGGCGGCGCGCTTCGCCTCCGCGGCGTCCTCCACCGCTTGAGCGAGCTTCGTCTCGGCGTCCGCGAGCTTGGATTCTGCCGCCGCGGCCGCTTGTCTCGACTCGGTGAGCTTCTCTTCCCACTCCTTCTCCGCTTCCACGGCCTCGGCTTCGCGAGCGGCGAGCGCTTCTTCTTTCTTCTTCGCGTCCTCCGCCGCTGTCGCGACGGAGGCTTCGAGTTTCTCGACCGCGATCTCGCGGCTGTGAACGCCTTCCAACTCCTTGTTCGCGGCTTCACACTCCGCTTCCATGACGGCGAGGCGATCCAGCGCCGCGGTCGCGTTCTCCTCCGCGATGGCGATCGCGCGCTCGGCTTCCGCGACCTTAATCGCCCACGCCTGGTTGTTGCGCTTAAGCGCGGCGTCCACAGCGGCGGTCGACGCGGCCGCGGACGCGGCGACTTGCTCGGCGTGCGCCTCGCGCGCCATGACGAGGCGCTTGTTCACCTCTTGAAGCTCCGCGAGCTCCTTTTGCGCGGTCTCGAGGAGGACATCCTTCGCGTCTTTCTCTTCCTCCTCCGTCATCGGAGGCTCCGTCTCGGTCGCGGTGTCCTTCTTCTTCGGCTCGTCCTCCTCGCTCGCGGCGTCGCCGTCGTTCGCTTCGAGGCCCAACGCGTCCGCCCACGAGTCTTGGCTGGACTTGACAGACCTCGCGTTGACGGCCGCGGTCGCGGCGTCGAGCGCGCGCTTCATCGCGTCCTTTTCCTCGCGAGCTTTCGCGAGCTGCGCCTCGAGCTCGGCGACCGCGGAGGTCGCCCCCGCCTCCGCCGCGGCGGCGGCGGCGGCGACGTCGGCGATCCCAGCCTCGACGAGGACCGCCTCAAGGGCTCGGCGCCTGCTGCGCTCGGCCGCGAGGTCATCCGCGGCTTTCGCGGCGTCCGCGGTGAGCTTCTCGCGCACGCGTCTGAGCTCCTCGCCGTAGTGCGCGCCCGCATCGTTGCCCTCCGCCTCCTCGAGCGCGTTGACGCGTTGCTGCAGCCAGTTGTTGTGCTGCACCGCGTCCGTCTCCCTCGCGAGGGAGACCGCCGCGGCTTCTCTCGCTTCTTCGGCTTCGACTTTGTATCTCCGCGCTTCCTCTTCCGCGTTGGAGGATCGGATCGTCTCGCGATCGCCAATCTCTCGCCACTTCGCGGCGTCGAGCTCGGCCTCGTGCTGCTTGTCCTCCGCGCGTTTCATCGCGTCTCTCGCCGCGGCGGCGTCTCTCGCCTCCGCCTGCGCGCGGAACCTCGCCTGAGCAGCCTCGAGGGAGAGCGTCTCGACCTCGCCGTTCGCGGCCGCGGCGACCGCGGCGGCAGCTTCCTCAGCCTGTTGAAGCGACGCGACCGCTTTCAGGGCGCGTTCCTCGGCTTCGTTCGCCGCCTTCGCCGCCTCCTCGAGCTCCTCCGTGGCTTCGTTCAAGAGCTCGCCGCGAAGGAGGTCGAGCGATCCGTCGTGCAGCCGCGCGCCGGACAGCGCTTCAGCACCCTCGAGCGTCCACACGCGCGCGCGCAGCGCCACGGCCTCCGCCTCGGCCTCGTGCCTCGCCTCCTCCGCGGTCTCCAGGCGCGTCCGCGTCTTATCGAGCGCGTCCTCGGCGACTCTCAACGCGAGCCTGAGCTCGGACGCGCGGCGGTGCAGCAGCGCCTCGTCCGCGCTCGGCGGAAGCGGCGCGAGCGCGGTCGCGGTGTCCGTCGCCGGGCCGTGCGAGCGTCGTCGCAGCCAGCTGTGCGAGGACGCCACGGACATCAGGACGTCGTCCCCCGCGGAGGACGGGACGCTGGACGCGACGTCCATGTCGTCGACCCCGCCGCCGTCCACGCTCGCGTCGAGCTCGCGCTCGCGATCGTCCGCGGCGTCGTGGTACGACGCCGGGTCGAAGCTCGAGTCCAAGCTGCGATCGCCCGGGAGCGGGCCGCTCGTCGCGGAGCTTCGCACGGAGAGGGGAGAGAACACCGTGTTTGGCGATTTCCTCACCACGACGCCTGCTTTCCCCATTTTCGACGGAGGCGTGCGCTCTTTGTCTTCGACTTCGTCGCTGTACGGCAGCTCTTGGGTGGAATCGCGCGTATCCTGTGATGTTGACGTAGATAAAACACCGTCAGGCGAGTTCGGGGTCAAATGCCACGGCGCGCGCGGCGGGGGAGGGCGGAGGATCCGCGGCGATCGCATCACGATTTGAGCGGCAAAAAGAAATGGGAGGGAAAAAAAGTGGCGGCAAAACGAAGACGCGTCGCGCGCGCGCGATCGCCGCGCGAGATCGCGTCTCCTCTCGGCGCGCATCGAGACGTACCGTAGTTTTGAAGAAACCCGTCTCCTTGTCTTTCGCGTGAAGCTCGCTTATGCCGCCGATGCCGAACGAAAGTCGATGGACGCTCGTCTTCATTATCGAAGGCGAAGTCGTCGCCTGCGCGTGCGCGTGTTCTTCGCGCGCATCGCTCGCGTACCCCATCGTTCCGAGGTCACGCGCTCGCGCAGATCCGTAATTCGTTCACTTACGCGGTTGTCTCGCGCGAGTAAACGTAGCTCGCACTCCGCGCGATCAAGTGCGCCGTCGCCCGCCGGCGAAGTGAACAGTGCGCTCGCGCTTCGTTTGCGCGCGCTTTTCTGTGTTGTTGACGAAGTTGAAATCCGCCGCGCGCTGTCCAGGCTGCGCTGTCCGCTAGTCGGTCGAAAGCGTGGGTCAATACTCAGATGTTCGCGATGAATTTGATCGCGACGATATTTTTTTCATCGGGGCACTCCACCGATCAGATATTTCTTCGCGTCGAGATTCGTCGACCGCCTCCTCCTCACTCCGTCGCGCGCACTCTTCTCGGGTCGAGTCGCCATGGCGGACATCGTGACGGAGCTGCAAGAGAGCGTCGATAGGCTTAACGAAGCGTTCTACAACAGCGTGGGGGTGCTCCAGAGAGACGCGAAACCCGCGTCCGTCGTCGAGGGCGCGGACCCGAGCGAGGGCGTGGACGAGGCGCAGGTGCGCGAGATGGCGCGATCGGTAATGGACGAGAGCAGGAAGATCGACGAGCTCGCGTCCGCGCTCCCGCCGGTGGACTTGGACGCGGACGCGCAGCTCGCGAGGATCGCGAAGCTCGCAGAGGAGGACCACGCCCTGGGCGAGGAGCTCAGAGCGGAGCTGACGCGCGCGAAAAAGACGCTGACGAAGGTCACCGCAGCGTTCGAAGCCGTCACGGACGACATCCTTCTCACGCGCGAGGAGACGACGGGGGGGGATGAAGATACGTAGATAGCGACGCGACGTGGTGATGGCGCGCGCGATGGCGTTACGGTGTTGATACATCCTAGCTAGGTTAGTATCGTCGTCGCGAACGACGACGACGGAGATCTCTCGATCGGATTTTAGGGTAACCGAACGCGAGACCGTCCCCGCGCTCACGCCGACTGCTTCAGGACCCCGGTGACTTCCTTCTCCACCGCCTTCGCGTCCAGCCCCTCTAAAGAAAACTTCTTCTCCACCCCAAAGTCTGCGAGGACGAGGACGGGGATTCGCGAGTCAGACGCGGTCCGACGACGGCGGGCGAGGGGACGAACAGACAGGCGATCGATCGTTGGAGGAGGGAAACGAACGAGGATCCGCGCGCGCGGGTCCGCGATCGGCGGCGGGTTCACGACGTCGACGAGACGTTCGCGGTGACGCACCGTAACGCGCGACGAAGCCACCCTCCACGCCGCTCGCCTCGCGAATCAAGATCGGCGTCGTCGGGGACGCGGCTTTCATGGCCTTGTAGCTCTTCAGGAGAAAGTTCCTCACCCCCTCGCTTCCTTTCGACGTCTGGCACAGGTGGAAGCGGATCTCCTGCACAGCCTTGATGCCGGCGAACGCGGCTTTGGACATCGTGCGACGGGTTACGTGGACGCGCGGTGCGTGCGTGTCTGCCGCGCGGGCGGTTGTGGACGCGGCGCGCGCGAGCTTCTCGGTTTTCGCTTGGCGGGACAGAAAAGTCGCGGGCGCGGCCGGTCGCTGCCGTCGGTGAGTGGAGAAAAACCGTACAAAATCACGCAGCCCCTCCCTCTTTCAACGGCGCAGCGCACGCTCTCCTACACGGGAAGCGTCGTTTCATCATGTCGTCCACCTCGTGCACGCTCCGTACGCGCAAGTTCATGACGAACCGGCTCCTCGCGCGTCGTCAATTCGTGAGTGCCCGTCGAAAGCCGGCCCGATGAAAAGATTACCGCGCGTCTCCGCTATAGCGTCTCGTGGCGTCCGTAAATCCCGTCCCATCGCGCCGTCGAGAGACGCGACGCCGAGCACCGCGAGCGCACCGTACTGACGAAGATGTCCTCCTCTTCTCCCTCCCGCAGATCCTCGATGTTCTTCACCCCGGTCGCGCCAACGTGCCGAAGGTGAGCCCCGCGCCGGACGTTGTTTTTTAGGGTTTCTGGGTTTTTTTACGCCCGCGAACAAAGGGGGGGATCGCCTCCACTTCACGTCCCTCGCGCTCGCGCTGACGTTCCTCCCCCGCCTCGTCGTTCCCTCGTGTCGCAGGCCGAGTTGCGCGAGAAGCTTGCGAAGATGTACGACGTCAACGACGACAAGTGCGTGTCCCTCTTTGGCTTCCGCACGCAGTTTGGTGGTGGCAAGTCCACCGGGTTTGGGCTGATCTACGACACCATCGACGCGATGAAGAAGTTCGAGCCCAAGCACCGCGTCATCCGTGCCGGCCTCAAGGAGGCGGTCACGAAGTCCCGCAAGCAGATCAAGGAGAAGAAGAACCGCGTCAAGAAGATGCGCGGTGGCGAGAAGAACAAGGTTATGTAAACTTCTTCGCGCGGGGTTTGGTGGGGTCGCGACTATCGCGGCAAGTCTTGCGTTCGTTGTTGTGACGTCTTGTCTCATCTAGCTGGGTCGTAGACGTTTAATGTGGAATGCACGGCGAATTTAACGAAAACAACGACGCGTCCGCGCGCGCGCGCGGGCTCGGCAGAGCAACCGTTCAGGTCGTTCGGTATTACATATCACCCCCTCTGACGCGTCTCGTCGCGTCCTTCTCATCAGAACAGCACGCCGCCCAACTCCTGCGCGCGCTCCTTCTCGAACGTCTCGAAGTACTGATAGATTATCGTCACCGCGAGAAGGATCCCGGTACCGCTGCCGATCGCCCCCATGAAGTCCGCGACGACGGTGAGGAAACCGATGCACATCCCGCCGAACGCGGCTGCGGTGGGGATGTACCGGTTCAGCTCGCGCTGAAGCGAGGACTCGCGGTGGCCGACCATGAACATCTGCTGCTGCTTCAGCTGCTTCGCGACGTCGCGCGCGGACGAGCCGGAGACTTCGATCCACGTCTTCGAGAAGAGCGCGCACGCGCCGAGCATGAACGTGAGGTAAAACAACGCGTGCAGCGGGTTCGCCGCGATGTCGCTCAGGGACGTCGGCGGGGAGACGTAGTACACGAACCCGCCGACGGGGATGAACTGCCCGGTGGACTCGCTCTCTTGCCACCGCCCCAGGAGCTGCACGAGGAAATTCCCTCCGAAGCGCTTGAACAGGAGCTGGGAGATGAAGTAAAGGTTCGACACGAGCGCGGACTGCAGGATGATAGGCATGTTGCTCGTGTAGAACAGCTTGATCGGGTACGACTGCTGCAGTCCTCGCGCGTTGCGCTTGGACCTCACGGGGAGGTCCACGCGGAAGCCTTGGAAGTAGATCACCACGAGGAAGATCAGAATCGTCGCGAGGAGGTTCGAGATGTTCGGCAGGTTCGCGCGGTAAAACGCCTCCTTCAGCGCCCTGAACTTGTCTTTCCTCGTGATGATGAGGTGGAACAGCGAGATCACCGCGCCTTCGAACTCCGCGCCGCGGCCGGTGTTGACCGTCGTCGGGGAGAACGCTTTCCAGATGATGGACTCGCACTGGTTCGTCGCGATGAACAGCGAGATGCCGCTTCCGAGGCCGTATCCTTTCGTCAGCATCTCGTCGAGGCAGATGACGATCATGCCCGCCATGAAGAGCTGCAGGATGATGAGGATCGCGTTCCCCGCGCCGAGGTCGCTGACGTCGCCGTAGATCCCGGAGACGACGTACGCGACGGCCTCGCCGATCGTGATCAGCACGCCGAGGAGCTTCTGCGCGCCGTTACTGTGGAACGATGTCGACGAGAGAGCGTCAGCGACGGGACGGGGAAAAACAAGGGGGGTCGCAGGCAATGAGAATAATTCGACCGATCGGGAGGTCGACCGCGCGTTTCACGGGACGCACAGTAACTCTCGGTCTTCCTTGACCGCCTCGTCGACTTCGATGATCTTCGAGCCCGCGAGCAGCTGCATGATCAGCCCGGACGTCACGATCGGCGAGATCCCGAGCTCCATGCACGTGCCGCGGTTCGACGCCATGATGACGCGCGCCCAGTAGAAAGGATCCGCCCCGCTCGCGGTGTGGATCCCGTACAGCGGGAGCTGCGAGCACACCAAGAACACGAACAGCGCGACCGTGGTGTACAGCGCGCGCTCGCGGAAAGGGACCTTGCGGTCCGCGGCCTTCACCTCGGGTAACACCGAGAGGAAAGGGCGGACGAGGTGCAGGACGCGGAAGCCCGACGACATCGCGACCGATTGATCTCAATCAATTCCGCGGGGGGATGACGACCCGAGCGCGCGTTCGAGCCCTGACGCCGCCGACCGCGACCGATCGGGGTGGATATCTCTCGTAGAGAAGCCCTACGAGACGCTTCTATCCTGCGCGACGCACCGACGCGCGCGTGTGCAATGGCGCGCGAGCGGCCGCGGCGCGAAAGAGCCGATCGCGCAGCAGGTTTCGAGGCGACGCGACGTTCGGTTCGACTCGCACCGCACGCGGCTCGGCTGGTGGCATCTGTGCCCTCGTTCAGTTGACCGACAGAGCATTTTTTTCAGACTTGAAATTCGCACGTCACGGTCTCAAACCTCCTTTCAAAAAAATGTCACCGATCAAATGAAAGGCGCTACGCTAAATCTAAGTTCTTCTATTCACGTCGTCGTCGCCGCGCTACGAGTCGTCGTCGCACTCGAACGAATACTCTCCGACCCAATCGATCCGACACCCCGCCCCCGCCCCCACCGCGACTTCGAGATCTCGTTGTAACGAACGAAGCCCCGGCTCGCCCGCGCGGCGGCACCGCACCGCGCTGAGGAGCTCCAACTTGCTCCCCTCTGTCTTCACGAGCGACGCGAGCGACTGCGTCGTCACCCTCGCGTTCCTGGATATCCGCAGCCGTCTCAACCCAACGCACCCGACTCTGAGCGATTCCATCCCCGCGATGCCGACCGCGTGGTGCATCCCGAGGTCGAGCTCCTCGAGCGACGGGCACGACGACGCGACGGCTTCGAGGGACGCGTCGTCGAGCGAGTCCGCGGCGCCGCCGAGGAGCAGAGACGTCAAACTCGACGCGCACGCGGCGTTCCGAACGAACGCGCACACCGCGTCGCGCGACGCCGTGCACCCGCGAAGATCGAGTTTCGTCAGGCTCGGGCACCGTCGCGCGATGATCTCGAGCATCTTCTCGTCCGCGGCGCCGTTTTGCGCGAGGGAGAGCTCTTTCAAGTTGTCCAAACCGAACGCGTCGTCGACGTCGTCCGGCGTCGTCGTCGGCGTCGTCGAGCTCGCGTCCACGTCCACGTCCACGTTCACGTCCACGTCCACGTCGTCGTCGTCGTCGATCCTCTCGTCGCCGTCGAGCAGCGCGAATATCACCGTCGCCAACGCGGCGGGGAGGACGTCGACGTGGCTGCCGAGGCTCAACCGCTCGAGCGCGCGACATCTCAGGACGCGCGCGGCGATCACCCTCAGGTCGTTATCGCCCGCGGTCAGCGCGAGCCTCGTGCCGCTGAGGTTCAGCGACGTCAGCGTCTTTCTCGACCGACGTAATATCCCCGCGAGCGCGGACAGCGACCAGGACGACCCGCGCAGCACGAGCTCGCGTAAACCCCTCGCGCCGGCGCCGTGCGAGTGCTCGTGAAGTAAACGGAGATGACGACAGTCCGCGAGGCTCAACCGCGTCAGCGTGCGCTCGGAGCACGCGAGGAGCGCGGTAACGCACGCGTCCGTGACGTTCGTGCCGTCGCAGGTGATCGTACGCAGGTTCGCGCACGTCGCCGCGAGGTGCGGGACGGCGTTTCTCGCGCGTCGACCGAGAGGCGTCAGATCTAAACTTCTCATCCGCCGGCGCATGGTGTCGAGACCGAGCTCTCGCGCGGGTTTGGAGACGAGACAGAACCGCGCGATGTCGCACACGCCGTCGGGGCCCGCGGCGAGGTGCTTCAGGACGACCGCGAGCGCGGCGTCGGGGAGGTCGAGCAGCGGGAACGACGTGCCGAGTTTTGAAGTGGGCACTCTGCGGCTGCGGCCGTCGTCTCCGCGCCGCGCCGCGTCGAAGAAGCCCATCGCGCCGGGGGTTTGGGGACGCGCGCGTCGCGAGCCCCCGGCGCGCGCGAATCTTCTCGTTTCCCCCGCGGCGTCGACGGATGTCACCGGCGCTGCGCGGGGGGGAGTGACGCCCCAGCCTCGGGGGAAACAATTCAGATCCTCGACCGAAAACATTTTTGCCACTGGCGGCGGCTCGAGTTTCCTTCCACGACCTTCCTCGGTTCACTTCGACCCGCGCGCGCGCACGATGTCCCCGCGAAAGAGCTTCAAGTATGTGTACATCCCCTGCGACCCCGCGTGCGCGATGGAGGAGCTCACGATGGAGATCCCGGAAGGGAGAGAGATGGAGTGCCTGCTCGACACGCTGAAGGAACACTTCCGAAACGCATCGGGGACGCTGGGCACGAGCGCGGAGCAGAAAGCGCTGTTCCGCAAGCAGCTCGAGGAGCAGTCCGGGAAGAAGATCGACGACGACATGATGGACATCGCCTCGCGCATGCAGATGGTCCAGCCCGTGGCGCTGCTCCCGGGCGGGAAGGCGACGAACTGGGAGCACGTCAACCTGTACGTGGACGATCGCGGAATAAGCAAAGGGCTGCGAAGGAACGATCGCGCGTGCGGGCTCGCGCTCGAGTGCGGCGCGCCCACGGACATCGTCGGCGACGCGTTCCTCGCGAGGATCCTCGACGACGACGATCGCTTCGAGAGGCACGACTTCACGTTAGACGAGATGTCCTCCAGCGCGCCGTGGGTGAAGCGCGCGTACACGCTGCAGATCGCGAAGAAGCAAAACAGCGGGGACGTTCAGGAGCAGATCCGAGCGATGGGCGGGATGAAGGACGCCGCGAACGCGATGAACCTCCAGGATAACCTCCCGGAGCCCGGGCCGCCGCCGGGCTCGATCGACGACACCGGCTCGCAGCTGTACAAGTGGAGCCAGGAGGGCGAGGACGTCGTCGTCGTCGTCCCGGTGCGAGAGACGACGACCAAGGCGGACGTGAAGTGCGTCGTGAGGAAGGATCGGATCCGCCTCGAGGTGACGGACGCGCCCGACGAGGGCGAGCGGCTGATCGTGGACGACGCGAACGAGCTGTGCTCGGACGTGACCCCGGACGAGTGCAGCTGGAGCATAGTGAAGGATAGGGACGGGAGCAAGCGCTTGGAGTTGACCTTGACGAAGGGGAAAGCGATGCGGTGGCCGTGCTTCACGCGGATGAACTCCGCGCCCGAGACGAAGCAGTAGGATATTTTTTTGGCAAACGAACAGAACGTAATTCTGTCTCGCCCTCACTGTCCCCGCGCGCTTCCTCTCGTCGTCGTCGGTCATGGGTAAGAAGAAAGCGAACGAGCGAGGATCTGGCGACCACCTCGGGTCGCGCAAAGAGGGAGGCGGAGGCGGCGGCGTCGGCGACGCCGCCGCGGAAGCGGAGCAGCTCGCGGAGGAGCAGAAAATCGCGCGCGCGGTGAAGAGCGGCGGCGTGCGGACGACGAACGCGGCGCTGCAGAACCGCCTGAACCTCCTCGTCGAGCTCGCGAAACGGAACGACATCAAAGGCTTCGTCCGCGTGTTCGTCCCGCACGACCTCACCGAGGAGGACACCGCGTACTACGCCGGCGAGCTGGAAGGCGATAGCGAACGGTGGAAGCTGTTAGGGGACGAGATCGCGCTCCTCGCGGACGGCGGCGAGGTGTTCGAGATCGTCGGCGACCAGCGAACGAGGGCGGAGTATCGATACTTGATGCCGAACCAGAGCTTGAACATCACGCGCGAGGTCGTGTTCGTTTGCTCGAACGGGGACTGGAGAGCGGAGGGGTGAAGTATTCAAATTGAAGGGGGGGACCTCCCCGGGGATTTGGCGGCGGCTGCGGCGGCGGCTCGGCGGAGAGAGTGATTTCGCCCGCCGCCGCCGCGCCTCAGCGTAGAACGTAGTCGCCGCGTGTTGGTATCGTAGTCAGCCTCGCGCGCACGAAATCGTCACGGGAATATGCGAGCGCGGCGAGACACCCTCCACGAACCCAAATCTCTCCCGCCGCCGCCTCGCCGCCCCGCCGCCCCGCCGCCGCCGTCGCCGAATGTCAGTAGGCACTTGAGCCGCGCGCGCGCCGCGGGAGATGCAAGAAGGTGCAAGAAATTTGTGGCTCTGAAACGTCCGACGGTTTGAGACGTTCGGGGGCGGCATCTTGTCACTCTAGCGCGCGCGCGATGGCCATGGGGTCACGAGCAGGAACGGTGCTCTTCCCCCCCGCTTTACAAGGCGTGGGCGAGGCCACGACCGCGGAGGAAGAGCTCGTCGAGCCGGAGCTGTACGTCACGACGCGGTCGTTCCGCGCGGATCGTTCGTTCCTCGGTCGGCTGCCGCATCCGGCGCGAGACGCGCTCAGCACCGGAGGCGTGTGCCACTTCCTCTGCGTGTACAAGTCCGAACGCGGGGAGATCTTCCAGTTCGACTTCGGTCCGTTCGGTGGCGACGTGCACAGCGCGATGTTGAGCGACACCGGGTCGTCGTCGTCGTCGTCGTCGTCGTCCACGCCCGGTCACGTCCGCGAGAAGAAATTAGACGCGTTGCCCGCCAACGGAACGTACCTCGTCGGGAAGACGTCGATGACACTCGACGACGTCCGCGCGTTCAACAAGAAGCGAGATACCATCTACAACGTGAACAAGAACGACTGCCGGCATTACGTGAACGACCTGTGCGAGCTCGGGTGCGGGTTCACGAACGCGTGCAGCAAGTACGTCAAAGGCGAGGTGTTCGGCCGCTCGATGTTCTCTCGCGCCGCCGAGGAGCGCGCGGAGGAACGCCGACGACGCGCGACCGAGCTCGCGGTCCTCGTGCCGATCATGGCGGTCACGGACCTGGAGAACGCGCCGCTGTGGGAGCGCTTGCAGCATGGGTCGACCGCGGCGCTGATCATCGGCGTCGGCGTTCGTGCGGTGCCGCCAGCGCTCGTCGCGGTCGCGTCCGCGCGCGCCGCCGCGGCCGGGGGGGCGAGCGCGAAAGTGGCCGCGAGCGCGGGGATGAGCCTGGGCGCCGCGGCCGCGGGCCTCGGCGGCGCGATCGAGGCGATGGGCGCGGGGGGCATCTTAGCGAGAGCGGCCGCGGCGTCGAAGCCGCTGGTAGCGCCGGTGGCGAGAAGGTTGATCACGACAGCCGCGGGGGTCATCGGCGGCGCGTCGGAGGACATTCAGAGGACGGTTCGTCCGGGATACGACAGGGCGGTTCGCGCGATGAGTTCCATAAGGGGTAACTGGGGGGGGAGCGGGGCGCAGGGACGGCGGGCGACCCCTGCGTTGGGATGGGCGGGCCAGCGGAACTTGCAAGCCGCGGGCGGGGGCAAGCCTTGATGATTTCTTTCATTTTTTAGCTTTGATGAAACGGAGGTTCTCGTTCATTCGTTGCGTCCTCGCGTCTGGTGCTCGTCTCGTCGCACAGCGTGCGTGTCGTCTTCGTGATTCATCTCATCGACTTCGTCGGGCCGCGCGTCGGCTTTCCAGCTCAGTACACGAAACCGCGGAACCAGCTGAGCTTTCGCCGCCCGCCTTCGTAGCCATAGTCGGCGCCTTGCTCACTGCCTTCGTCGGTAGTACCTTGTTCTTCGCCTTCGTACGATTGGTCGCCGCCGGAGTCGTCGCCGTAGTCGGTAGGTTGCTGTTCTTCGCCGCCGGAGTCGTCGCCGTAGTCGGTAGATTGTTCTTCATTGCCAGAGTCGTCGCCGTAGTCGGTACCTGCAGGTTCTTCTTCTTCACCGCCGCCGGAGTCGTCGCTGTAGTCGGTAGGTTGTTCTTGGCCACTGTCACCAGAGTACTCATCCGTGTACTGGTCTTCTTCTTGCGATGCCGCCGCCGTTGCCGCCGCCGCTTCCGTCGGCGGCGGGGCGGCGGTTTCCTCGCTCGTTGGCGGCGGGGCAGATTTTTCCTCGCTCGCTGGCGGCGCCGCTGCCGCTGCCTCTTGTTCAGGCGGCGGGGCGGCGGTTTCCTCGCTCGTTGGCGGCGGGGCAGATGTTTCCTCGCTCGCTGGCGGCGCCGCTGCCGCTGCCTCTTGTTCAGGCGGCGGGGCGGCGGTTTCCTCGCTCGCTGCTGGCGGGGCTGCTGCTTCCGTCGGCGGCGGCGCGACCCCAGGAGGCGGCGCTTCCGTCGGCGGCGGCGCGACCCCAGGAGGCGGCGCTTCCGTCGGCGGCGGCGCGACCCCAGGGGGGGGCGCTTCCGTCGGCGGCGGCGCAACCCCAGGGGGGGGCGCTCCCGGGGCGTCGGAAGTGCCCGGGTCGACCGGAGCCGGGGGGAGAGGAGGAGGGTCGGGCGGAAGTTGTGGAGGAGCTTGAGGCGTTTCGATCACCACCGGCGGCGGCGGGTTGTTCACGTCGATGTCCACGTTGACGTTCACGTTGACGACGCTGTTGAAGTAGTTGCTCTGCGACACGAGCACCTGACGCGGGTCTTGCCAGAGCTTCCGCGTCGCGGTTCTCACGCCGCCGCTGACGTACTCGGGGACGTTGATCACGATGACGACGACGCATTCGTTGAAGCAAAACTCGCACGGTCGCGTCACTTTCTCGACGGCACAGAACTGCGTCGGAGGGTGATAGGGACGTCGTTGAGGCGGACAGAAGGAGGTTCTCGGAGAAAACGAGTCGACGAAAGTGCGCGCTGGGTTACCTTGAGGTCGATACCCAGCAGCGACGTGTACCCCTTGCACACGTCCCGACGGTACCACGGCGTATCCATCTGCTTTTTGGAGATGCCTTTCATCTTGATGGTCAACGGGCTGCGGACAACCTTCGTTTGGCGCTCGGTCGTTCGCGTGGTCGTCGTCGTGGTCCGGGTAACTTCAGTCGTTGTTTTCGCGCCCTGCGTCTCGCACGCACAAGGGCAAAAGCATTGCTCCGCGGCGTCGGTCGCGGGCGCGCACGCCAAGGCGAGTATCGTGACGAGCGCGACGGCGAGTACCGTCGATGTGGAACGGGAACAGCGCGGGCTCGTCATCGACGCGCGTGGGAGAGGTGCGGGACGAGAAGTGTCGTGGCGAGGCGGATATTTTTCTTTTTTCGCATTTTTTTCTCGAATGGTCTCGCTTTCGTTTCACTCTCGTCGCACAGCGTGTGTGTCGTCCTCGTGATTCATCTCATCGACTTCGTCGAGCCGCGCGTCGGCTTTCAGTAATCACCGCCGTCTCCGCCGACATCCAAACCTCCTCCTTCGTCGAAGCCGCCTCCCTCGTCGAATCCTCCTCCGCCGTCGAAGCCTCCTCCGCCGTCGAAGCCGCCGCCGCCGTCGAAGCCGCCGCCGCCGAAATCGCCGCCGTCGCCGTCGAAGCCGCCGCCGCCGAAATCGCCGCCGCCGCCTCCTTCGTCGAAGCCGCTTCCTTCGTCAAAGCCGCCTCCATCGTCGAAGCCGCTTCCTTCGTCAAAGCCGCCTCCATCGTCGAAGCCGCCGAATCCGCCGCCGTCTTCTTCATTTCCATATCCCTCTCCGACGCCGTAGTCGTCGGGAGGCATTGGCTCAGGCTCGGGCTCGGGCTCCGGCTCCGGCTCAGGCTCGGGCTCGGGCTCAGGCTCCGGCTCCGGCTCGAACTCGGGCTCGGGCTCCGGCTCGGGCTCCGGCTCGGGCTCGGGCTCGGGCTCGGGCTCGGGCTCGGGCTCGGGCTCGAGGTCCGCTGCTTG
>MDSW01223683.1_pt1 | contig 15069 bp, 15 predicted proteins | sample 811171 | NCBI WGS metagenome assembly MDSW01 (sample SAMN05326641, study PRJNA326480) | marine metagenome | isolation source: seawater | place: Atlantic Ocean: North West | collected 2012 | reverse complement strand
TTATAAAAAAAAAAGGATTGATCCCAGGTAAAGATATATTTTTGATTTACTCTCCAGAAAGAGAAGATCCAGGCAATAAAAAACATAGTATAAAAGATATTCCAAAAGTTGTTTCTGGTTATAGTTTTAATTGTAGAAAAATTGGAAACTCAATATATGAAAAAGTGGCAAAAAAAACTATTGAAGTTAAATCATTAGAACATGCAGAAATGGTAAAGCTTTATGAAAATATTTATAGATCTATAAACATTGGCCTGGCAAATGAAATGAAAATTGTGTGCGATAAAATGAAATTGAATATTTTTGAAGTTATAAAAGCTGCATCAACAAAACCATTTGGTTTCAGTCCTTTTTACCCTGGTCCAGGGTATGGAGGGCATTGTATCCCAATTGATCCATTTTATTTATCATGGAAAAGCAAGAAGTTTGGATACACACCAAAATTCATTGAGTTATCTGGAAAGATAAATAATTCAATGCCAAGTTACGTAAAAGGTAATATTAAAAAAGTTTTAAAAAAAAACAAAAAAAAAATATCTAAAATTTTAATTTTGGGTATTGCATATAAAAAAAATGTGGATGACTTAAGAGAGTCACCTGCTATTCAATTATTGAATATTTTACAAAAAGAAAAAAATTTAAAAATTGATTTTTATGATCCTTATATTAAGGAAATAAATAGTAGAAATAAAAAATTTAAGGGTGTCAAATATTTTGATTTAAAGTATAAAAAATTGAATAAATTTGATTTAGTTGTAATAGTTACAGATCACGATGATTTAAATTATGAACAAATTTTAAATAATTCAAAAGCAATCATAGATTGTCGAGGTAGATTTTATAATATTGAAGATACAAAAATTATTCAATCATGAAAAAAATTTTAATTACAGGAGCAGCTGGTTTTATAGGATTTCATGCAAGTCTTAAATTATTGAAATTAGGTAAGAATGTTATAGGCATTGATAATTTAAACAATTATTATGATCCAAAATTGAAGATTTCAAGATTGCAAATTTTAAAAAAATATAAAAAATTTATATTTAAAAAAGTTGATTTAAAAGATTTTAAAAAATTATCTAAGATATTTCAAAATAACAAAATTGAAAAAGTTATTAATCTTGCGGCTCAGGCTGGGGTTAGATACTCCTTAATAAATCCAAAATCATATATTGACACTAATATTGTTGGTTTTTTTAATATAATTGATTTGTCAAGGGAATATAAAGTTAAACATTTTATTTATGCAAGCACAAGCAGTGTTTATGGAGCACTTCAGAAAATGCCTTTTAAAGAAACTTATACAACTGATCATCCTATTCAGCTATACGCGGCAACTAAAAAATCAAATGAATTAATTGCACATTCTTATAGCCATATTTATAAATTACCCACAACTGGATTAAGATTTTTTACTGTTTATGGTCCATGGGGTCGACCAGACATGGCTTTGTTTAAATTTACCAAAAATATTTTATTAAACAAAAAAATAGATGTATATAATTATGGAAATCACAGCAGAGATTTCACTTTTATAGAAGATATTGTTCAAGGAATATTAAAATCAACAAATAAAATTCCAAAATCTAAAAAAAATTTGATTATAAAAATCCAAGATTAGCCGATAGCAGTGCACCTTTTACGGTTTACAATATCGGAAATGGAAAAAAAGTTGAATTAATGAAGTATATAAATGAAATAGAAACATATTTAAATATAAGGGCAAAAAAAAATTTTATGAAAATTCAAAAGGGTGACATTAGAGACACTCATTCAAATTTAACAAAAATAAAAAAGAGATTAGGATATAAATCTAAAACTTCTGTTAAAAAAGGTGTGAAATTATTTTTAGATTGGTATTTGAATTATTATAAATTTAATAAATAATTTTATAAAGAAATTAATTAATTTTAATTTAGAGTTACAAAAATTTAAACTTTATGAAAATCTTATATTTTTCAGCTAATATGAAAAGCTATTCTTCTGCAAGCTATCAACAAGATTTGATCAATAGTTTATCAAAGAAATGCGAATTAATATTTTGGGGTCCGGGTCACGCAGGTTTTGATGCAAATTTTAAACTAGAAAATATTAAAAATAAATTTTCTATAGATAAAAATGATACTATCATCGTCGGTCATTCTTGGCTTTCAGATATACCATTGTCTGATAACTTAAATTTAAAAAATTACTATAAGTGGATTGATGAGAAAATAATAAATAAAAATTCTCTAGAATATTGTGGAGAATTAAAATTCTTTGAACATCCAGGTCCAAAAATCTTTTTTATTAATAAAGAGTATGTTTCTCTAAAAGAGAAATTGAACTTTGCTAAAAAAAATAATTTTGATTATGTAGTAACCTCTAATACAGATTATAAAAAGTATGAGGAGAAAACTAATTTGAAATTTGTATTTTTTCCTTATGCAATTAGTAACGATTTTCTACTAGGCGAAGATTATAAAAAAAAATATGATTTATTTTTTTCAGGTTTAATTCAAAATCAATATTTTTCAAAATTAACCAAAATAAAATCAAAAAGATTAGAAATACAAAAAAAACTTTTTTTCAATGTATTTGATTTACCAATTTTTAGAAAAACTCAAAATTTCAAAGGTAAAGTTTTTTGGAATTCATATACTGGACTTCAATTTAAGGATCTAATTTTAAAAGTTCTTAAAAAATATAAAAGATTATCAAATTCAGATTACATTTTAAAATTACATGAAAGTAAAGTTGTACTAAATACACTTTCACCAGCAAATCTCATAGGACCTCGATTTTATGAAACGATGGCTTCAAAAGCAATTTGTTTGGCAGAAAGTTCAGAAATAATTAATAAAGTTTTTACTCCAATGGAGCACTATGTTCCTATAAATAACTCCGATGAATTTTTTGAAAAATTAAATTTTTGTTTATCCGACAGTTCAAAAATTAAATATATTAAGAACAATGCTTATTATTATGTTATATCTAACCATACATATGATATCAGAGCTGAGAAAATCATATCTCTAATTTTAAATATTAAAAAATGAATGCATTTAAAAAAAAGTATTTAATATTTATATAAATTTAAAGTAATTTACTTTAAATTAATTTAATACTGAATCACTCATATTTTTTAATTTGGATTTGAATATAAAAATATAAATAAAATGATTGTAAAATCAAAAATAAATAAAAAACCTTTGTTTTTAATAAAAAAATATTTTAAGAAAAAAATAAGAAAAACGAGAGAGGATTTAACAGATAAAAATAAATTCTTACAAGTAAGTTTGCTTAATCTAAAAAAAGATATGAATTTTTCACCACATGTTCACTTGAGACATGTAAAAAAAACATATATATCGAGCGAAGCTTGGATAGTAATCTCAGGTAAATTAAGAGTAATTTTTTATGATTTGGATAAATCAAAAGTTTACGAGGATGTTTTAAAAAGAGGAGATATTTCAATATTGTTTGAAGGAGGTCATGTATTTAAACCATTAACAAAAAATACAATAATTTTTGAAATTAAAAATGGACCATATTTAGGTCCAAAAAAAGAAAAGAAAAATATATAAGATAAAAATGAAAAAAGCATTTATTACGGGAATTGGTGGTCAAGATGGGAGTTACCTGTCTGAATACTTATTAAATAAAAATTATAAAATTTATGGAATCATTCGAAGAAATTCAGTTGTAGAGCATCAAAAAAATAGAATTGAAAATTTAGAAATTAATAAAAAAATTAATTTATCTTACGGTGATATGGAAGATAGATCTTGTTTAGATAATTTATTGAATAAAATTAAACCGGATGAAATATATAATCTTGCAGCACAATCACACGTCAGAATAAGTTTTGATGTACCAGAATATACAATTAAAACAAATGCTCTAGGAGTATTTAATATACTTGAAGCTTATAGATTAAATTCTCCAAAATCTAAATTTTATCAAGCATCTTCCTCAGAGATGTTTGGAAGGTCTGTTGAAAAAAATGGTTATCAAAGAGAAACAACCAAATTTGAACCTACTAGTCCATACGGCTGTGCAAAAGTTTTTGCGTATAATTTGGTAAAGCATTACAGAAATGCTTATAAACTTTTCTGTTCTAATGGAATACTTTTTAATCATGAATCTCCAAGAAGAGGTGCGAACTTTGTTACAAATAAAGTAATCAAGAGTGCGGTGGAAATTAAACTAGGTTTAAAAAAAAAATTATATCTTGGCAACTTAGATTCTTATAGGGATTGGGGTCACTCCAAAGATTATGTAAGAGCAATGCATTTAATATTAAATCATAAGAATCCAGATGATTTTATTATTGCAACAGGATACACAAGATCAATAAGACAATTGTGTAAAGTGGTTTTTGAACATTTGAACCTAGATTATAGAAAATACGTTAGACAACAAAAAAAATTTCTAAGGCCAGAGGAACTAAAATATTTGCGAGGAGATTCTTCAAAAGCAAAAAAAGTTTTAAAATGGAAACCAGAAATTTCTTTTGAGCAGATGGTAGAGGAGATGATAGATTTTTGGATGAATTTTTATAATTCAAAAAAATAATGCAATTTATAAGTATTATTACCTTTAAAAATTTGTGAACAATTAAAACATTATGATTAAAAAATTAATAAATAAATTATTTTATAAATTTAAATATTTATTTAGAAATTTATTTTATTATTTTAGATATTATAAAAATAACAATAAGGATCATTGGAGTGTAAAAGAATTTTCAACGTATGATGAATATCTTGAATTGCAGAAAAAAAAAACTTTAGACAAATCACGAAGGTCAAAATGGTTAAATGAAGAGTGGGAAGAAAAAATTAAATATTTTTTAAAAATATTTGAAGAATTATTTAAAGAGATAAATTTCAACAAACAATCCAATTGTCTGTGCATTGGAGCAAGAACAGGACAAGAGGTTTTTGCATTAAAAAAAATGGGGTATAACGCGATTGGCATTGATATTGTTGAATGCAAGCCTTTAGTTGAATTAGGTGATATGCACAATTTAAAATATAAAGATCAAACTTTTGATTTTGTATTTTCGAATATATTAGATCATTCACTATATCCACAGAAATCTATCTCTGAAATTGAAAGGGTATTAAAAAAAAATGGATACTGCTTTTTACAAATTACCGTTGGAGAGGCAACTGATATGTATGGTGTTACTGAGATAAAATCTGACTCTGGTATTATAAAATTATTTAAGAATTCCGAAGTTATTTTTACCAGGAACATAAAACAATATTCTATTGCTCAAAATTGGGAAATTTTATTAAAAAAAAATGAGAAAATTTTTTCTTAAAAGTAAATCAAATATTAAATTATTTGAGCTTGGAGTTCATCCCTTTGCAGATACATTTATATCAAAAGACGATATCAATAAAAAAGAACCTTTGTATCCACTAAATTGTTTGTTAGATAAAAAATCTGGTTGTATATTTAATGAGATAATTACTCCAGATACAAAAAGATATAATCTCTACGATTATTCCTATACCTCATCAAATTCAAATTATTCTAAAAATTATTGGAAAGACTATGCTTTAAAATTTAAACAAAAATATAAAAAAAAAGGTAAAATTTTAGAAATAGGCTGTAATGATGGATTTTTGTTAAAACATCTTAATAAAAAAGGCTTTGATACTTACGGATGTGATGCCTCAAAATTTATAACCAATCTTTTTAAAAATAAAAAAATAAAAGTGATGAATTATATTTTTAATTTACAAAATAGTAAAAAAATTTCTCGTAGGATTGGTAAAGTAGATTATGTCATTGCAAATAATGTAGTAAATCATTCAAATAACCCTGATAATTTTTTTAAAGGAGTAAGAAATATTCTAAACAATGATGGTTATTTCATATTTGAGCAGCCATACTGGCTTGAAATGATGAAGACTTCAAGAATTGATCAAATTTATCATGAGCATATTACTTACATTACACTTAAATTTGCAAAATGGCTTTTAGAAAAAAATGGTATGTTTATCTATAATTATGAAATTACTGAATATCATGGTGGTTCATTAAGAATAGAAGCAAGAAAAAAAATTAACTATAATAAAAATGCAATTATGAAAATTAAAAAAGCAATAGAAAAAGAAATAAGATATGGGTTATTTGATAAACGGCTATACAAAAAAATTAATTTAAAATTACAAAATAAAAAAAAAAATCTTCTAAAAAAAATTTATTTTTATAAAAATAAGAATTATAAAATAATAGGTATTGGTGCAGCTGCCAAGGCAAATACATTTTTATGTTATTTTGATTTAAATAATAAATTAGTAGACTTTATTACTGATAGCTCAAAATTTAAGATAGGAAAATTTACACCCAAAACAAGAATTCCCATATATCCAGACGAAAGAATAAAAAAAATTGAAGAAAAAATTGTTGCTATTATTTTGTCTTGGAATATATCAAATATCCTCAAAACTAAGTTAAAAAAAATAAATAAAAATTTAAAATTTATAAATTTATGATTGTTAGAAATATTTATACAGAACGTAAAGAACCACTTGAAATGTTTGAGGATGAAAGAGGTAAAATAATGGATATATTTTATAAAGATGACATACAACATGTTGCACAGATAGACTCACAACCAAATGTGATAAGAGGCAATCATTACCATAAAGAGACGACCCAACATATGCTTATGATTTCTGGATCTATGGAATATTGGTACAAAAAAGTTGGTTCTCAAGAAAAACCTAAAATGGTTTACTTAAAAACAGGCGATCTTGTGTCAACACCACCATTAGAAATTCATACTTTAAAGATTGGTCAAGATGGAAATAGTTTTATAGTGTTTAGTTCAGGATTAAGAGGCGGCAAAGATTATGAATCTGATACTTATAGAGTAGAACCAATTATTTAATGAAAAGTGTTTTAATTTTTGGTTCAAACAGTGATTTAGCAAAAAGAACAAAAATATTTTTAAAAAAAAAAGGATTTACTCTTTTAGAATATAATAAAAAAAAATTAGATTTCTTAAAAATAAATAGTTCTAAAAAGATAAAAAAAATATTAATCAAAGAAAACCCAGATATTATCTTGAATTTTGCTGCAGTCTTAGGTTCAAATAGTGATGATTATAAAGATGTTTATAATGTAAATTTTTTACCTAACTGGGAAATTGTGAAACACTATATGAGTTTAAATGTTTCTAAAAATGTGAAAATAATTTTTATTGGATCAACATCCTTTAAAAAAGGTAAAGGAAATTATATTTTATATAGCTCCTCAAAAGCTGCTCTGCATAATTTATATCAAGGTGCTAAAGAAAAGTTTAAAAATACAAACGTAAAAGTCACAATTTTTCATCCTCAAAGATTTAAATCAAAATTAATAAATAAATTGAATAATAAAGGAAAGTTTCAAAATATTAATATAGTTGTCAATGATCTATTAATAAAAATATTATGAGGTTTAGCTTTATTACCTGCACATATAATAGATCTGAATTACTAAAAAAAAATATTGAGTCAGTAAAAAAAAATAACTTTAAGAATTTTGAACATTTTATTGTGGATGATGGATCTACAGACAATACAGTAAATATAGTAAAAAAATATAAGCATATAAAGTTTATTAGGTTAAATAAAAATTATGGTCAACCAGGCGCAATGTTCTATTCAAAGGTTTTGACTAAAGTTACTGGAGATTATATCATTCTATTAGACTCTGATGACTATCTCTTACCTAAAGTAAGAGATAAAATTATATCTGTAATTTCTAAGAATAAAGAAGTTTGGAGTTTTTCTTTTGATATTTTGTCTAAAAATAGAAAAAAATTGAATTTTAAAAAAAAGAAAATTAATTCAAAATTATTATATCATGATAATCATCCACGATTTAATAATGGTGCAGGGTATTTAGATTTTTTAGACATTAGAAACAAAATCTTTTACAAGGAATTTTTAAAATATTTTAAACACCCAAAATATTGGTATAGTTCAGCAACTGATGTTTATTTGCGGAATAATTTTAATGAATTGTTTATAAATATTAAGATTGTAAATTATGCTTTTGGTGTAAATAATGTTACTCAAGGTTTTAATTTAAACAAATATGCTCCTATTACTTTAGGTTCTAAAAAATATATATTTAATAATTTTAAACATTTAATGCAAAAAGGATATTATGATTATCATTTAAAATCACTTATATTGAATCAAATAATATCTCCAGGATATAAACTTTTAACCTTAAAGTTAATTAATAAGGAAAAAAACAATTTGTTGAACAAAAAAAACTACTATTTATTTATATTTTTATTGTTAATACCAAATAAATTATTATTTTTTACTAAAAAATTATTTAAGCATTTTAGAATTAACAGGTGAAAAATTTTTCAAATAAATTTAGAAATTTTTCAGGTGATAAAAAATTAAATATTTTAAAAAAAATTTTATGGTTAATAATTTCATATATTAACATTAAATTTACAGGTAAAGTTGACAAAAAAATTAGTTTTATAAAATTTAAAATTAATAAAAAATTATTAATTAAAAATAACTTATTTTTTTCAAAATCACCAATTAGACAAATTTGTAATGTTTTTTGGCAGAGTGTAGATTGGCAAAAAGTTAAACTCAAATTAGATAATAATATAAAACTTTTGGAAGTTGGGTGTGGGGATGGAAGATATTTTAGATTTATAAAGAAAATATCAAAAATTAAAAATATTAAATATATTGGTATAGATATACAAAAAAAAAAAATTAAAACTGAAAAAAATTTCAAATTTTTTTTAGATAGCGCCTATAATGTTGACCATTATTTAAATAAAGTAAATTTCTTGTTTACTCAAAGTGCTATAGAGCATTTTAAATATGATTTAATTTTTTTTAAAAAAATAAGTAAATTCTTAAATAAAAAAAAAAAAAAATTTATACAAATACATTTATTCCCAGCTGAGAGTACACTTTATACATATCTTTTTCATGGTTATAGGCATTACAATCCATTAATGATTTCAAAGTTAACAAAAACATTTAATAAAAATCATAAATTTATATTATTTTCTATTGGATCTAAAAATATTAATAAATTTACTTTTAGAGAAATTACTCTCAGGAGAATTTTAAAAAAAAAACAAATCAATTTAAATTTTGAGAAGCTAAAAGAATGTGTTGAAAAAGATAATAAAATTTCTAATTTGGAAAATTCTTCTTTTTATTGTTTAGTTATTTTTTCAAATATGAAAATGGATAACATTTTAAAAAAATGAGAAAAATATTATTTATCGCCCCACGTTTTCACACAAATCAATATTATTTAATTAAAAATTTAATGAGAAAAAATCAAATATACTTTCTCTCATTATTTAAGGGTAAAACTGAGGATTATAAATATATAAAACCAAAAATAATAAAACAAAGTTATTTTTCATTAAAATTTCAATCTTTTTTAAAGTTGAGATTTGATACTTTTTATTTTCCGAATTTTTTTGAATATTTATCAATTTTTAAAGAGATAAAACCTGACTTAATTATCATAAGAACATATTCTAGACCTCTGCTTTATATTACTAGTGTTTTGTCAAAAGTTTTTAAATCGAATATAATATACTACAATCAATCACCTGGTTTAGAGTATTCTGATTTTACCTCTTTTTTAAAATATTTAGAATTTAATCTAGCAAAATTTATTTTTAAAGCGGCATGGTTTTCACCAATTTTATTAAAATCAAATAATAAAAATAGTTTGCCATTTGTAGTCAAAACAAGAAAAAACATCAATCAAATAAAGGGAAAATTTAAATTACTAATGATTGGAAAATTTCAAAAAAGAAAAAATCATTTTTTATTAGTAAATACAATTAAAAGATTAAGTTACATTTATAATATAGAATTAACTATTGTTGGTGAAGTTTCAACTAATGAACATGCTAAAAACTTTAATTATATAAACAATTTTATTTTAAAAAATAATTTACAAAAATATTGTAAAATTAAGAAAAATATAAAATTCAAAGAAATTGAAAAAGAATATTTTAATTGCAATTTATTTATTTTGCCATCCCACTCAGAGCCTGCAGCAATTAGTATTCTTGAAGCCCAAGGATATTCTAGACCTGTTATATGTAGTGATAGTTGTGGAACAAAAGTGTATTTAAATAAATCTTGTTCACAAATATTTAGAACTAATGATATCAATTCATTAGCTAATTCTATTAAATATTTTTTAGATCGAAAATATATTTATACTAATTTTGTTATCAGATCACATCAAAATGCATGTAAAAATTTTTCGGCAAGAAAATTTGATAAAGATTTTATTAAATTCATGAAATTAAATTTTAAGAAATGAAAAAAAAAATAATTTTTTTTTTACAAAATTTTGTTGCTGGAGGAGCTGAAAAAAATATAATAAACTATGCTAATTTTTTAAGTAAAAATAACATTGAAGTTTATATTTTAACTATAAACAATTTAGGTGTTTTAAAAAAAAAAGTAGACAAAAAAGTTAAAATAATTAGCTTAAATAAAAAAAGATTACTTTTTTCAACCATAAATATTTTCCAAATAATTAAAAAATTAAATCCAGATTTTTTATTTTCATCTTTACTTCATATTTCTCTATTTTTAGCAATTTTGAAAAAATTTAAAGTCTTTAATTCGAAACTAATTATAAGACCATCAAATATTATGTATAAAAATTTTTCATCAAACAATAAAATAAAAAAAATAATTTTTAACTTTCTTACAAAAAAATATTTAAAATATGGTGATATTTTTTTATCTATAAGTGAAGAAATTTATAAAGAATTAAAATTTTTAAAAATTAATTCAAATAAAATTAAAAAAATCAAAAATGCAATAATTGATGAAAATTTTTATAAGTCATCAATTGTTCCATTAAAAAATAAATTTTTACTAAAAAAGGACTATTTATTAGCTATTGGTAGACTTACAGAACAAAAGAATCATTTGATGCTTATTAATGCTTTCACATTAATTAAAAAAAAATATAACAAAAATTTATATTTAGTAATAATAGGAGAAGGTTCACTTAAAAATAAATATGAAGCACTAATTGAAAAAAATAAATTAAAAGACAAAGTTTTTATATTAAACAATATGCCTGAAGTTAAGAACTATATACATTATAGTAAATTATTTATCCAAACTTCTTTATGGGAGGGTCAGCCAAACGTTCTTTTTGAAGCAATAATATTAAATAAAAGAGTAATTACTACAAAATGCCCAGGTCAAAGTTATTCCTATCTCGCTATGTATAAAAATTGTCACCTATTAAAAACAAATACAGTAAAAGAATTAGCAAAATCTATTTTATATTTCTTGAAAAAAAAAAATAAGTTTAATTTTTCAAAAAAAATATATGAAGAATTTAAAATTGAAAATTCAGGAAAGAAGATATTAAATGAAATCAAAAAAAATTAAAATAATTCATATTATTACTACCCTAGGACTTGGTGGTGCAGAAAAGGTTTTATTTAATATATTAAAAAATAATAAAGATAATTATTTTGAGCATCATGTTATTTGTTTAAATTCTGGAGGACATGTAACAAATGAAATAAAAAAGCTTAAAATAAAAATATACTTTTTAGAGCTCAACATAAAATTTTTTACAGGCTTAATTAATTGTTTTTTAATTTTAAATAAATTCAAAAATAAAGAAAACATTATAATACAAACATGGTTACCTCATTCAGATTTAATAGGTGGTCTAATAAGTAAATTTTGTGGTTATAAAAAAATTATTTGGAATATAAGAATTTCAAATTTTACTAAAAACTCTTTTAAATTCAGAACTTTAGTTATAATTTTGATAAATTCTTTACTTTCATATTTTATACCCAAAAAGATTATTAGTTGTTCTGTAGCAGGGATAAATGCTCACAAAAGATTTGGATATAATAAAAAAATTTTTTATTTAATTCATAATGGTTTTGATAAAATTAAAATAAGAAATAGATCTTTAAAGTTTTCAAAAAATTTCACAATTGGTATGTTTTCAAGGTATCATAAAGTTAAGAATCATGAGTATTTATTTAAAGCTTTAAGTATTTTGAGTAAAAAAAACTTAAAATTCAAGTTATTATTATTAGGCCCAAATATAAATTTAAAAAATAAAGAATTGGTAGATAATTTAAGAAGGAATAATATTATAAACAATACAATTTTTATTAATAAAAAAAAAATCTTTAATATTAATAAATATTTTTCTTATATTGATTTGTATATACTTTGTTCAAAAACTGAAGGATTTCCAAATATTTTAGGTGAAGCAATAATTAATGGTGTAAAAGTACTGTCTACAGATGTGGGCGATGCAAAATTAATGCTATCTAGTAAATCTGAAATAATTCCTAAAGATAATTTAACAAAATTTTCACAAAAAATTGAAAAAGTATATAAATTATATGATTTTAGAAAGAAAATTAACAATAATTCAAAAAAATATAGTTCAATATTTTACAAAAAGTTCTCTCAAAGTAAAATGTTAAACAAATACCAAAAAATATGGAAAACAATTTAAATTTAGAGGAAGGATTAGTACCAAATTCAGACATAGCAAATAGAACTGGAGGTTTGTTATTTAACAATATTTTGGATTTACGTTTTCATGAGTTTTTTTTTATTATAATTTATCTATTTGTATTTATTTTTTTTGTTAAATATTTTACTAAAAATAATACAAAATATAAAAATCAAATATATTTATTAATTTTATATCATTTTATATTTGTCATATTAGCTTATATCTATTCTTTACTATATGTGAATGATACAGATTCTTTTTTTCAATCTGGCTTTTTATTTGATAATACTAGATATGACATTCATGGAGCTAATGATAATATTGTAATGTTAAATAATATTTTAATTTATTTTTTTAATTTACATTATTTTACAATATTTATTTTTCTAGGTTTTTTCTCATCAATAGGATTAATATTCTTATATACATCTTCTAATGAACTCTTAAAAAATTACAATGTGAACAAAAATGCTTTATTGTTATTTTTTTTGTTTCCAAGTTGGCATTTTTTTTCTTCTTTCCCTGGAAAAGATTCTATAATCTTATTTGCTATTGGATTGTTCTACTTTATTTTAATAAAAAAAAAATTTTTTTATTTAATTTTACCACTATCTTTAATGTATTTTGTTAGACCACACATTATGTACTTAATATTCGTAATAACTTTATTTGCTTATTTAAATAACTTTTTGATAATTAAGATTAAAAATAAAATTAATTACATTATTTTATTAATTTTATCAGCAATAGTTACTTTTTGTTTAATTAAACTTTTTCTCCCAAGTTATTTTGAATTTTTATATAATTTTTTGGAAAGAGGAAATTTACAAAGAAATTATTCAAGTGAATTGGGTGGATGGTATAAGACAAGTAATAATATTTTAGTTAACTCCATTTTATACATTGTATATCCAATTTTTGATTATAGTTCTTTACAAAGAATTATCATTTCACTTGAAAACTGTTTAATTTGTCTTGTGATCATACTGGTAATAATAAAATTTGAAAAAAAAATATTTTTTGATTTAATTAAAAAAAAAGAAATTTTATTTGGTATAGTATTTTTTTTGTTGGGTGTTTTGATACTTTCAAATTTCTCAGCAAACATAGGCATAAATAGTCGACAAAAATGGATGTTCATGCCATCATTATTAATTTTTTTAGCGCCTTTTATTACAAAATCAAAAAATCATAATTAATGAGATATATTATTCTAGGAAGTAATGGATTTATTGGGAAGGGATTATCAAAATTTTTTAAAAAAAAAAAAGTAAATTTTACCAAATTTAAAGAAATTCCCAGATATGAATCTAAATTAATTAAAAATAATGACGTTATTATTAATTGTTTAGGAAAAAATACGGATAATAAAACTGATATTCAATTAATAAATTTTATTAAATTTTTAAGATCAAATAAACATAAAATATTATGGATACAACTCAGCACTCCGTTAGTTTATGATCAAAAAACAAAATTGAAAAAAATTAAAGAAGATACAAAAGAAGTACCATTTAACAAATATGCATCATCTAAATTAAAATTTGATAATTTTTTAAAAAGTCAAAAAAGTTTATCTTTTAGTTATTTAATTTTGAGAGTGTCAACAGTTTACGACAAAAATATGAAGAGTAAGGTTTTTCAAAAACTTAAGATTATACATAAATCTTTTTTATATTCAGTCACATTAAATCCAAAAGTTATAGTAAACTACATTAGGTTAAATGAGTTGATTGATTATATTTATCAACTTTCAATAAATAAAAAATCTTGGAATAAAATAATACTAATTTCACAATATATAAAACTTATTAATTTGCTAGGAATGGATGTAAAAAAAAGAAGTTTTTTAAATAAATTATTTTTTAAAATAAAAGGATTTTTAATACCATTTTTTAGTGAACAAGTGTTATTTTTGATAAACGAAAAAAAAATTGAAAACAGTTTTTTAAAAAAATTTATAAAAATTGAAGATAAAATTGATTCAAAACAAAAAATAATAAGATTTTTAAATTTATGAAAAAAAAAATAGCTATAGTTTCGTCAAATTTTTTGAGCATAAAATCTTTTTTATCTAAATCTGTAGAAGAATTATCCAAAAATAATTTAGTTTATATTTATACAAATGCAAATAAGCATGATAACATTTTTGAAAATAGTAATATTAAACTTATAAATTTACCGATAACTAGAAATGTCAATTTATTCAATGATTTACAATGTTTTATAAAACTATTATTTTTAATATTTAAATTAAAACCAGATATAGTATTTACAATTACTCCAAAAGGAGGCCTGCTAGGTATTCTAACTTCCTTTATTTTAAATATAAGAATAAGAATTCATTATTATACAGGACAAGTTTGGGTAACCAGAAAAGGTATTGTAAAAAAATTATTGAAAAATGTAGATAAAATTATTTTTAAAATGTCTACAGATTGTTTAACAGATAGCAATCTTCAAAAAAAATTCTTAGAAGATGAAAAAGTTGTAAAAAGAGATTTTTTAAAAGTTCTCGCAAATGGATCTATATGTGGGGTC
>MDSW01135140.1_pt1 | contig 15072 bp, 15 predicted proteins | sample 811171 | NCBI WGS metagenome assembly MDSW01 (sample SAMN05326641, study PRJNA326480) | marine metagenome | isolation source: seawater | place: Atlantic Ocean: North West | collected 2012 | reverse complement strand
TTAATTAATGAAAAAATATCAACTTCTCCACATATAGGAGCTTCTACAAAAGAGGCTCAGAAAAGAATTGGAATAGAAATAGCTCAAAATATCATAAATTTTTTTAAATAAATGGCAATAATACACCCATTTAAAGGCATAAGAGCTACGGCTGACAAAGTTCATTTATTTGTATCAAGATCATTATCTACATACAATAATGATAATATAAAACAAAAATTAGATACAAATCCGTATAGTTTTATACATATAATAAAAACAGTATTTGACAAACAAAAGATAACAAAAAATCCTTTTTCTAATATTAACAAAAAAATCAATCAATTCTTAAAAGATGAAATAATTAAACAAGAAAAAAGTGACTCCTTCTATTTATACGAACAGAAAAAAGGAAAAGACTTTTTTACAGGACTTATAAGCATTATCCCCACATCTGAAATAGAAAAAAATAATATTTTTCTACACGAGAAAATCATAAAAAAAAGACTAGATATTTTTGCGAAATATTTAAAAAAAGTAAAGATAAATGCTGAACCTATATTGTTAGCACACAAAAAAAACGACAAAATAAATATAATATATGAAAATGTTAAAAAAAATAGGCCATCATATAATTTCACTACGACAGATAAAGTAAATCATAAATTATGGATAATAAATGACAAAAAAAACATGAGCAACTTAATAAGACATTTTAATGAAATTAAAAAATTATATTTAGCAGATGGACATCACAGACTAAACTCTTCATTAAAAGTGAATTCTAAATATTTTATGTCATGCTTAATTCAAGAAGATAATCTTAAAATATATGGTTTCAACAGGATCTTAAAAACACACCACAAAACAAACATAGATCAGAAAATAAAAAAACTATCATCTGAATACAAAATATCTATCAAGGAACCTAACTATAAACTAAAAGAAGAAAATGAAATAGGTATATATTATGAAAATAAATATTATTCATTAAAATATAATTTAGATATGTTAAATATTGAATTTATATCAAAAATACTTCCAATATTTAGCAAAAAAAATGCAATTAGTTTAAAATACATAAGTAGCCAAAATCCTCAAAAAGATATTTTAAAAAAATGTAAAAAGAACGAAATTATCTTTTTTGTAAAACCTGTTAAATTTAAAAAAATAAAAGATATTGCAGAACAGCATAAACATATGCCACCTAAAAGCACTTATATTCTCCCTAAATTAAGAAGCGGCTTAGTACTATATAAATTCAAATGAAAAATAAATTCCTGAAAATAAAAAAAGAAACAGAAGCAAAAGCTAACATAGTAGTTGTTTCAAAAAAGCAAAAAGAAGAAGACATAAAGAAAATATATGATTTAGGACAAAGAGATTTTGGGGAAAACAAAGTACAAGAATTCTTAAACAAGAAAGAAACATTACCAAAAGATATAAAATGGCATTTTATAGGCCATCTACAAACAAATAAAGTGAAAAAAATAATACCTCATGTACACTACATACACAGTGTAGATTCTTTAAAGCTAATGAGAGAAATAAACAAACAATCTGTTAAAAACAACACTCAAACATCATGTTTAATCCAAATACATATCGCAGAAGAAGTCAATAAATTTGGATTTAATTATAATGAATTCTTAGAATTAGTTTTAAGTAATAGAATAAAAGAATTTAATAATATACATTTTAAAGGTTTAATGGGGATGGCAACAAACACAAAAAACAAAAACAAAGTTGCAGAAGAATTTAAACTACTTAAATCATATTATAATGAAATAAATAAACATATTTCAGAATTTGAATTTATATCAATGGGTATGTCCAACGATTATAAAATAGCGATACAGGAAGGCAGTAACTTATTAAGACTAGGAAGCATTATATTCAAATAAAAAAGAAAACTTATTATAAAATATTTTCTATATTACTTAGAACCCTATTGTTAATATCAGAAATATCTGTTTTTTCAAATTTGTTACCAGTTATTTTTTCATACAACTCAATATATCTATTAGAAACCTGATTAACAAAATCATCCGGCAAATCTGGCATATCTTGACCTTCTTTTCCTTGGAAACCATTATCCATTAACCATTCTCTAACAAATTCTTTGGATAATTGTTTTTGTTTCTCTCCCCTACTTTGTCTTTCAGAATAACCATCTAAATAAAAATATCTTGAAGAGTCAGGAGTATGAATTTCATCTATTAGTATAATTTCTCCACTAGAGTTTTTTCCAAATTCATATTTAGTATCTACTAGTATCAAACCTCTTTCTTTTGCTATATCTGTACCTCTCTGAAATAACAATCTAGTATAATTTTCTAATTTAGAATAATCTTCTTCAGTAACTAAACCTGAATCAATAATTTCTTTCCTAGTAATATCTTCATCGTGACCAACATCACTTTTTGTGGTTGGTGTTATTATTGGCTTTGCAAATCTATCGTGTTCATTCATTCCATCAGGCATAGGCTCTCCACATATAATTCTTTTACCAGATTTATATTCTCTCCAAGCATGACCAGTCAAATATCCTCTAATAACCATTTCAACTTTAAAAGGGTCACAATATTGACCATACATAACTACCGGATCAGGACAAGAAATCATCCAGTTAGGAACTATATCTTCAGTTTGCTTCAATGAATATTCAGCAATTTGACTTAAAACTTGACCTTTATAAGGAATACCCTGTTTTAAAACACAATCAAAAGCAGATATTCTATCAGTTACAACCATAACCATAAAATCCGCACCAATAGAATATACATCTCTTACTTTACCTTTATAAAAATTACTTTGTCCTTTTAATTTGAAATTTGTACCATTTAATGTATTCATATAACTATAATTTATTAATAATTTCGGAAACTAATTTATGTCTAACATTATCAGAATGATCTAACAAAACCGTGTTAACTCCTTTAATATTTTTTAAAACTTTTAATGTATCATGAAGTGAAGAATCTGATTTCTTAGATAAATCAATTTGAGTTATATCTCCAGTTACAACAAATTTAGAACCCAGACCCATCCTAGTCAAAAACATTTTCATTTGAGATTTAGTTACATTTTGACCTTCATCTAAAATAACAAAAGAATTATTTAATGTTCTACCTCTCATATACCCCAAAGGTAATATTTCTATAATATTATCGTCAAAATATCTATTTAATTTTTCTTTACTTATTAACTGTCTTAATCCGTCATATAGAGGCTGCAGATAAGGGTCTAATTTTTCCTTCAAATCTCCAGGCAAGTAACCTAATGTCTCTCCGGCCTCAACTGCTGGTCTTGATAAAATTATTTTTTTTACTGATTTGCTTTTCAAGGCCCTTAAAGCCATTACTATGGAGATAAAAGTTTTTCCTGTTCCTGCTGGACCAATAACAAATGATAAATCATGATTTAAGATAGACTCAACAACTAAGTTTTGATTTTTAGACTTTGATTTAATAGGAATACCTGATTTATCAAAAAATATGTGCTTGTTGGAATAATTATTATCACACATAGCTATAACATCATTTTCAGTCACAAAACCATTTTGCCTTAAAGAATCAATCATGCTTGAAACTGTTTTTTTAAATATATCTGTTTTGATGTTTTCAGAATTATAAAAAATAACATTATTACGTAAACGAATTTTATGATTTGGGAATTTATTTTTTAATATGTTTAAGTACATATTATTTGGACCACAAAAATCCAACAAACTAATATCTTTTATTTTTATGCTATTCATTATAATTTATTAACATAATTATAGTGAATAATATATTAAAAATGAAATAATATAAAAATAGATTATGATTACTTTAGTATATGTCAATTATTACCCTTACTACAGATTTAGGTTATAAAGATCAGTATGTTGCTCAAATAAAAGCAAACATAATAACACAATCTCCAAACACAAGAATTATAGACATAAGCCACCAAGTTCAAAAATACAATATACAACACGCATCATATATACTAAAAAACTGCTACAAGGAATTTCCACCAAAAACGATACACTTTATAGGTGTAAACAGCGGAGAAAACACAAACAAAGTAATAGCTGTATACGCAGATAATCATTATTTTATAAGTTTTGATAATGGTATTTTTTCACTATTATTAGATAAAATACCTGATGAAATAGTAAATATCAAAATGTCAAATAATACAAATTATAAAAACTTCCCAGAAAAAGATATTTTTGTTAATGCAGCTTGTCATATATCACGTGGAGGGGAACTTGATGTGATAGGAGAAAAAATTCAAGATTTTGAAATCAAAAAATCTAGTATTAAAGTTGCATTTGAACAAAATGTAATAAGAGGCACTGTTATACACATAGATTCTTACGGTAATGCTATAACCAATATTGATTTAAATACATTTAAATCAATAGGGAAACAACGTCCTTTTTCAATATATATAGGACACAATACTGAAATAAATAAAATTCACTCAACTTATAGCGATGTTGAAAAAGGAGAGCTTATAGCTTTTTTCATAAACAACCAACTACTTCAAATATCTCAAAATCAGGGTTCTGCCGAAAACTTAATAGTAAGACTAGGTGATATGATTAGAATAGACTTTAACAAAAAACACAATGTTTAATTTAATAAAAAAAGAATTATCTTATTTCCTTTACTCATATTCAGTATACTTCATAATGATATTGTTTTTATTATCTAACAGTTTGTTCGTATGGGTAATAAACAATGAGAACAATATACTAAACAATGACTTTGCATCTCTAAATATGTTTTTTGACCTTACACCTTTAATGCTCTTAATATTCATACCAACAATCACTATGAACTTATTTAGTTCAGAATTTGAAAGCGGAAACATAGAAAACCTACTTACTCAACCAATAAAATTTGAATTAATAGTTTTATCAAAATATCTAGCATCATTGATAACATGCTTGTTAATGATATTGCCAACCTTAACATATATTATTATTATTGACAAAATATCTTTAAGCGGGATTAACATGGGACAGGTAGTTTCTTCTTACCTAGGATTAGTTTTTGTTATAATATCGTTTACATCTTTTGGTGTACTGTCATCTGTAATAACTAAATCTCAAATAAACGCATTTTTATTAAGTATATTATTTTGTTTTTTATTCTATTTTGGGATAGAATTAATAAAAGAAAATATTAACTCCAGAGAGTTGAACATAATATTATCTTTTTTATCAATAGAAACACATTATATGTCCTTAAGAAATGGAGTAATATTTATATCAGATGTAATATATTTTGTAAGCTTAAGTTTCATAGTAATTTTTTTATCTATAAAATCTATAAAGTCGTATGTTCAGAATTAATATATTTTACGCATTAATTATATTTTTTCTAATCAATATAATTAGCTTAAAAACAAACATTTATATTGATTTAAGCAAAAACAAGAATAATACTTTAAGCAAAACCTCAAAGAAAATAATTGATATTGTAGATGATGACATGTATTTTAAAGTATTCTTAAAAGGAAATCTAAATAATCATTTTTCTGAAATGAGCCATCAAACAGAAAGAATTCTAACAAGTATAAATAGATATAACAACAACATAAAATTTCAATTTATTAATCCTAACTCAGAGAAAACCAGTTTATCTGAATTAGAAAACAATAAATTAAAAATCATTGAAGTGCAAAAAGTAAAAAATAAAAAAAATAACAAAGGTCTAAAAAAAACCAGCTACTCAAAACAGATAGCTGTGCCCGGCTGCATAATATATTATAAGAACAAAACAAAAACAGTGAATTTTATTGAAGAAGTAGAAATAAATAAATACACAATAGAAGAATCAATAAAAAATTTAGAATACGAAATATTAGAATCAATAAAAAAATTATTAAAAAACAAAAAAGAAAATATAGCTATTTTGAAAGGTCACAATGATTTTATTGAAAAACAAACAAGTTTTTTTAAAAAATCTATAGAAGAAAAATACAACATAGAATACTTTAATATAAAAGAATTTACAGACCCCAACTCTATAGAAAAACAAATTAAAAGACTTGAATATTATAAAACAATAATAATAGCAAAACCAATTAAATCATTTACAGATTTAGACAAATTTATCATTGATCAATATATAATGAGAGGAGGAAAAACAATATGGATGATAGATGGAACAAATGACGGAGGTTTAAATCAAAGCAACGAAAGACTAATGAAATATAAAAAATCAAATCTCAAACTGGACAAAATGTTAAGTCAATATGGAATAGTGCTAAACAAAGATTTAATATTAGATTCAATATGCGATATAATACATATAGGTGAAAATGGAGAAAATAAAATTAAATGGCCGTACTTCCCTATTCTAACTCCAAAAAAAACAAGTACTTTAGGACAATACAAAGGATTTATAAAAACTAAATTCATTAGCAGTATAGATACAGTTAAATCAAAAAACAAAAAAACTATAATATTAAAATCATCAAGCTCATCTTATAAAGTAAAAGCTCCTAACTATTTTTTTACAAATGATTATAAATTTCAAAAAAAACCTATATCGTGTGGAGTTTTAATAGAGGGGGAAATAACTTCTGCATTTAAATATTATGCAAAAACTGAAAAATCTGAAAAATTTGAAAAAATTAATAAAATAAAAAACAATAAAATAATTGTTATATCAGATGGAGACATCATACTAAATAATTATGAGATAGACCCCAAATCAGGTAAAGTTATTTCAAACGTAAACTATGGAAATCAAGATTTTGTAGAAAATTGTATAGAATATATGTGCGATGACTTGAACTTAATAGATTTAAAAAACAAAATATTAAAAATAAATTATATAAATAATGAAAAAATAGTTGACAAAAGAAAAATACAATTAACAGCAACTATAATACCTATTATTATTATTATTTTTATTGGATATATGATTAATATCTTAAGATTCAAAAGAAATGAAAAATAAACCATTAAAAAACACAATTATTTATGTTGTAATAATAATCCTTCTATTAATTACTCTTTTTAAATTTAACGTATTCGATAAAGAAGAAAATTTTAAAATATTTAAAACAGAGAAAATAAATAAAATATTTATATCTGATATGTATGGAAACAATATAACAATAGAAAAAGAAATAGACAAATGGAAATTAAACAACAAATACGAAGCGAATCTTGAGATAATAGAGAGGCTAATTTCTGATTTAGGAAAAATAGAAATAAAACATCCTGTCTCAAAGAAATCAATAAACACAGTAACAAAAGAAATGGCTATTAAATCTGTGAAATTTATTTTTTACGATAAAGACAAAGTTTTAAAAAGTTTTTTTGTTGGAGGACCTACTACAGACTATTTAGGCACTTATATGAAAAATGAAAAATCTCAAAATATATATGTTACACATATACCTCAACATAGAGGATTTTTAACCCCTAGATTTAACATAGTATTAAATCAAGCAAAATTAAGTGAATGGAGAAGTAAAAAAATAATAAATATTAAATATGAAAATATTGAAGAGTTATCAATTAATTCAGAAATAATTAAAAACAAAAATATAATAAAAAATATATCTAAAATGGAATGCTCTAAATTTGTAACAGATGATTATGGATTAACCTTTTTAAAAGAATTAAAATTAACCAATCCAGTTAAAAAAATAAAAATAATAACAAAAACAGGAAAAAAAATTAGTATAAATCTATACAATAGATATATATTGGATAGATCTGATGTTAAAGTTTTGGATAAAGAAAGTATGTTTGGTGTTATTGAAAGTGATTTATTCATAATGCAAAACAACTATATGGAAAAAATATTAACACAAAGTAATTTATAAATACAAATATTTACTATATTTAATCAGTTATGAAATTTACATCTAACAGCAACGAACTACTAAAACAAATTTAATCTATAAGTGGTATATTAAATTCTAATAACGCTCTACCTATATTGGATAACTTTTTATTTGAAATAAAAAAAGAAAAACTAACCATTTCTGCTTCAGATTTATCATCAAGCATGTCTGTTGTTATAGATAAAAATTACACTTGTAGTGAAGAAGGAAATATAGCAGTCCCAGCAAAGCTACTTCTTGACATACTAAAAACATTCTCAAATCAAGTATTGACTTTCATTATAAATAATGAAAATTTTAGTATTGAAATATCTTCCGAAAATGGTAATTACAATTTAGCTGGAGAGAATGCAGAAGAATTTCCAAAAGTCACAGAGCTTTCTGAAGAAAACCAAATTAATTTACCATCTGAAGAATTAATTAAAGCTATCAATTACACCACGTTTTGCACCAGTGCAGATGAATCTATAAGGCCTGTAATGTCTGGTGTTTTAATGGAGATAGAAAATGATAAAATTTCTTTTGTGGCAACTGATGCTCATAAGCTAACAAAGTATACTTATTTTAAAAATGATATTAAATTTTCAAACTCATTTATAATACCTAAAAAACCTTTACAGGTTATAAAAAATGTTATTAATGAATCTTTAGATCTAAGCATAAACTTCAATAGTTCCAATATATTTTTTTCTTTTTCTAATTTTAAAATTTCTTGCAGGCTTATAGAAGGAAAATATCCTGACTACAATGCAGTAATACCTAATGAGAATCCATATAAATTACAAATTGAAAAAAATGTATTTCTTAACTCACTAAAAAGAGTTTCTTTATTTTCTAACAAAAGTTCAAATGCTGTGAAAGTCAAAATAGCAGGTTCTGAAATAATTATAAGTTCTGAAGATTTAGATTTTTCTAACAAAGCAGAAGAAAGATTAGAATGTAAATATGAAGGTGAAAATATAGAAATAGGTTTTAACAGCAAATTTCTAATAGAATTATTAAACCACCTTGATGAAAATGAGATAGAAGTGAAGCTGGATTCTCCAAATTCAGCTTGCGTTATAAACAGAGTAAATGAAAGTAAAAAAGATGAAATATTGATGCTTATAATGCCTATAATGTTAAATAATTAATTTAAATTTATAAACATGAAAAAAATAACAATAATAATATTAATACTAAATGTTCTTTTTTGTTCTGATGTATATAGTCAAAAAATGAGACAGGGTACTATATTTATAGGTACTAATTCTCTTGATTTTATGTCAAAACTCAACACTAGTCTTAATAATACAATAACAGTAACTACAAATAACCAAGCTAGTACGAATTCTACAGATTACAATATTAATTCTGATGATGAATTTAATCTAAATCTTCAATTGTCAGGTGGTTATTTTGTAGCAGATAATTTACTTTTCGGAATAGATGCTAATATTAAAACAAATGATGTACTTAAAAATTACACAGACCCTTCTGACACAAACTACTTATATTCATTAACAAGCAAAGAAACAACTATGCTTTTTGGAGGATTTTTAAGATATTATCTTAGAGTTGGAAGTGGATTCTTGTTTGCTTCTTCTGGATTTGATTACGGAATAATGAATAGCGAAATTACTGAAACTTTCTTACAAGAATATTCTGGGACAGAGACAAATATGAAATTTGGACTAGGATACTCAATTAAAATAGCATCTAAATTTTGCATAGAACCAGAGATAATGTACTACATGAAAGAAAAAGTAATAGAATCTGAATCAAATGCAGGATTATTAAATATACAACAAGAAACAAAAACAACAGAATCAACAGAGGGTATAAAATTCAAATTAGGGATAAGTTTTTACTTATAAAGCCTGAATACAACTACCTTTAACAAAAGGAATCTTTTTAGTCAAGTTTTGTTTTAATGCAAATTTAACGTCTTTGCTAATTTTATTATCCGACAACCTAAAAGAGTGAGAAGATTTTGAAATTATTTTCAATAAATTATTGCTTAAAAATAGATTTCTAGCTATTAAAACTGAATCATCATGTGTGCAAAATTTAGGAGATTTTAACAAGGCATCACTAACAGCACCACAAAATATAGTGTCTTCTATATTAACCGACCCCCTCCAGCCAGAACATAAAAGAATAATATTCTTAGTACTTAATTTTAAAAATTTAATTAAAGCAGTCATGTTAGCAAATGAACCTATTATGGTATCATGATCACGTTTTGCGATGTTAATTGTTTTCGTTCCGTTTGTTGTTGTCAAAACTAATGTTTTACCAGACATATCCATATTATAATACTCTAGGGGTGAATTGCCATACTTAAAACCTCTTACTTTTTTACCATTTCTTTCTGCTGCCAAAAGGTGATTTTCTCTATCCTTATAATCTAAAGCTTCTTCTACAGATGAAACTGGAACAACCCTTTTTGCATTATTTTCAATAGCAATACATATAGCAGATGTAGCTCTTAATATATCCACTACTACTACTAAACTTTTACGATCAGAATATAAGTGAAATAAATCTGGAGTCAAACAAACTTTAATTTCTCTTTTTTTCATTTTTTTTATAAAAAGGTAATTTTTCAAAAATTATCATATTTTTTTTACCTCTAATGTCAAGGAAACATTTTTGGTTAATAAAGTTAACATCAATATACGCTAGTCCTATTCCTTTACTCAATGAAGGAGACATTGTCCCTGAAGTAACTTCTCCAATCACCTTATCTTCTTCATCAAGAAGATTATATCCTTTCCTAGGAATACCTTTTTTAGACAAAGAAAAAGCAATTAATTTTTTTTCACAACCATTAGAAATCTGATGATTAATAACATCCTTACCTAAAAAATTTTTATTTAAATCAATTATGAAATTCAAATTAGCTTCTACAGGAGTACGATTTTCATTTATATCATTACCATATAAACAAAAACCCATTTCTAAACGCAAAGTATCTCTTGCTGCCAAGCCTGCAGGTTTTAAACCATATTCTTTGCCTTTCAAAAACAAACCATCCCATATAATATTGCTATAATTATTATCAAAATATATTTCAAAACCTCCTGCACCAGTATAACCAGTAGATGAAATAATTACATCTCCTATAGATTGATTTTTGAATTTACAAAAATGATAATAATTTAATTTATTTAAATCTATTTCTACATTACAAGAATGTAAAAATTGATTTAAAATATATTTAGAATTTGGACCCTGCAATGCTATTATACTAAGTTTACTAGAAAAATCTTGAATTTTAACTTCATAATTTGAAGAATAATCTTCCATAAAAGAAATATCCTTATATATATTGTTAGAATTAATTACCAATAAATATTCATTTACATCTATCATATAAATCAATAAATCATCAACAATACCTCCTTTGTGATTTAAAAAACAAGAATATTGAATTTTATTATTATATAATTTATTAATATTATTTGATGTAATATAATTTAAAAAAACAGTAGCATCCTTACCCTTTACTATTACACACCCCATATGAGAAACATCAAAAACAGACGCGTTTTTTCTAGTGTTTAAATGCTCATCTTTTACTCCTGAATAGAATAAAGGCATTAAATACTCACCAAAAGGAACAATTTTAGCTCCCAAATCTTTATGTTTTTGATATAACGATGTTTTAAAATTAGCCATTATTATCTGATTCAAAATTTGATTCTTGTAAATCTACATCTTCATCTGCTTGATTTATTATATCCAATTTTACATCTTTATCTTTTTTCTGTTTACTATTCTGAATCAAAGAATAAGCCATAAAAAATGAAGTGCCTAATATTATAAATAACATAACTCCTTGTATTATTTCCATCAAACTATCTTCTTGATGGAAATGTTCAGGTATTGAAAAAAACAAAAGAACAGTAATTAATCCCCTAGGTGCTACACCAAATAAAACTGATATTATTTTACCATTAATTAATAATATTTTTAAATATCTAAAAAGAAAAACTGACAAAAACACAATTACACCACATATTATAACATCTAGATTAAATAAAGAACCAATAGAAATAGAAAATCCAAAAACAACAAAAAAGAATGTTCTAACTAAAAAGGCACTTTCTTTTGTAATTAAATCTAAATCATGGAAAAATGATTTTTCAATTCTAAATTGTTCTTTTAAATAAAACCATTTATGATCACTGTCATCAGAATTATTATCTTCATCGTCTAATTCATTTTTAGTATTTTGATAACTAATTATTAATCCAAATATTAATATTATAATAAGTGAAGACAAATGAAACAACTTGCCTACTGAGTACAGCAAAAACAAAACAGATAAAAGAAAAAATAATTTAGTTTCCGCTTTAATTTTTTTAAAAATAAAAATAATTGAAAAGCTAATTATAAGAGAAAATACTATAGTTATAATTATACTTTTAATTTCAGAAAACAAACTAAACCCTGAGTGATTATCGTGACCATTAACATGATTTACTGAATCAATAACATCTATGTTGTTTACTGGCATTGCTTTTAAAAATGCATAAAAAACAATAATCCCTATTATATCAGAAAAAATACTTTCATAAATAAGAAACTCTTTATTATATTCATTCAAGTTAGAAACACTAGGTATCACTATTGCACTACTCAAAACAGAAAGTGGCAAAGCGTATAAAATTGAATTATTAATATCTAAATCTAGGAAAAATCTAAAAATAAAAGATATAATATAAGTACAACCAACTAAACCTATAATGGATGACAATATAGTTTTAATAATAAGACCTATCTTGTCCTTCCTTATCTTTAAGTCCAAAACAGCCTCTAAAACTATAAGAATGACTCCTATTATCCCTAAAATTTCTAATTGCTTCATGTACTCGATATTATCTACTTTAAAAACAGTACATAAAATCTGAATACAAACGCCTATACCTATCAAAAGAATTACAGAAGGAAGATTAGTTTTACTAGATATTGAATTGAATATATAAGAGAATATAACAACTGCAGAGAAAAGAATTATGTAATAATAAGGATCCATTATAATTTTATTTTTTTAATTATAAAAATCAGTTGATAAATTTACAGCTTTTTTAAATTTAGTAAAATTAATATTAGTCTTAATTTTATTTTCAACTAAAAAATTTACTAGTTTTTCTGTCTCTATGTTCCCAATCATGTTATCTTGAGCCATTGGACAACCACCATAACCTTTAATTACTGAATCAAAATTCATACAACCCTCATTAAAAGCTGAATTTATTTTAGACAAAACACTACTTTTATTTGAATGTAAATGAGCACCAAATTCTATTTTTTCAAATTCTTTTATTACGTGTTTAAATAACATTGATATGGAACTATCACTTGCAACACCTATTGTATCTGAAATCATTATTTTATTCACCCCTATTTTACTTAATTGACAAATCCAATGATTAACAATATCTAAATTATAATCTTCTTTATACGGATTACCAAAAGCCATTGATAAATAAATTATCAAATTTTTATCTTTCTGAATGCATAGATTTTTAATTACCTCAACATCTTTTATAGAATCATATATTGTTTTATTAGTATTTTTTTTTTGAAAAACATTAGAAATAGAAAAAGGATAACCTAAGAAGGAAACATTATCATAATCAACAGCATTTAAGGCTCCTGTATAATTCGCAATTACAACCAGTAATTTAGAAAAAGTTTTATCCATGTTAATTCCATCTAAAACATTTCCTGTATCCTTCATTTGAGGAACAATTTTAGGCGACACGAAACTACCAATATCTATAATATCAAAACCTACTTCTAATAAACAGTTATAAAAATCTATTTTTTTAGATGTAGGAATGAAATTCTTAATACCTTGAATTGCGTCTCTTGGGCATTCATTGATTTTTACTCTCATGTTCTATAATTTTCTTTTTTATATCTTTTATTAATAATGGTCCTTCATAAACTAAACCTGTGTATATTTGAACTAAATTCGCCCCTAATTTAATTTTAGCAATTGCATCTTCAGCGCTAAGAATGCCCCCTACTCCAACTATAATAAAATGTTCTGGAACATTATCTCGAACCAGTTTAATTATTTGATTAGACCTATTAAACAAAGGTCTCCCACTTAAACCTCCCGGTCCTATTTTAGATATATTATTCTCAGTAAGATTAATTTTTTCTCTAGACACAGTAGTGTTAGTACAAATAATGCCATCTATCTTCAGATACAACAAAAGTTTTACTATATCTATGATATCTTTATCATTTAAGTCGGGAGATATTTTAAGCAGAATAGGTCTACGTATTTTAAATGAATTATTAATTTTAACTAATGATTTTAAGATAACTTTTAGGTTCTGCACGTTTTGCAAATCCCTTAATCCTGGAGTGTTTGGCGAACTAACATTAACTGTAAAATAATCAACGTATTTATGTAAATTGACAAAACATTGTTCGTAATCAGATAAAAAATCTTCTTGATCTTTATTTTTACCTATATTAACACCTACAATATTATCTTTAGATTTAATCTTTTTTAATCTATCTATCATGTAATCCAATCCTTTATTATTAAATCCTAATCTATTAATTAAAGCATTATCTGATTTTATCCTAAATAATCTTGGTTTAGAATTTCCTTTTTGGGCTAAAGGAGTAACTGTTCCTACCTCTATAAAACCAAATCCAAAAGAAGAGAACTCTTTAAAATAATCACAATTTTTATCAAAACCTGCCGCAAGACCTATTTGATTTTTAAATCTCAAGCCCATAAACTCCTTTTTCAGTTTGTTATTATTGTATTTATATAATTTTTTAAACAAAAACTTTAAAAAAGGAAAATTAAAACGAATAATGTTGAGCACAAAATAATGAGAAAACTCAGGGGGGAATAAAAAAATAATTTTTCTAAAAAATTTATAAAATATTTTATACAGTAAATTCAACTCTTTCAAATTTGATCAAATCTACAATATTTAAGAGTGAAATTCTTGATATTTATCATCAAAATATACAATTACCTTAGAAATTTCATCAATTTTATTGATATTAACATCTTTGTTATATATTTCACCTTCTCCAAGTATTAACCATCTAGGACTAATGTCAGGATATTTAATCAAGATATTTTGAATTATTTCTAAACTAGGTTTGTTTCTGCCATTAATTATGTGAGAAATTGCAGAATTACTAACATCTATTTTATCCGCAAACTGACTTGATGAAATTTTTTTAAATTTTAAAATTTCC
>MDSW01001076.1_pt1 | contig 15074 bp, 12 predicted proteins | sample 811171 | NCBI WGS metagenome assembly MDSW01 (sample SAMN05326641, study PRJNA326480) | marine metagenome | isolation source: seawater | place: Atlantic Ocean: North West | collected 2012 | reverse complement strand
CACACCATTAAATGTAGCTTCATTTTTTATTGTTTTTTGAGTTAAATAAGACACGAAACCTTTTTAATTTGTTTTATATAAATTTAGAAAACAACTAATATTACTGGATAAAACAATATTAACTAAATAATTGAAAAAATTTTTCAAAAAACCCCTTTTTTTTAACAGTTTTTGAAATAAAATGAACTTCATTCTGAATTTGACCACTTCGTAGCTTAAACGCACATACAGACAAATCTAAAGTTTTTTCTTGAAATAAATTTTGAATATATTTTTTGTCAAAGAATCGATCTATTTTTATTTGATGTTTAGCTAATACAGCACTTATTTCTTTAATCAATAAGCCTGGAATTGAAATAAAATTTGCTTCAACACATATATGATCACCATCAATCTCTTGATCAAATGATGAGTGATCAACTCCATCAATTAAGTATCTATTAACTGAAAAATGTAGAATTTTGTTTTTTTGATAGGTTTCTTTAAACAAATGCTTAAGTTCAGTCAGAGAACTTTCTAAATATTGTTTGTTAATTTTTTGACTATAGCTTTTTCTCTTTATTCCAATAGAAAAATTTAAAATTTTATTATTTTCAATTATAAGGAAAATATTTTTTAAAAAATTTCTATTCAATTTTTCTATTTTAAAAATATGTTTATCAAGAAATTGACTTAACAAATTATAATCAATTTGATCTGTGTTATTTTCAAAGTACAATTCTTCCTTATAAATATTTTTTAAATTTATTTTATCTAATAAATAAATCCCAAATTTTTGTTTAGAAATACTTAAATATGTTTCAAAAATTTCTTGGTCAATCATTTATAATGATTTGATTTTTAATTCTCGCATCAATAATGTTTACATCATTGAAATTATTATCATTTAAAACTTCAAAAGCTTGGTCTAAAGAAAGTTTAGTATGATCCTTTGATAATTTTAAAATTATATTATTCTCAAGTTCTAAATCCCATCTTTTAGACGGAAAAAAATAAAAATTTTTAATCTCCTTAAAGGAAAACTTAGATTGCTCAATCAAATTAGTAAACTTAATAAATTCTTTAATCTCTGGCTTTCCAAAAATGAATGGTAACTCTTTTTCCAAATATTTGGTATTGGATAACTTACCATTTGAGCCGACAATTAAAATTTTTCCGTTACGATTAATTTTTGCAAGAAAGTTTGTTTTTTCAATTTTAATATCAAGTGTGTTAGGATATTTTTTAAATATTTCAAAATTCTCGACCAGACTATTAGAACTAATTATTTTTGAAATTTCATTTCCATTTAAGAAAAATAAGTTTTTTAAATTTAGACCTTGAATATTTTGTAAAAGATTTACATTTTCATCTACATTTAATCCTGAAATTTTAATATCTTTAATTTTCTGAATTTGAATTTTAGTGAGTGAGGTATTGTTAATCGATCCAGCTATAAGAAGTATTAATATATAAAATAAAATTTTTTTACCTTTTTGTTGAGGCATCTTTTAATATCCACTCTATTAATTCTTTAAAACTCATTCCGTGATAAGCAGCTATTTCTGGAACTAAAGAAAGCTTTGTCATCCCAGGCTGGGTATTAATCTCAAGTAAATAAAATTTACCATTAAAATATTTAAAATCAGATCTGGTAACTCCTTTACAGCCGATTATTTTGTGTGCTTTAAATGCAGTATCTAATACTTCGTTTAATTTTTTTTTAGGTAAATCAATTTTAATAATATGCTGTGTTTTTGCGTTAGTATTATACTTGGCTTGGTAATCATAAAATTTTCTTTTCGGTCTTAGTTCAATCGCCCCTAGTTTTCTGTTTCCCAAAATCGCAACTTGTATTTCTCTGCCTCCAATAAATTCTTCAATCATTACTTTTTTATAATTTTTTAGCGAATTTAAAATTTTAAATATATTTTTTTTATTGCAGATAAATACATTTACGCTTGATCCTTCATTTAATGGTTTGACTACAACCGGGAATTTTAATTTGCTATAGATTGCTTTTAGAAGTTGTGAATTTTTTATGTCGAATGAATGCGTTAAAAATTTTGGAGTATTTATTTTATGTTTTATAAATAATTTTTTTGATATTTCTTTATCCATTGCTATTGCTGATGGAATTACACCTGAATGAGTATATGGTATTTTAAATCTTTCAAGTATGGTTTGAATATAACCGTCTTCTCCAAACTGTCCGTGTAAAGCATTAAAAATTACATCAGGTTTAAATTTTTTAATGGTATTTTCTAGATTATTATTTGGTTCAGAAATTTTTACATGATAAAAATTTTTTATTAATTCTTTTGATACTTGCAATCCAGTATCAAGACTAATTAATCTCTCTTTTGAAATACCACCTGATACTATTAATATTTTATTTTTCAAACTATTCTACTATTTTGATTTCTGTCTCAAGCTTAATCCCAGTTTTTTTAAAAACACATTCAGTAACAAAATTAATCAAATTCTTCATATCCTCAAATTTTGCATTACCTTTATTTACAAAAAAATTACAGTGCTTATCTGAAATTGATGCATCTCCAAATGATTTTTCGAGTGGTACTGATTCACTTATTAACTCCCATACCTTTTTATCTGTTTGATTAATAGGATTTTTAAATGTACTTCCGCTTGTTTTTATTCTTGTAGGTTGAGCTAATTCTTTTTTTTCTACTAGCCTTTGAACCTCGGTCTTTATTGCGGATTTATCTTTTTTATATCCTTTTAATGATGCACTTAAAAATATGAGTTCATCAGATAAACCACTGTCTCTGTAATTAAAATTTATATCTTTGACTGATATGGTTAGCAATTTACCTGATTTATTTACTGCTTGAAGAGAAATCAGAATATCTTTAAATTCTCTTCCAAAACATCCTGCATTCATTTTAATACCACCTCCAACAGTACCTGGTATACAAGATAAAAATTCAAAGCCACCCAAACTATTATTAGTAGCAAATTCTGATAGAGATTTATCGCTAACTCCACTACCTGCAATAATAATATCATCAGATAGTAAAGAAATATTATTAAAATTGTTTAATAATTTTATTACTACACCATCATAATTATTGTCTGTGATTAACGTATTTGAACCGCCTCCTAAAATAAAGATTTTTTCTTGATTATTAATTTTTTTTAAAAATCTAATTAATTCTTTTAAATTTTTAGCTTTATAATAAATTTTTGCTTTTCCACCAATATTAAACCAATTTTTTTTCTTTAAATCATAGTTCAACTTTAAATTTTCATTAAATTCTGACGACAATTCTTTCAAGTATTCACTCATTTTAAATATTTTGGTATCTCTCTCATCCATGATGAGATAGAGCCAGCTCCCATAGCTATAACAATTTTATCTCCATAAATGTTATGTTTTATGTATTTTACTAATTGAGTTTTATCATTTACCAAAAATAATTGAACTTTGGATTTTTTAATGATGTCTTTTGCAAAATCATAATAACTAAAACCTAATTTAATTTTTTCTCCTGCAGTATATATTGGAAAAAGAATTACTTTATCTGCATTTAAAAATGCTGAAGCAAATTCTGACCTTAAATCTTTTAATCTTGATATCCTGTGAGGTTGAAAAATACATATTTTTTCATAATTAGAGTAGACTTTTTTCACTCCATTAAGAACCTCTTTAATTTCGGTTGGATGGTGTGCATAATCATCAAAAAAATCAACATGATTAAAAGTAAAAATTTTATTAAATCTTCTTTGAACGCCTTTAAATTTTCTAAGTCCTTTTTTTATATTTGAAATACTTAAACCAACAGAAAGTGCTAAGGCTGACGCAGCTGCTGAATTTTTGATATTATGTAAACCCAATAATGGAATTTTTATTTGTTTAAATATTTTAATTTTCTTATTTGGTAATTTAATTTTTAAATCATATTTAGAGTATTCTCTAAATTGTTTTATATTTTTAATACAAAAATTAGATCTGTCATCTATCCCATAAGTATAAAAATTTTTATTTTTTAATTTTTTTATTAGAACTTTGTTATTATTGTTATCCAGACATATAAATGATTTTCCAAATGATGGGACTTTTTCAACGAAATTTACAAAATACTTATTTAATTTATTCATAGAACCATAGTAGTCCATATGTTCTCTATCAATATTTGTTATGATTGCGTACGTTGGAGGAGTATGAACAAAACTACCATCTGATTCATCAGCTTCTAATATTGACCATTCACTTTTACCAAGTTTTGCAGAATTATTTATAGAGTTTATTACTCCTCCATTAATAATAGTTGGATCTATTTTGGTTTCTTGAAAGATAGAGGTTATTAAAGATGTAGTAGTAGTTTTGCCATGAGAACCCACTACAACAATATTTTTTGTTAAAGATACAATGTTAGCTAACATCTCTCCTCTTTTATAAATAGGTAATTGCTTTTTTATCGCCTCTAACATTTCTGGATTATTTTTTTTTATGGCTGAAGATACAACTAGTATTGTTGCTTTATTTATATTTTGTTTTTTATGTCCAATTAAAACTTTTATTTTTTCTTTTTTAATTCGTTCTATATTTTTGTTAATAGAAATATCACTACCTTGAACTCTAAAACCTTTACCTTTCATTATTAAGGCCAGGCCACTCATACCAATGCCTCCAATACCAATAAAATGTATTAATTCTGTTTTTGCTAATTTAATTTTCATTTAAAATTGATAATAAATTTTCATTAACATTAATCCATGTATTTTGATAATTTAAATTTTCTAAATTCTTTTTTTTTAACAAATATTCATCTTTATTTTTGATTATCTTTAGCAAAAGATCCTCAAAATTTCTTTTCACAAAATCCTTTTGGTTTATAATCCAACAAGAATTGTGAGCTTTATAAAATTTTGCATTTTCTTGTTGATGATTATCCATAGAAGATGGGAGTGGAATTGATATAAAAGGAACTTTTAATAATGATAATTCTGCTAAACTTGAAGCACCTCCTCTTGTAATACAAAGATCAGATTTAATTAAAAGCTTATTGAGATCTTTTTCAAATACAAAAACATGATGTTCGATCATATTTTCTTTATAAAAATTCATTAGAAAATTTTTATTACTTTGACTTGTTTGGTGAATAATTTTTATTTTTATAGTTTTTGAAACTTCTGCTAAAGCTTGATGTAACAAACTATCAAAAATTTTTGCACCCTGACTTCCCCCAATAATAATAACTGTAAATAAATTATTTTCTTTCAAATTTGCTAATTCTGAATAATATTTTTTTCTTACTAAAGGTTTTAGAATTCTTAATTTATTCTCAAATTTTTTTGGAAAATTAATTATATTTTTTGAATAACATATAATGATTTTTGAAAATTTTAAGAAAAATTTATTTGCTCTTCCCAAAACCATATTTGGCTCAATCAAATAAATATTAATACCTAATAATTTTGCGGCTAAACATAAGGGTAATGACATATAACCACCAGTTGAAATTAAGATAGATATTTTTTCTTTTTTTAAAATACTCAAAGATTTAATGATTAATAAAAAAACTTTTAAAATTAAAAAAGGAAAAAAAATAGAGATTTTAAGTTTTGGAGTATCAACAACAAGTGGTTTATATTTTTCTTTTTCAAAATATTTTAATCCTCTTAGATCACTTGAAATTAATATGTCATACTCATTTATTAAATGATCATGAATTGTTAAAGCTGGTAGTACATGTCCCCCAGATCCACCAGTGGTAATCATGATTTTTTTTTTCATCAGCTAGTTTATTCTCCTTTTTGTTAAATTTAATATAATTCCTGCAAGTATTGATGTGCTAATAATTGATGAGCCTCCATAACTTAAGAAAGGTAAAGTCATTCCAGTAGTCGGAAATAATCTAATATTTACACCGATATGAATTGTGGCTTGCATTAAAATTAAACTTATTGATCCTATTAATATCAGTTTAATTCTATCATTTGTTTCGAAACTGATTTTTTTAAAAACCATATAAATAAATATCAAAAATAATAATAATATTAACATTATAGCAACCACTCCAAATTCCTCTGAAATCACAGAAATGATATAATCAGTATGTGCCTCAGGCACTCTGTTTTTAAGAGTGCCTTCTCCAATTCCTTTTCCAAAAAAACCTCCACTAGTAATCGAGTCTATTGCTTTATCAGACTGAAAATTGTGAGTTCCTGTTTCCCTGTCAAAAAAAGATTGGATACGCCCTTGTATATAATCAAACCTGGGTACGTATACTATTAAATATGTTAGCAAAATTATTACTAAGAAAAAAAATGCTAAAAGAATAAATAGATTAATACCTGATGTAAAAATTAATACAGACCAAGAAAAAACTACCAGTAAGGTTTGACCTATATCTGGCTGGAGTATTAGTAGAAGAGATATAATTGATGTAGTTAGTGCCGTTAACACATATTTAATCATTATATTGATTTTTTCAGTACAAAGAATATTAGCCAAAAAAACTATCAAAAAAGGTTTTAAAACTTCGATAGGTTGAAACCTTGGTAAAAAAAGAAAATCTATCCATCTCTTGGAGCCTTTGACCTCAACACCTATAAGTGGAACTAATAATAATGAAATTAAAGAAATAAAAAAAAGTATTATTGAATATTTTATTAATTGCTCTTTCTTGAGAGAAGAAAATAAAAAAACAATAAATATCCCAATCAGTACATAAATTAAATGTTTGAAAAAAAAGAAATAACTATTTGTATCTAATTTATCAGAAGCTACTAATGATGTAGAAACTAAAGAAAATAATAGACCAATAATAAATAACAAACTAATTATAAAAAAAATAGACTTATCAATATTTTTCCACCACAGATAATAAAATTTATAAAAAAAACTATCGCTTTGCATTTAGATACTTTTTAATTATTTGATTAAAATGAATACCTCTATCCTCAAAGTTTTTAAAATTATCAAATGATGCTCCAGCTGGACTAAATAAAATTATATTTTTTTTTACCTTATTAAGTTTAATATCCAAAAATATTTGATTGAGTGTATCTTCTAAATTTTTAGACTTTTTAATTTTTAATTTATTTTTAAAATATTTTCTAAATTTTTTATAATGTTCTCCGAATATATAGCCCTTTAAATTTTTACATTGGAATTTAGTAAGATTAAATTTATCTCCTTTTTTTGGTATACCACATAATATCCAATAAACATTTTTAAGGTTTTTAAGAAGACTTTCTGATGAAGCAAAACTGGTAGATTTCGAGTCATTTATTATACTTAAACGATTATTGTCATAAATTATTTGTTGACGATATTTTAATCCCTTAAATTTATTTATTGTTTTTAATATTTTTTCTTTATTGAGATTCAAAATTTGACATATTTTTAAAATAAAAATTAGATTTTCTTTGTTTCCAAAAGACAAAAAATAACTATTTGATATTTTTTCAAATATTTTAGGGGTATTTGAAGTATCTATTTTAAAAATTTTTTGTTTGTAGTTTTTGCTTTTCAGTTTTTTTATAATAACTGGGTCATTCCCTTTAACAAAAGCTACAGATTGTTTTGTTTGAGAATTTAATAATCTAAACTTAGCTTCAATATAATTTTCGAAATTTTTATGTCTCTCGATGTGATCAGGTGTAATATTAAGAATAACAGAATATTTTGATCTAAAAATTTTACTATAATCAAGCTGATAAGATGATGCTTCAATTATAAAAAAAGTTTTTTTTGTAATTTTTTTTTCAGAAAGGACCGGATTTCCAATATTTCCAATTAGTCTGGCATCTTTTTTTTGATCCCTTAAAACATCATATAGGAGTTTTGCGGTGGTCGATTTTCCATTCGTACCAGTGATCGTAATACTATCATTGCTAAAGAATGAGTAAAAAACGTCAAAATCTGTATAAATTTTAGACGAATTCTGCTTCAAGTATTTTGATAACCTACAATTGGAACAGTCTATACCTGGGCTAATTATTATAAAATCAAAATGACTTTTAATTATTTTTGAAAAACTTAGGCTTCTTATATCAAATTTTAGATTATTTTGAGGGTTGTCATCAAATAGATTTATTTGGGCTTTTTGTCTTAGGAAATTATAAGTTGATATCCCACTTTTACCTAATCCGTAAATTAATATTTTTTTTTTTTAAAAAAATATTATTGATTTTTCTCATTATCTTAATTTTTTTTTCATTATCTTAATTTTAAAGTCGCCAGTCCTATCATTGCTAAAATGATAGAGATGATCCAAAATCTTATGACCACTGTTGATTCTGGCCAACCCTTCTTTTCAAAGTGGTGATGAATTGGTGCCATTCTAAAAACTCGTTTACCTGTGAGTTTAAAAGAAATTACTTGAACCATCACAGAGACTGCTTCGAGCACAAATAACCCCCCCGTAATTGCAAGAACAATTTCGTGTTTAGTTATTATTCCTACTGCTCCAAGAGATCCTCCTAAGGACAATGATCCAGTGTCTCCCATAAAAATTTTAGCTGGTGGAGCATTAAACCAAAGAAAACCTAAACATGACCCTATAATAGCTCCACAGAAAATTGAAATTTCACCTGTACCTTCAATATAAGGTATTTGTAAGTAATCTGAAAAAACAATATTGCCAGTTACATAACTTATAAATGCAAAACATCCTGCAACTAAAATAACTGGTACTGTTGCTAAACCGTCTAAACCATCTGTTAAATTAACTGCATTAGATGAACCAATTAAAACGAAGACAGCAAATGGTATAAAAAACCATCCTAAATTAATAATTAAGTTTTTAAAGAATGGAAAATATAAATTAGTAATGTTCTCATATTCTACAAAGTAAACATAAAAATAAATTCCTATAATTGCTAAAATGATCTGATAAATTATTTTAAATTTAGATGATATACCTGAAGAGTTACTATGTTTAATTTTTTTATAATCATCGAAAGCTCCTAAAATACCAAATGAAATAGCAATATAAATACAAAAAAGAATGTTTATATTCGATAAATCCGCCCAACATAAGACTGAAATTAATAAACCTATTAAAATTATCACACCACCCATTGTTGGGGTTCCAATTTTTTTTACAATATGATCTTGAGGACCATCATCTCTAATAGGATTTAAAATTTTTTGGGTAGAGAAAAACTTTATTAAAGGTCCACCAATAATTAAAACTATAGCTAAAGATGTAAAAAGAGATAATCCAGTTCTAAAAGTAATGTATTTGAATACATTCAAAAATCCAAGAGTATCAACAAAGTTGAGAAGAAATTGATAAAGCATTTAATTTGTACCTTTTAATTCTTTTACAATCTTATTGAAACCTGTCGCATTTGAGGCCTTAATCATTAAGAAATCATTATTATCAAAGTTATTTTCAATTAATTCGTTTATTTGCGATTTATTCTTTAAAACTGAGCCTTTTTTAAATTTAGAAATTCGATCATATAAAAAGAAAATTTCTTTTCCTTTGACGAAAACTTTATCAATATTTGTCTTATTAATTACTGGTGCTATAGACTCATGAAGTTTTTTTGAGTGATTACCAAGTTCCAACATATCACCAAGAATAAGATATTTTTTAGAGTGTTTTGTTTTAATCTTGTCATAGTTTAATATTGCGGTCTTTAAAGATAACGGATTAGAATTATAACTTTCGTCAATAAGATTTATAATTTTTTTATTCACTTTAATTTTTGTAATATCTCCCCTTCCTTCTGGAGTTTTAAAATTTAGAAAGGTACTTTTATTTAATTTTGAAACATCAAAAAAAATGCTTTTAACAGCTAGGGCAGCTAAGATATTATAAATATTATTTTGAAAATCATTTGAAATTATAAAATTTTTAGTAAAATTATTTACTTTTACTTTAATTTTATATTTTTTTTTTAATTTCGTAATATTTTCAAGTTTTATATTTGCGTAACGATTATAAATCCCAAAAGATAATACTTGGATTTTTTTTTTTTGAGAAATTTTTTTATGTAAACCAAAAAAAGAATCATCAGCATTAATAACCACATAACCATTGTCTTTAGTATTATTAATTATTTCTGATTTCGCCAGAGCTATTTGTCTTATATTTTTAAAGTTTTTGGCATGAGCATAGTTAATATTTGTGATTACACTTACATCAGGATGAATAATATTTGACAGCTGATGTATTTCTCCTTTTTTATCCATTCCGACTTCCAGAACACCATAATCATCATTTTGGTTTATATTAAAAAGACTAAGAGGAACCCCATATTTGTTATTATATGATTGTGGAGAAATAGTTGTTTTGGATATTTTGTTTAAAGAACTTCCTAATAATTCCTTTAGAGAAGTTTTTCCACAACTACCAGTTATGGCAATAATTTTTGTAGAAATATTTTGCCTAAAGATTTTTGCAGTTTCTGTGAGTACACCTAATGGGTTTAATGAGCTTACTTGTTTATTTTTAGATAGTTTATTTTGAATTTTGTGTACAACAGCGATAGATACCTTTTTTTTAATTACTTGTTTAACAAATTTATTTCCATCATTTATTTTTCCTTTAATTGCAAAGAAAATATCATTTTTTTCAACAATCTCAGAATTTATGGAAGCTTTATTTATGACTGAGTTTGATGAAAGAACATTATGACCAAATCTTTCATTAAAAATATTTAATTTTAAATCTTTTGACAGAATTAAATTCTTTTTTTTAATTGAGCTCAAAATTATTTGTCTATCTGATAAAAAAATTTTTCTATTTCCAATCTGCTGTGTTTTTTCATGGCCTTTTCCTGCAACTATTAAAATATTTCCTGTCTTTAAGTTATTTATTGCTTTTGCAATTGCTTTTTTTCTATTAGAAATTTCAACTGTTTGACATTTTTTTATACCCTTTTTAATCTCTTCTCTTATTTTCCTTGGACTTTCATGTCGTGGATTATCATCTGTCAGGTAAATTTTATCTGCATATTTATCAGCAATTTTGCCCATTTTTAATCTTTTTCCCTTATCTCTATCTCCGCCGCATCCAAAAAGTACAGAAATAAACTTATCTGGAAACTGTTCTCTAATATTCTGAATACAAGTTTGAAGAGCATCTGGAGTATGAGCGTAATCAAGGAATACTAAAGATTTATTTTTAATTTTCCCAATATTTTCCAACCTGCCTTCAACTGGAGATAGTTTAGGGATAACACTAAATACTTTATGTAAATTCAAATTACTTTTTAAGGCCGCCATTGCTGCCATAATAATATTTTTTAATTGAATTTTTCCTACAAGATTAACTCTAATATTGTGTGTTTGATTTTCGTATTTTATTTTTAATATTTGGGCCTCATTTTCATAACTATGGGATAAAATCTGGAAATTTTTATTTTCTAAAGTAAATAAGTTTAATTTTTTTTTTAAACTGATATCTTTAATTTTTTTAAATTCAGGTATTTTTTCATCAATTATAACAAATCCTTTTTTTTTAATTAGATTTTCGAACAGGTAAAGTTTAGCATTTAAGTAACTTTTTAAATTTTTATGATAGTCTAAGTGATCTTGGGATAAATTTGTAAAAATAGCTGTATTAAACATAAGTCCATCTAATCTATTTTGATGTAACCCATGACTTGATGCTTCCATAATTACATTCTCAATTTTTTTTTTTTTTAATTGATTAAGGATTTTGCTTAAATTAATGGGATCGATAGTAGTATTAGATAAATTTAAACTAAAGTTATTTGATTTCACACCTAGTGTTCCTATTGAAGCAACATTTTTATTGTTCAAATGTAATATTTGATAATAAAAATCTGAAACTGAAGATTTACCATTGGTACCTGTTACAGCTAATAAATTGCTAGGCTTTTTTTTAAAAATACTAAAAGAAATTTTAGCTAGTAATTTTCTAATATTTTTTGTTTGGATAAATAAAACTTTATTTTTTTTTTCATCAAATTTTTTTTCAGTAACAATTATTTTGCAACCTTTTTTTATTACAGATGGTATAAAATTATTACCATCTATATTATTTCCTTTTATTGCAAAAAAGATGTAATTTTTTTTAAATTGTCTATGGTCAAAACAAATTCCAGAAAAAAAAAATGTCATTATATTTTTTTTTTATCTGTTGAAAATGATCCCCTAAACGCATTATTAATTAATCTCTATATATTTTGTGGCTAAAATCGGTCCAACTTTATCTATAATCTTTCCTGCAACTTCAACAGAAGTCCAACCAGCAGTATTATACAAAGTACCTTTCCACCCACCTTTTTTATGTCTGTATTTATAATAATAATCTTTTGCTTTCTGTGGAGTATCCAACATCACTATAAATACATACTGAGGACTTGATGTAGGAAATATAGATGCAAAAGTATTTATTTTAGCATCAGAATAAGCTCCATCTTTAGGCTGATCTGCAGTTCCAGTTTTTCCACCAATCTCAAAATATTCTACATCTGCAAATTTAGCAGTTCCCTCCTCCGTATTAACTATTTTTCTAAGAGCACTCACAACTTGTTTTGATACCCCTTTATTTAGTAATTTTTTTTTCTTTTTATTATTTTCAGTGTTCTCTTGAATAAGAGTTGGCTTTACATCGTATCCACCATTCGACAAAATCGCGTAACCTTTGGCAAGTTGAAGAATTGTAGTAGCTACCCCATGACCAAAGGATGCTGTTGCAAGTTTACATTTTCCAAAATTATAATTTTTTTGAGGGGCCACCTCCTCTATATCAAACTGAATATCACTAAGAATACCAAGATTTTCTAAAAATAACTTAAATTTTTCTGAACCAACTTTTTGTGCAATTCTCACTGAGCCTATATTTCCAGATCTTACAAATATTTGTTCTGCAGTTAAATTAGACGGAATTTCATTATCATACTCTCTTATTGGAAACCCATAGCAATTTATTGATTTTGGAAGATCAAAAAATTCAGTTTCTGGTTTGATTAGTTTTTCATTTAATGCACTCGCAAACGTAAATGCTTTAAAAACTGAGCCTAGTTCATAAGTTCCTTTTGTTACTCTATTTATATAATTTGTATCAGTTAATTGTTGCCTTTGATTTGGATCAAAATCAGGCAGAGAAATTAGAGATAGAATATTTCCATTATGAATATCCATTAAAATTGAGGCACTTCCTTTACTATTAAAAATTTCTTGATATTTGATTAATTCTTCACGTATAAGAAATTGTAAATCTTTATCTACTGTTAACCTGACGGGTTTTCTAGATTTTAACAAAGTATCATTTAAAGATTTTTCCAATCCCGAAATTCCAACGTTGTCATTATCTATTTGACCAATAATATGACTAAAAAGATTTTTTTGAGGATAAATCCTTAAAACTTTTTCCTCAGGTTTTAAAGATTTGTCTCCAAGTTTCATCAACTTTTCATAATTTTCCACAGAAACTTTTTTTTCAAAATAGAAAAAGTTTTTTTGTTTTATTTTTTTTTCAATTTCATCAAAATTTTTGTCTGGAAAGATCACATTTAAACTTAGTAATAATTTTTTTGGATTTATTACATCTGATGTTTTTAGCCCTATATCAATAGAATTAACAGTTTTTGCTAAATAATTACCGTTAATATCTACAATATCAGCTCTATAAAGCTTTTCATTGATTAGGGAATTATTTGTTTTTTCTACTGATGAATATCGTGTACCAAGTTTTATTAAATGAATGGAGTAAATAATATGTATTATAAAAAAAATGAAAAAAATGAAAGCAACCCTATTAAACTGAATATTTAATCCAGTCTTTTTCTTTTCGTATATAAAATCATTTTCGTTATCTTCTATTATTAAATTTGATTTATATTTATTCATTATTTTTTCAATATTTTTAACTCCTCAACTTGCTTTTTATTTTTTGAAATATTATAAATTTTGATATTTTTAATATTTTTTTGAATTAACTGATCGTCAAAATATAAAGATTGAAATTCAAGTAGTTTTTCAGCAGAGCTTAAATAATCATGTTCTAGCATGATATTCTCGTATTCAGAATCTAAAACTCTTAAATTTTCTTTTGTTGTAAATAATTCGTCCTCGATTTTTTTTGCTGAGTTTTTTATTATTGCCGTGAATAAAATTAATGAAAAAATTGTGAATATTAAAATCATTTTTTTCATAATTTTTTTCCAAAATTTTCTATTTCTATTAATTTTTTAAATTGATCCTCAATATCTGTCTCAAAATCAAAAAAATCACTTTTTTTTATTGCAAATCTTAGTTTTGCAGACCTAGAAGAAGGGTTTTCATTCAACTCCTTATAACTGGGTGAAATTGGTTTTTTTTTGGTCAATTTAAATAAGTTCTCACATTGTTGGGTTACTGGTGTATATCTGGAGATACTTTTATTTTCTGAGAGACTTTTTAAAAAATATTTAACTATTTTATCTTCTAAAGAGTGAAATGTTACAACTGCTAAAACTCCATCTTTTTTTAAAATTTTTGTGGCATTAATCAGTCCATAAATTAATTCACTAATCTCATTGTTAACAAACATTCTTAAAGCTTGAAAAGTTTTAGTAGAATTATTAACCCTAAAATTTTTTCTTCTTTTTGAAATATCAATTATTTTAACTAAAGTTTGAGTATCAATTTTTTTTTTTATTCTTTCTTTAACAATATTTTTTGCGATATATTTTCCTTCTTTTTCATCTGCAAAATATCTGAAAATTTTTTCTAATTCTTTTTGATCTAGTTTATTTATTACGTCTTCAGCTGAAAAAGAATTTAAACCTAATTGCATATTTAATTTGCCAACAGTGTCAAACGATAACCCTTTATCTGGATCTTTGATTTGAGTATAAGAATATCCTAAATCAAATATAATGCCTTTGATATTTTCGTTTTTTAGTTTTAGATTTTTTAATTGACTAAATTTTATATTTTTAAACTTAAATCTATTCTCAAATTTTTCTGTTAATTTTAAAGCAACTTTTTTACTTTCAGGATCTCTATCTAGAGCAATTACTTTAGTATTATCAAATTCTAATATTTTTTTTGTATACCCACCTTGACCAAAGGTACAGTCAATAAATGTGCCGCCATATTGAGGGGAAATAATGCTAATAATTTCTTTTAGCAACACCGGATAATGCTTTTGCAT
>MDSW01207873.1_pt1 | contig 15075 bp, 17 predicted proteins | sample 811171 | NCBI WGS metagenome assembly MDSW01 (sample SAMN05326641, study PRJNA326480) | marine metagenome | isolation source: seawater | place: Atlantic Ocean: North West | collected 2012 | reverse complement strand
CCAACTTTGTGAATATAAAAAGGTAATTTAAGCTTCATAAATGTTCTTGATTTGTTCTTTTTATAAAGGTAAGATATAAGATCGTCAAGTTTAATTAACAAAAAAAATTTAATTAATTTTAGAAATTCTTTTTACGACCTCATCTTTTGTAAGAGATAAGATGATATTATAAATTCCAGGACCAAACCTAGAACCCACCAAGGCTATTCTTAGTGGTTGACCAACGCCTTTAAAGTTAGTCTTATGTTTGCTGATTAGACTATTAACTAGTTTTTCAAGATTTTCTTTATTTGGAGTTTTTATGTTCTTAAATTCGACAAGAAACTCACTTATAATTTTCTTAGAATTTACATCTAGAAGCTTAACATCTTCCTGGGTAATCTTAACTTCATTGTTTAGAATATATTGTGAATTCTGATAAATATCATCAAGGGTTTTTGCTTTATTTTTAAGGAAGTTCAAAGATTTAATAATAGCTTCTTCTTTAGATGAGTTAATAGCATTTTTATACTTCTGAGCATAATTTTTTAAAAAACCAAAAAGAATTTTTTCATCTATGTTTTTTATATAATGTTCATTAAGTGAAAGTATTCTAGATATATCAAGTTTTGATGGAGATTTTCCTACACCCTTTAAGTCAAAAAGTTGGATACTTTCATCCAAAGTAAATATCTCTTTATCTTTATATGCCCAACCTAATCTTAATAAGTAATTTCTAAGTGCGTCTGGTAAAATTCCAATTTTAACGTAATCATCTATGGTTGAAGACTTATCTCTTTTAGAAAGTTTGGAACCCTTTTCACTATGTATCAATGGAATATGTGCAAATTCAGGAATATTCCATTTCATAACTTCATAAATTTGTTTTTGTTTAAAAGTATTAATTTTATGGTCATCACCTCTAATTACATGAGATACTTTCATAGAATGATCGTCAACTGTTGCAGATAATTGGTAAGTAGGGGAGCCATCTTGTCTTAAAATTACAAAGTCTTCAATAATTGAATTTGAAATATTAATTTCTCCTTGAACTAAATCTTTAATTATACTATTTCCCGAAATCTTACTTTTAAATCTTATTACCGGTTTCGTATCTTTTGGAATTTGTAGATCTTTAGCATCTCTCCATTTTCTATTGTAAACATATGGAATTCCTTGTTTCTTACATTTTTCTTTTTGATCTTTAATTTCATCCTCTGTACAATAACACTTATAAGCAAAACCTTTCTTAAGAAGTTCTTCTGCAATATCTTTATGTTTATTTATATTTTGAGATTGAATAAATTCTTTATCATCATGTTTTATTCCAATCCAATTTAGAGAATCAATAATTTGTTTTTTAAATTCGTCTTTAGACCTTTCTTTATCTGTATCTTCTATTCTTAGATAAAACTTTCCTTTGTTTTTTTTTGCCATCAACCAATTAAACAAAGCTGTTCTAACACCACCAATATGAAGAGGTCCTGTTGGAGAAGGGGCAAACCTACAAATAAATGTCATGTAGATTAATTAGACTATTTTAGTGGAAGTTTCTATACAAAGAGATTAATTTTCCTTGAATTTTTATTCTATTTGCAGCATAAATTTTTGTGCCATAATTTTTATTAGCACTTTCGAGAGCTATAGTATTTCCTTTTTTTCTTATTCTTTTTAAAGTAGCTTCTTGATCATCAATTAAAACTACTGCTATTTGACCGTTATCTGCATTTGAAGCCTTTTTAATTATAACAGTGTCTCCATCATTAATACCAGCTTCAATCATTGAATCACCTTTTATTTTAAGACCGAAATGTTCTCCATTTTTTTGTAGGTCTTCAGGAAGGGCTACTTTATCAACTTCTTGTTGTATAGCTTCAATAGGAGTTCCAGCAGCAATACTTCCTAAAACAGAAACTTTGCTAGAATTTTTATTTGCTTTATCTAAGCCACCTTTAATTATACTTGGTGTAAATGAGTTAAAAATATCATTTGCGCTCGCATTTTCAGGTAGTTTTACAACTTCTAAAGCTCTTGCTTTATGTGCTAATCGTTTTACAAATCCTCTTTCTTCAAGGGCCGAAATTAATCTATGAATGCCAGATTTCGACTTTAAGTTGAGTGAGTTTTTCATTTCCTCGTATGAAGGAGAAATACCGGAAGATCTAATTTTTTTGTTTATATAAATTAGTAAATTTTTCTGTTTTTTTGTTAGCATAGAACAAACCTCGTACATTTCTGTTCTACAAAAGTTCTACTTCAATATCAACGCTAAATTAGCCTTTATTTATGGAGTTATTTTGAGGATTCTTTGTAACAATGAGGTTTTTTTATCCAGATCTTTTAGAAGTGATTCACCAATTAAAAAATTATTTATTTTTGTCTGTTTGATTATTTCTTCCACTTCTTTCTCTGATTTAATACCGCTTTCACAAACAATAGGACCAAGGTGTTTCTTTTTTAAAAGAACATTGTTGTAAACATCGAATGTGTTTTTTATATTTGTTTCTAAAGTTTCTAGATTTCTATTATTAATACCTAAAATAACATCTTCCAAACCAGCAATTTGTTCGGCTTCAATAGCGGTATGGACCTCATATATTACAGCAAGTCCAAGAACTTTTGCTATCATTCGTAGTTCTACAGCACGTTGTTGTCCTATGCCTTTTAAAATTATTAGTATCGCGTCAGCCCCAAACGCTCTTGCAAGATATAATTGATATTCATCATATATAAAGTCCTTACAAAGAATTGGCAGTTTAACTTCTTTTTTGATCTCTTGGATATCTTCAATTTTACCTTTAAAATTTTTTTCTTCGGTAAGGACAGATAAACATGTTGCTCCAGCTTTAGAGTAATTTTTTGCTATCTCAGTTGGATTATAATTTTTTATTATCTCACCAGCTGAAGGGCTGGCTTTTTTTATTTCTGCTATAACATTAACTTTCTTTTTATTATTTAACGGTTTTTTAAAATCATAGTAATTTTTATAAGCCTTTATCTTTTCTTTTAAATCATTAATTGAGTATAATTTCTTATATCTCTCAACACTTTCTTTTTTTTCACCGTATATTTTATCTAAATGATCTATCATGTTTGTAGTTTTGACATATGAGACATCACTTTTCCTGAAAGAATATGATCTCTTAATTTGATGTAACCATCTTTAAATGAACTTGCTTTATCTGCCACAATCAATCCTGCAGCAGCATTTAGACAAACTGCTATTGAAAAGTCATTATCTTTACCTTTAAATATTTCATTTATTTTTTCTGAATTATAATCTGGACCTTTGCCAATAATATTTTCTAATTTTCCTGCTTTGATACCTAAGTCATTTGGATTTATAATAGTTTCTTTAATTTTACCATTAAAAAGTTCCACAATATTAGTATTAGCATATGGAGAAATTTCATCTAAACCATCTTGACTATTTACAATCATTGCTTTTTTTAAATTTAAATTTTTAAGGGCTTCAGCAAAAATTTTTAATAATTTTTTATCGAAAACACCGACAACTTGTCTTTTTACATTCGCTGGACTGCTTAATGGTCCAATTAAATTAAATATAGTTCTTTTTCCAATTTTTTTCCTTACAGGACCAACATATTTCATAGCTGAATGATAACCGGGAGCAAACATAAATCCAAAGTTATTTTTGTTTATACTACTCTCAACTTCTTTAGGACCAAGATTAATATTTATATTTAATTTTTCTAAAACATCGGCTGAACCACATTTTGAAGAGACAGATTTGTTTCCATGTTTAGCTATTTTAACCCCAAAACTCGATAATAATAACGCTGCTGCGGTAGAAATATTTAAAGTATTTTTTCCATCACCACCAGTACCACAAGTATCTATAGTATCATCAGGAACACTTACCTTATTAGCTTTATTCCGTAAAACATAAACACCTCCTGCAATTTCATCAGAAGTCTCTCCTTTCGCAGAAGAATAAATTAAAAAATTATGTATTTGTTCTTCTTTAATCTTACCTGACATCATATTTTCAAAAGCAGATTTGCTTTCATCAAAATTGAGATTTTGTTTATTTTTTAGTTTTTCTATAATTTTATCCATTTTATTTGTATTTCAAAAAATTTTTAATTAACTTTATTCCTACTTTTGTATTAATACTTTCAGGATGAAATTGGACTCCATGAATATTATATTTTTCGTGCATTATGCCCATTATAGTCTTATTCTTAGTTTCTGCGGTAATTATAAGACATTTAGGTAACTTTTTTCTGTCAATAATTAAGCTGTGATAACGAGTAGCCTGGAAATTTGATTTAAAATTTTTAAACAAACCTAATTTTTTATGAATAATTTTACTCATTTTTCCATGCATTAAGTTTTTTGATACTTTAATTTTTCCACCAAAAACTTGACCTATGACCTGATGACCAAGACAAACTCCAAGTATTGGGATCTTTTTGTGAAGGTCTTTAACGATTTTTAAACAATTACCAGATTGGTTAGGATTGCCTGGACCTGGAGATATTACAATTTTTTTATATTTATTTTTTATTATTTCTTTTGAATTAATTTTATCATTTCTAATAACATCAACCTTACACCCTAAACCAGAAAGATGATGATATAAGTTGTAAGTAAAACTATCGTAGTTATCTATTAATAAAACTTTCACTAGTCCACTGCTTTCATTAAAGCTTTAGCTTTATTTACTGTTTCTTGATATTCTTTTTCAGGTTTACTATCTGCAACAATTCCTGCTCCAGACTGAACATAAAATTTACTATTTTTTATGATAGCTGTACGTAGTGCTATACAAGTGTCAAATTCTTTATTAGATGTAAAATAGCCTATACCACCAGCATAAATTTTTCTTTTATTTTTCTCTAATTTATCTATTATTTCCATTGCCCTAATTTTAGGCGCACCACTAACAGTTCCAGCAGGAAATCCAGACAGAAGAGTTTCAAAAACTGACATTTTTCCATTGAAGCGACCAATAACATTAGAAACAATATGCATAACATGAGAATATTTTTCTACAGCAAAACTTTCAGTAACTTTGACGGTATTATTTTTTGATACTCTTCCAACATCATTTCTACCAAGATCTAATAACATTAAATGTTCAGCTAACTCTTTTTTATCTGTAAGTAATTCTTTTTTATAATTTTTATCTTGAATTTTGGTTTTACCTCTCGGTCTAGTTCCAGCTATTGGTCTAATTGTAATTTGTGAGTCTCTCAATCTTACCAGTATTTCAGGACTACTACCCAAAACTTTAAAATCATCATAATTAAAATAAAACATAAAAGGTGAAGGATTTGATTTTCTTAAATAATTGTAAATTTCTAAAGGCTGTTTTTCAAATTTTCTTTCAAATCTTTGACTTAAAACAACCTGAAAAATATCACCCTTGTTAATATGTTTTTTTGCTTTTGCAATAATATTTTTGAAACTCTTTTTTGAAATATTTGACTTAATTTTGTTTTTGTTTTTTTTAAAAGTAAATTTTGTAGGAAGTTTTATATCTTCATATTGTTTAAAAAGGTCAAAACTATTTTTTATTTTTTGATATTTATCATAATAATTATTTATAAGAACATCACCAAAAACATTTTCAATATAAAAAATCTTTTTTTTTAAATTGTCGTAAATAATTAAATTTCTTGGTCTTGACAATCTAACATCAGGTACTTTTAAATCATCCTTGCAATTATCTGGTATTTTTTCAATATATCTAATGATATCATAAGAAAAATAACCTACCAATAAAGATGCCATTTTAGGCAAGCCTTTTGGTAGTTTAAATTTAAATTTGTTTATTAAATTGTTTAAAAAAAATAGAGGATTAGTTTTTAGCTTCTTTTTTTTACCTTCTAAATTAAATGTAACAAAGTTTTTATTAATATCCCATATTTTGTCTGGGTTAAGACCAATTATTGTATACCTCCCACGTATTTTACCTTTTTCAACTGATTCAAAAATAAAGCTATTTTTCTCTACAAGTAAAAATTTAAATAAGTTTTCAACTTTACGATAATCTTTACATTTTTTTGAAACAAAAAGAATTTGATTTTTTTTTCTTTTGTGGTTTTTTTTAAAATTTTTAAAACTAATATTTAGTTTCATTAAAATGAATTTTTTATACGATCGACAGTTTTATTATTTACATCAATTTTGTACTTTGCATTTACACTTTTATCATATGTTTGATATATTTCTTTTGCTAGGTTTAATTTTGCAGTTGATTTATATTTTCTATAATCTTTATGATTTTTGTGAAGTTTCATATTTTCAGTTTTATTTACATAAACAATGAAGCTCTTTGTTAAGGTGCTGTCGGTAATGAGGTTAATTTGATTATCAGACATTTTAAAGATTTCTTTTATTATATCTTCATTAAAAATTTTATTATTTTTAATACTCTTTATTCGAGCATTTTTGATTTCAATTTTTTTGTTTTTTGCATATTCTTCCATCTTTTCTTTATTGAACAATCCACTAGATATTTCTTTTGCAACTTTAACATTGTTTTCAACTTTATTTTTAAGTTTTATTTGTAAAATAATAGCTTCATTAACTTTTTTATCTTTCATTCCTCTGCTAATTTTTTTATTGGATGAGATTTCAGCAATATAATATTTATTTTTAATTTTTTTAATTTCTGGAGAATTGATATTTTTAATTTTAAAAAAAATCTTAAAAAGGTCATTATTAATCTTGTTTGACTCTACTCCTAAAATATTTTTTCTTTCAACATTAAGTTCATCTGTTTGAATTAATTTTAAATTATTTTCGTCTATTATATTTTTAAATGTTTTACCATCTAGTATATCGTTTTCAATTTTATCTATTTTAGAAAAATAATTTTTACTAAATTCTTTTTTTCCTGTTATAGCCGAAGGTTCTAATTCAGCAAATTTAATAGTTTTGTACTCTTGAGTGAAAAGATCTTTATTTTTATCATAGGTTTGCTTAATTTCTTCTCCACTTATTTTTTGTTGATCATAAAAATTATTTAAGTCTATATATTCGACATCTTTAATTTGATTTTCTTGACTGAATGCTCTTTGGATTAAAAAATCAGAAATATAAGTTCCTTGTGAAAGAAATGACAACAATTGTCTTTTCTTTTCTTGTTCAGATAAATTTCGTTCAAAGTTCGGTGCACTAATTCCATTTTCTAACAAAAATTTTTCATATTTAGTTCTAGAAAATTTTTCATTTTTAAAAAAAGATTTGTCGTTTACTATTATATTTTTGAGCGATTTATCGCTTAAAACTATTCCTAAGTCTTGTACTTCTAAATTGATAATCTTTTTTCCTATATACTCTGATAATATTTTTTCCATTAATCCAGCGTTTTTTAAATCATTTTTTTCTTTTTCAGTTAAATTTAATCTATTCAAGTAATTTGTAAATTCTTGAGTGCTAATTTTTTCTGAGTCTATCGTAGCCACAATGTTTTGGTTTCCACCTCTAAAAATATCTCCCATTCCCCAAAAAATGAAAGGTAAAATGATTATTCCTACAAAAATCTTAAGCATTAAAGATTTTGAAAATTTTCCTATTGATGAAAGCATTTTTATAATCTATTAAGTCTTTGTTAATAATTAATACACCTATAGATCAAATTCATTACTATGGCAAATAACATAAGGTACTTTATTGGAAATTGGAAAATGTTTGGAGTTACCAAATCCATTAATATAGTTAATAAAATTCAAGATTTTGTTAAATCAGATAATAAATATAACAAAAAATATAGAACAGTAATAACCCCTCCATATACTTTATTGGAGTCTTTTTCAAAAAAGTTTAAAAATAAAAAAGTCGGTATTGGAGGACAAAATTGTTATCATAAGGATAAGTTTGGATCTAATACAGGGGCAATAAGTCCATACATGATCAAAAAGTTAGGAGCTCAATATGTTATAATTGGTCATTCAGACAACAGAGCTGAGGGAGATAATGATAAAATTTTAAAAAAAAAATTGGAAAATGCACTAAGAAATAATTTAAAAATAATTTTTTGTATAGGTGAAAACAAAAAACAAAAATTTAAAAAATTAACTTTTTCAACTTTAAAAAAACAACTTTCAAAAGTTTTAGAAAAAAAACATAAAAGGAAAAACATTTTTATAGCTTATGAGCCCATATGGTCTATAGGGACAGGAAAAACCCCAAGTTTTTCTGATCTATTAAAAACAACTTTATTTATAAAAAAAGTACTAAAAAATATCTTTAAAACAAAAGATGCAGTAAAAGTTTTATATGGTGGTTCCGTTGACTCATTTAGCATTAATCATTTAAAATTAATAAAAGAAATAGATGGTTTTTTAATTGGAGGGGCTTCAAAATCATCCAAAAATTTCATTGATATAATAAAAAATTACTATAGATAGACGTTATGGAAAATATATTAGTTATTATAAATATAATTTTGGCAATTTTGTTAATAATTGTTATTTTATTACAAAAGTCAGAAGGCGGAGCACTTGGGCTTGGTGTTTCACAAGAAAGTTTCACGTCATCAAGGTCTGTTGGAACTTTTCTAACAAAATCCACATCAATAATTGCAACACTTTTTATAATTACAAGCATAGTAATAGTTGCAATTTCTCACGACGAAATAAGGGATGTTCAGTCTGTAATTGAAAAAGAAGAGAACCAAGATTCTGATTTACCTCAAATACCTGAGTCTTCAAAATAATCTTTGTCTTTTTAAAAATATTCTTGTATAAGATACTTCCATGGCGCGATACATATTCGTAACTGGCGGCGTGGTTTCATCACTTGGAAAAGGTCTCTCTTCTGCATCTTTAGCATCATTACTTCAATCAAGGGGCTTCAAAGTTAGAGTAAGAAAATTGGATCCATATTTAAATGTCGATCCTGGAACGATGAGTCCATTTCAACATGGAGAAGTTTTTGTAACTGATGATGGAGCAGAAACAGATTTAGACATTGGACACTATGAGAGATTTACCGGTATTCCTGCTACTCAATCAGACAATATAACTACTGGGGGAATTTACAGCGATATTATAAAAAAAGAAAGAAGAGGAGATTATCTTGGAGGAACAGTTCAGGTAGTTCCACATGTCACTGATCGAATTAAAAATTTTATTTCTCATAACGTAAAAAATGAAGATTTTATTATTTGTGAAATTGGAGGAACAGTTGGAGACATAGAAAGCTTACCTTTTTTAGAAGCTATAAGACAATTTTCTAATGACAAAGGAAAAAAGAATAGTTTATTTATTCACCTCACTTTGGTCCCATATTTAAAAGCCTCTGGTGAACTCAAAACTAAACCCACTCAACATTCAGTTAAAGAATTAAGAAGCTTAGGGATACAACCAGATATAATAATATGTAGGTCAGAAAAAGAAATTCCAAAAACTGAGAGAAAAAAAATATCCTTATTTTGTAATGTACCTATAGACAATGTTATCGAAACTGTTGATGTGAGAACTATTTATGAAGCTCCTATAAGTTTTTTTAAAGAAAAATTAGACGAAAGAGTATTAACTTATTTCAATGTTAAAAGTAAGAAAAAGCCAGACCTAACCAAATGGAAAAATATTACTTCAAGAGTTTTAAATCCAAGAAAAGATGTCAATATCGGCATTATAGGAAAATATGTAAACCTTAAAGATGCGTATAAATCGTTAGATGAAGCTTTAATTCATGGGGGAATATCAAATAATGTAAAAGTTAATTTAAAAAGAATAGACTCAGAAAATCTTAAACCAGAAAATATAAAGACATTATTAAAAAATGTATCAGGAGTGCTCATACCCGGAGGCTTTGGAAAAAGGGGCACCGAGGGCAAAATTGCTGCCATAAAATACGCAAGATTGAATAATATACCTTTTTTTGGCATTTGCTTCGGGATGCAAATGGCAATAATTGAGGCGGCTAGAAATTTACTAAATATAAAAAATGCCTCTAGTAGTGAATTTGGTAATAATTGCACACCAGTTGTTGGTTTATTAGAGGAGTGGCAAAAAGGCAAAAAGAAAATTAAAGGAAGTGAAAAAGATTTAGGTGGAACTATGAGACTAGGTTTGTATGATGCTATATTAAAAAATAATTCTTTGATTTCTAAGATATATTCTGAAAAAAAAATTAAAGAAAGACACCGACATAGGTACGAAGTGAATATAGAGTATAGAGATGATTTCGAAAAAAAAGGACTAATTTTTTCTGCATTATCACCAGATGGTACTTTACCTGAAATAATAGAATTGAAAGATCACCCTTGGTTTGTTGGCGTGCAATTTCATCCTGAGTTTAAATCAAGACCTTTTACACCACATCCGTTATTTTCTTCATTTGTCAAAGCTGCAAACAATAGGAGATCAAATTAATGGAAAATAAATTAGTTAAATGTGGAAAATTAAATATTTCAAATTCTAATCCTTTTACATTAATAGCAGGTCCTTGCCAGCTTGAAAGCGAAAAACATGCATTAAAAGTTGCTTTTGATTTAAAAAAAATTACCGAGAACCTTGGTATAGGTTTAATTTATAAAACATCATTTGATAAAGCTAATAGAACTAGTTTAAAGGGAAAAAGGGGAGCGGGTCTCGAAAAATCATTACCGGTTTTTGATAAAATTAGAAAAGAAGTTGGAGTACCTGTTTTAACCGATGTTCACACTGCTGAACAATGTATAATAGTATCTAAACATGTTGACGTTTTACAAATACCTGCCTTTTTATGTAGACAGACTGATTTGCTTATTGCTGCGGCTAAAACAGGAAAAGTTGTAAATATTAAAAAAGGACAATTTTTAGCACCCTGGGACATGATAAATGTTACAAAAAAAATTGCTGACTCGGGGAACTCAAATATTTTAGTTACTGAACGAGGTGCCAGCTTCGGTTACAATACACTAGTATCTGACATGAGATCTTTACCTATAATGGCTAAAAATGGTTATCCAGTAGTCTTTGATGCTACACATTCAGTTCAACAACCTGGAGGAATGGGAGATAAAAGCGGAGGACAAAGAGAATTTGTTGAGTATCTTGCACGTGCAGCAATTGCAGTTGGAGTTGCAGCGATCTTTATAGAAACACATCCTGATCCAGACAATGCTCCATCAGATGGTCCAAACATGGTTCCATTATCAAAAATGCCAGAATTATTAAAACAATTAGTAGAAATTGATAAATTAATTAAGAATGTCTAAAATTAATAAAATCAAAGGTCGTCAGGTCTTTGATAGCAGAGGAAATCCGACAGTCGAGGCAGAAATACATTTGGAAGATGGCAATTCCGCTAAAGCGATCGTTCCTTCTGGCGCTTCAACAGGAACCCATGAAGCTTATGAATTAAGAGATCATAAGAGCAAAGCTTATTTAGGAAAAGGAGTTTTATCATCAGTCAAAAATATAAATGAAACAATATCAAAAGAATTAAAAGGTATCGATATTTTTGAGCAAAAAAAAATTGATAACTTAATGATTGATTTAGATGGATCTATAAAAAAAAATAAATTAGGAGCAAATTCAATTTTAGCGGTATCAATAGCTGCAAGCAAATTAGCAGCTAAATCTAAAAATGTTTCATTGTACAAATATTTAGGAGGGAATAAATCAACTCAGCTTCCAAGACCTTTAATGAATATTATAAATGGAGGAGCCCATGCGAATAATTCACTAAGAATTCAAGAATTTATGATCCGAATTGAAAAAACTGAGACTTTTTCTGAGACTATGAGAATATCTTTTTTAATAATACAAAACCTAAAGAATTTAATTAATGAAAGAAAGCTCTCTACCACAGTTGGTGACGAAGGAGGTTTTGCTCCATCATTAAGTAAAAATGAGGAAGCAATAGAATTAATTATTAAATCTATTGAAAATGCAGGCTTTAAACCAGAGGAAGATGTTTCTATTTGTTTGGATGTAGCCTCAAATGAACTTTTTAATAATGGTAAATATTCTGTCGAGTCGTCTAAATTTGAAACAAGTAAAAAAACAATCGACTATTACTCAAAACTTATTAAAAAATATTCAATCAAATCGATCGAAGATCCTTTCTCAGAAGATGACTGGAAGTCATGGAGTGAATTTATGAAATTTTTAAAGGATCAAAATCTTAATACTCAAATTGTTGGTGATGATCTTTTTGTTACGAATAAAGAAAGATTAGATAGAGGAATTAAACAAAAAGCAGCAAACGCAATATTGATAAAACCAAACCAAATAGGAACACTAACCGAAACTTTGGGAGTGATTGATCTTGCTCATAAAAGTGGATTTAAAACAATAATTTCGCATAGATCAGGCGACTCAGAAGATACTTTTATAGCTGATTTATCAGTTGCTACCAATTCTTCTCAAATTAAAACAGGATCCCTTACTAGATCTGAAAGAGTTGCTAAATATAATAGGTTACTTTGCATAGAAGAAGAGCTTGGAAATTCAGCTAAAATGGCTAAAATCTAACAATGAGACTAATAAAGATTTTTAAAACTAAAAAACTGTTTTTTTTAAACATATTTTTAACTCTTTATGTTGGTATTAATTTAATAAGTGGAGAAAGAGGCTTGATCTCTTATTTTGAAAAGAAAAATTTAGAAGAAAAATTATCAAAAAAAGATTTAAGACTTTCAAAAGAATTAAATGAAATTGAAAAAAAAAATAAACTTTTATCTGAAAAGATAGACTTAGATTATTTAGATATTCTTTATAGAGAAAAATTAAAATTTGGAAAAAAAGAAGAAATTCTAATAAGATTAAAATAATGAAACCTCGACATCCAGAAAAAGTTAAAAATATAGACTCGCCACTTAAAAAAAAACCTAAATGGATAAAATCTAAAATTGTAAATTCAAAAGTTTTCTTTCAAACTAAACAAGTAGTGAATAGACATAGTTTGGTTACAGTTTGCCAGGAAGCCAATTGTCCAAACATAACTGAGTGTTGGAGTAAAAAACATGCAACATTTATGATAATGGGAGACACTTGTACTAGAGCGTGCGCTTTTTGTGATGTTAAAACTGGAAAACCAGGTGCTTTAGATCCATTAGAACCTTTTAAAATTTCAAAAGCAGTAAAGGAACTAGGTTTAAATCATGTTGTAATTACTTCTGTTGATCGAGATGATCTAGAAGACGGAGGTGCTAATCATTTTAAAGAAGTGGTACTACAAGTTAAAAAAAATAATCCTAAAACTACTGTTGAAGTATTAACTCCAGATTTTTTAAGAAAAGGAAATTCATATGAAAAAGTCCTAGAAGCTGACCTCGATGTGTTTAATCATAATATTGAAACAGTTCCCAGTCTTTATTTAAAAGTAAGACCTGGTTCTAGATATTTTGCTTCAATAAATCTTTTAAAATCAGTAAAAGAAAAAAAACCAAAACTTTTTACTAAATCTGGAATTATGGTAGGACTAGGTGAAACTAAAGATGAAATAATTCAGGTGATGGATGATTTAAGAACAGCAAAAGTAGATTTTTTAACTATTGGCCAATATTTGCAACCTTCTACAAAACATTTTCCTTTGTATAGATATGTGCTTCCTGAAGAATTTGAAGAGTTTAAAGATATTGCAATTTCAAAAGGTTTTTTATTAGTTTCTTCTTCTCCTTTAACTAGGTCATCGTACCATGCTGATGAAGACTTTAAAAAATTAAAGGAAGTTAGAATTAAAAAACTTGAATGTCATCAGCCTCAATAAAAAAGATTATACCCTGTAAAAAAAAGGATTTAATAAATATGGTTTTAGATATTGAAAAATATCCAGAGTTCGTGCCTTGGTGTTTAGAAGGAAAAATACATGAAAAGAAGGAAAGCGCTGACTTAATTGAAATAAAAGGAGATCTTAAAGTAGGAAAAAAGTTTTTAAACGAGACATACACCAGTTTGGTTTTATATTATAAAGATAAGGATAAGATTTTAGTGACCAACATTGATGGACCATTAAAACACCTTCAAAATGAGTGGAAATTTAAACAAATCAACAACAATACCCAGTTAGAATTTGATATTGATTTCGAATTAAAAAATAACTTATTAAATTCTATAATGAAAAAATCGTTTAATTTGGGTTTAAACAAAATTGCTAATGCATTTGAAAAAAGAGCAAATGAATTATTTAATAAAACCCAAAATTAATTCCAAAGATTTTCTTACAGTAGCTTTTTGAATATAAGATCTTCCTTTATTTTTGAACAAGAATCTATTTACCTTAATTTTATTTCCTTTTTTAATACCAATAAAGACTAATCCAACCGGCTTTTGTTTATTACCTCCCTTTGGTCCAGCTACACCTGTAATAGAAACTGCTATATCTGTTTTACTGATTTTTTGTAAATTGTTGACCATAGACAAACAACATTGAACACTTACTGCTCCATATTTTTGGATAATTTTTTTTGGTACTTTCAAAACATTATTTTTTGAAGAATTAGAATAAGTAACTAATCCAAGAGAAAAAACTTTTGAAGATCCGCTTATAGACGTAATTGCACTTGATAACATTCCACCCGTACATGACTCAGCAAAAGATATTTTTAACTTCTTTTTCTGAAGCAAAGTTACAACTTTTTTTTCCATTTTTTTCATTAAAAAAACAATGTCTTTCCAACCATGAACAAAATTAAACACGCAACAACGTAAATTCCGGCCAATATGTCATCAAATAAAATCCCAAAAGTGTTTTTGAATTTTTTATCAATATAATCTATTGGAAAAGGTTTTAGTCCGTCAAATAACCTGAAAATTAAAAAAAACCAAAAGTAAATTTGCAAAGTTTGATCGAAAGAGTTTGTTCTAGTGGAGTGAAAAATTTCATACAAACAAATAGGAATAGATTGTCCAATGAATTCATCTATTACTATTTCTTGAGGGTCTTCATTTTTAAAATAATTTAAACATGATTTAATTGCATAGAAAGAATAAAAAAAAATTATCAATATAATTAATGAGATAATAATAATATCAATTTTAAGAACATGAATTAGAAAGAACAGAAATAAAGTTGTAAATAAGGAAGCCCAAGTTCCTCTATATTTATTAATTAAATTTCCAAAAATAAATAAAGTTATCAAATAATAGTTTAGTTTATTAATCATATTTAATTACAGATACAATT
>MDSW01115466.1_pt1 | contig 15075 bp, 9 predicted proteins | sample 811171 | NCBI WGS metagenome assembly MDSW01 (sample SAMN05326641, study PRJNA326480) | marine metagenome | isolation source: seawater | place: Atlantic Ocean: North West | collected 2012 | reverse complement strand
TCAATGGACAGTCTTGAATGTGAGGTCAGCAAGTCGGGTGCGGTATCCGTAAAGTGGCAGAATTTTTATTCAGGCACTGAAGAGAAGGTGGCTCGAAAATGACGGACACCCAAAGTCCTGACACATCTTCGGATGGCAACGTGGCAGTTGGTATACGCGGGCTTGGTAATTGGCTTGATAGCAGAACAGGCTACCGAGCCCTTCTTAAAAGCGCACTTTACGAGCGAGTTCCGGGTGGGGCTCGTTGGCGTTATGTATGGGGAAGCACGCTTGTTTTCGCTTTTATGACACAGGTTATTACCGGCTTGGTGCTCTGGGCGAGTTACTCAGCCAGCGCACAGACTGCCTGGGAGAGCGTTTATTTCATTCAGCACGAGATGACAGGAGGCTGGCTCCTTCGAGGCATTCATCACGTGATGGCCCAGGCAATGATTGTCTTGTTGGCTCTTCATGTCATGCAGGTTGTGATTGACGGCGCGTATCGAGCTCCGCGTGAAGTGAACTTCTGGTTAGGGCTGGTATTGATGACGCTGGTTCTTGGCATGGCTCTTACGGGATACCTTTTGCCGTGGGACCAGAAAGGGTATTGGGCGACTCGCGTTGCGACCAATTTGGCTGGTCTCGTACCGTTGATAGGGCCATCGATCCAGCAGCTTGTTGTAGGGGGGCCTGACTATGGCCACCACACACTCACACGGTTCTTTGCATTGCATGCGGGATTTTTACCGGCAACGTTGGTTCTCTTTCTTGTCTTACACCTTTCGTTGTTTCGTAAACATGGCCTGCACGCCAAGCAACCAGTCACTCAGCCCGATGCAATGTTTTGGCCGGATCAGGTGCTCAAAGATGCGGTTGCGATGCTTGCTGTTATGGCAGTTGTGTTAGGAGTGATTCTCTTGCCAGCGTTGCGAGCAATTCTTGCGGGGGAACCGATCGTTTCCGGGCATCTTGGAGCAGAACTTGGTGCGCCGGCTGATCCTTCCGAACCGTACGCTGCCGCCCGACCGGAATGGTACTTTCTTTTTCTGTTCCAGTTTCTCAAAGTTTTTGAGGGCTGGGGGGCGACGGGTGAATTTCTTGGAGCCATCGTCGTGCCTGGAGCAACGTTGGGTGTGATGTTTCTTATGCCAATTTTGGGGCAATGGAAACTAGGCCATCGTTTTAATGTAGTTTTTACAGTCGCAATCTTGGCAGGAGCCGGCCTTTTGACAGCCATGGCGGTGCACGAAGATTATTACGCGCTCTGGGCGGACCGATCTGCCTTTGCAGACGTTGAAAAGCTACTCGACTCAACTGGAGGGGATAGCGAGAAGATTGCAGCGGCACTCGGGCATGATGAAAAGAAAATAAAGGACTTCGAGAACAGGCGTCATAAGCTTGAAGCCATTCGTCGTTCTGAGGCGTTTTTGAGTGCTGTGAAGCAGGCTGGGATTGATGCTGATCGAGCAATAGAGCTCGCAGGACGCCCTGGAAAAATTCCACCTACTGGAGCACTTTCGTTGGTGCGTAGTGATCCGCTGACGCAAGGGCCGAGATTATTCGCACAGCACTGTGCAAGTTGTCATGCACATGTTGATCCTTCTGTAGAAGGTGCTGAGCAGGTTTTTGCAAAAGGGTCTGCTGCAAATCTTTTTGAATTCGGAGGAGAGTCTTGGGTGCGAGGGCTGCTTGATCCCAAGCAGGTCGCCAGCGCTGCTTATTTTGGGAACACAGCGCACAGTGAAGGCGACATGGTGTCATTTGTTTCAGAAGATTTCGAGGACAAAGATGTCTGGACGCAAGCAGATAAAGAAGCCGTTGTGTTCGCTCTTGTTGAAGAGGCTGACCTACTCAATGGCACCGAAAGCACGAAGCTCGTCAAACGAGGAAGGGAATTGATTGCTGATACCGATCGCTGTGGAAGTTGCCATCCGTATCGAGAGAATGAGACGGAGCTTGGTTATGCTCCCGACTTGAACGGATGGGGTTCTAGAAAGTGGGTGATAGGCATCATCTCTGATCCAACCCACCAACGATTTTATCCAGACACCAACGATCGGATGCCACGATTCGGTGTGGCATCCGAAGGAGGTCTGCCAGCCTTAACAAGTGAGCAGATTGAACTTATCAGCCGTTGGTTGCGTGGTTCCTGGTATCGGCCTGCGGTTAATGAAAAGTCGGGGTCTGCTACAGGTCACCCATGACATTGTTTAGAGAGTAGCCTTCAGCGTCCCAGAATTACTTCAGGTAGCTGGCCTCAGTGGGGATGTCGTAGGGTCTATTCAATGCCTCCAAGAGCAGTTGCGCGATGCACTCTTCCGACTCCGAGCATAAAAGCCGCTGTTCGTAGAGATACCTTTCTTGTTGAGGCGAGTTGCCAGACCTGCTCGAAGGCTTCACCAAGAATACGGTCCAGTTCTTGCCGAACTCGATTCATTCCCCATTGATAATGTTGACGGTTTTGTACCCACTCAAACCAACTGGCAGTTACACCCCCTGCGTTACACAAAATGTCTGGGAGCACCGTGACTCCGATCTCGTCGAAGAATGCGTCAGCGGCAGCATTCGTCGGTGCATTTGCTGCTTCAATAACAATGGGTGCTTTGATGTGACCAGCATTTTCGCTTGTCAGGACGCCTCCAAGGGCGGCTGGAATCAAGACGTCGCAGTTGCAGAAAAGAAGTTCCTGGTGAGAAATAGCATCTCCTCCCTTGTAACCAGCCAACGCGCCACCATTGCTGTGGACGTATCGAATCATCTCAAGCACATCGAGCCCTTTGTCGCTGTGAAAGTTTGCGGTCGCGTCACCCACGGCAATAATTCGACATTCTGCATCATGGAGAAACTTTGCTGTGTGCGTGCCGACATTACCAAAACCTTGTATCGCGACCCGTGTTCCAGGTATTCGTCTACCAAGACGGCTGAGAAGTTTTAAGGTGAGAAGCCCGACACCACGACCAGTGGCTTCTTCACGACCGGGCAGCCCATGGTATTCCACTGGCTTGCCGGTAACACATGCAGGAGAGAAACCATGAAATTTGTCGTATTGGTTCATGATCCATGCCATAACTTCTGACGAGGTTCCCATGTCGGGTGCTGGAATATCAACATCAGGCCCAATAAGGTCATGCACGTTGTCAACAAAACGTCTGGTGACTCGTTCGAGCTCTCGGGTTGAAAGGGATGTAGGATCTAGTGCGATGCCACCTTTGGCGCCTCCATACGGAATATTCACAACGGCCGTCTTCCAGGTCATCAGTGACGCAAGAGCTCGAATCTCATCAAGGTCTACTTGAGAATGGTATCGCAGCCCGCCTTTCATTGGTCCGCGGGCGTTGTTGTGCTGAACTCGATACCCAATAAAAGTGGCAATAGCTCCTGAATCAAGTTCTACCGGAATCTGAACCTGTACTTCTCGTCGTGGCGTGAGGAGCAGTTGCCGCATGTTCTCGTTGAGATCGAGTTGATCTGCTGCTCGATCAAAATAAATTCTGTTGGCCTCACTCGATCGCATGGTACTCGACCTGTTTTGGGGATGTCACTGCTTCGCGTAGTATGCCCTGACGGGATACTAACTTTATCGTCGGTATCAAGGGATCATATCGATCTGGTTTTGACTAGGACAACCGGAGAATTCGAACTGTCACGATTCTTGTTGGCCTGCTGTCTATCCGTAGTCGCTATTTACGGGGTAATCTATACGTAGTGCACTTTGCTTGAATCGCTTGCTTTCCGTCGATGTCGACTGTTTGTAGCCGAGAATTTGTTTTTGGTCTTTTGTTATGCCTGTGCTGCCTTTGGATGCGTTCTGGGAAAAACTTACTGAGAGTCGATTGCTCTCTGCAAAACACATCTCAGATATTCGTGCCGCATATCAAGAGTCAAAGAAAGAATCAGATACTCAGGAAAACCAAACGGCGATTGTGGCTCAGTGGCTCGTACGACAACGAGTACTGACTCTCTGGCAGGCGAAACAACTTACAAAAGGAAACGCCAGAAACTTTTTCATGGGGGATTATCGCCTCCTCGACAAACGCGGCATGTGTCCTGGCGGTGTTGTCTACCAAGGACGTCATGAGCCAACCAAGCAGGCTGTATCGCTTGTGCCAATCGACGACTCGGTAAGTCAGCGGGTCGATGTTTGGACTGAGGTTGTTCGGCAGGTAGAGCGTGCTGCAGAAACGACATCTCCCATCCTCTCAAGAACATGGGCGTTGGAATCAGCCGGAGGAAGTCGGTTCATTGTTTGTGAAGATCTTATTTCTCAGGTTTCTGTTGCTGAGGTGAGTCAAACGCGTGCGTGGTCAGCCGTGGAGGCAATGAAGACGATTCTCTTGGTATGTCGCGGTGTCGCGGAGATTCATCGACTTGGTGGCGTTCATGGGATGATTTCAACCAGCGCTCTTGTTGGAACGTCGACCGAAACATCTTCTCAGAATGGGCCGCGGCTTCTGCAGTACCCTTTGTCAGGTGATCCGCTTGGTGTCTTTGCAGCCGACTCACTGAGGTCACCTCCGGTTGTTGAACAATTTGCCGAGAGTATTTGTTTTGTCCCACCAGAGCGGTTGGTTTCTGGGAAACCGGTAACACCGGCTGGTGACGTCTACGGCATAGGGTGCCTGCTTCATGCGATTCTTGTAGGGAGGCCAGCAATTTGGAAAGGGAGCCCGTTGGCAACGAGTACTTTTATTCGTGAGGAAGGAAGGCGTAGCTCGTCACTGTGGCCACCAATAAAAGGATGTCCTCAAGAAATTCAAAAACTGCTTAATTACATGACGGCGACAGACCCGCGCCAACGCTACAGCGATGCGGTTGAAGCCGTCGATGCCATTTCAGCGTGCCTTCGGGGTTCAGCGGTGAGTCCAGAGTTGCCACCGCAGCGTGCTTTCCAGCCTAATCTAATTGCTGTAGCTGCTGGAGGTGGTGTGGAAGCCAAGACTTCCGATCGAAGCAAAACTAAAAAACAAAATCAGAATTTCCGAATGCTGTCGGTTCCTTCGATCATTGTGGGTGTTCTTCTTGTGGCCTTCACTGCTTTTCCAATATGGCGAACGTTCTCACGTTTTGAGATTGGTTCGGAAAAAGAAACTCAAATTTCTAAAGTAAAAGAGAGAGCAGGTCCGGCTGCTTCGGAAGCCTCGGCAGGAACGCGTCTGGTAGGCAAGGAAAACACATTTGTTCTTGCTGTTGATGACTCGTTGCCTTGGATGCCGCCAACAGAACCATCACGTCTCGTGTTTCGCTATTTGCCATCAGGTTCACAGTTAATTCTTTCAGCCCGGCCGGCAGACTTTATGAATTCTCAGGACGGCCAATTCGTCTTAAAAGCAGGTGGAGAACAACTGAAAGCAGTCATGGTTCTGCTCGAGAGTTTAGTGAAGTGCTCGCTCTCAAAAATTGAAACGTTGCAAGTGAGCTGGCAAGCTGACGAGAATGGTCTGCCACTAGTTGCAATCTGGGCTCACTGTTACGAGCCCGGCGGGCAGGAAGGCGCAAGAGCAGGAGGAGCCAACGAGGCAGTTCCTGCTGGAAATTCAGGAGGGTGGCTTCGTTGGTATCCAAATGGTGAGAATGGAAATGATGTGGTTGTTGCGGTGCCGCAACTTATGGATGCACTCATGTCGACAACTGCTGAGACAAGCGAACTTCCGCGAAGTATGCGGCCGCTTGGGCCTGTTCTAGATGGCAGTCGGCAGTTCACGCTTTTGGGTTCACCTCATTTTCTTGTCCACGATGGCCGGGTCTTGTTACCAGCGACAACGCTGCCATTGCTTGACCCGATTGAAAATATCCTAGGTGCTGAATGTCCAGCGGCAGCAGTTTCAATCCATCTCGATGATCGGACCTATTTTGAACTGGATGCAGTGAGTCCGGCAGTAGGGTCTGCGCGGGTTCTCGATCGTCAGTTGGAAGTAGGGCTGCATCAAGTGTCCAAGAAGGCAGAGGCTGTGATCAGTGGTCGTGATCTGGATGTGTATGGGCGTCGTCTGGTGATGCGTCTCCCGGAAATCCTTCGTATCGGGCAACGGTACTTGCGTATTGGGATTGAGGGTCGGGACCTCGTTGTGGCGAATGCATATCTTCCAGAAATGGCAGCTCATAACATTGTGTTGGCTGCATCACTTCTCCTTGATCAAATTCAAGCCAATCCGATTGGCAGTCGAGTAGCGGAAGGCAAGAGTGTTGAATTACAGCAATCTGCTGCTGTCAAATTGCAACAGTCGGTGACATTGGTCTTTGATTCGGATTCGCTTGAGACGGCAATCGAAATGCTTTCTGAGGCAGTCAACATTACAATAGAAATAGCCGGTGCAGACCTCGAGTCCGAGGGGATTACGAAAAATCAATCGTTTGGTCTGTCAGAACGTGACCGTCCTGCTGAGGAGGTTTTGCGTACAATTTTAAGAAAAAGTGAGAGTAAACCGGGGCAGTTGATTTATGTTTTCAGAGAAGATGGTGATGGTGAAAAAATCGTGATCACTACAAATATGACGGCTCAACAGCGAGACGAGGAGATTCCGGAAGTATTTCATACCGTGCCAGCTCAATAGATCTCTTGAAGACTTCTCCTGAGACAGATAACGGTATATCTTTCATACGGATTTCTCTCTGGAATGCATGCTGAAAGTGGATGGTTGACAGGTTGAACCCCTTGGCAGAGGCTCGTCGTCAGCAAAGAAAGTTATTGGAGACAGACATGATTATCGTAATGAAGGCAGATGCTAGTCCTGAGCAGGTTGTGAGGGTAGCTGAGCGAGTGGAAGCCCTTGGTCTCAAGCCCCATGTGATTAAGGGGGCGGAAAGAACTGTTGTTGCAGTCGTTGGTTCAGAAAAAGATGCAACCGTGAGTGCGATGGAAACAGTTCCTGGCGTCGCGAGGGTCCTTCCAATACTGGCTCCATACAAGGTGGCCAGTCGTGAAGTTCAGCAGGAACAGACAGTCGTGACGGTTGGGCCTTTATCTATTGGAGGTGGTCATGTCGGTGTTATTGCCGGTCCATGCTCTGTTGAGTCACGTGAGCAGATCTGCGAATCAGCTCGGGCAGTTTTGGCTTCTGGTGCAACTGGTCTTCGTGGCGGTGCCTTTAAGCCAAGAACCAGCCCCTACAGTTTTCAGGGACTGAAAGAAGAAGGGCTCAAACTGCTTGCAGAAGCACGAGACGAGACAGGGCAAGCAGTTGTGACAGAGGTGGTGGCCCCCGAGGACGTCGATCTGGTCGCCCGCTATGCAGATGTTTTACAAATCGGTGCTCGGAATATGCAAAATTATCGCCTGCTTGAGGCAGTTGGCCAGTGTGACAAAGCTGTTCTTTTAAAGCGAGGGCCAGCGGCAACGGTTGATGAGATGCTTCTAGCAGCAGAATACATTCTTGATGGAGGGAATCGTGAGGTGATTCTCTGTGAAAGAGGAATCAGGACGTTTGAAGCACACACTCGATTTACATTGCCTTTAGCCACAGTGCCATGGCTTCAAGCTCGTACCCATCTGCCGGTTGTTGTTGACCCGAGTCATGGAACAGGTCATGCCGATCTTGTGCCTAGCATGGCTGCTGCCGCTGTGGCTGCAGGAGCCGATGGCTTGATTATTGAGGTGCACCCTGACCCAAAGAATGCAGCGAGTGATGGTGGTCAGACACTTGATTTTGGTACATTTGAAAAAACAATGGAGACCTGCCGAAGGGTAGCCCAAGCTATTGGTAGAAAGCTTCATTAGATTTTTGTGATCCGTTGATCACGTGTATCACAGAGTCTCAGGACTTGGCTTCATGCAATGCTACGGAGTTCGTTGCCGTATTGTGTACGTATGCTCTCAACGCATTCGATTAAGCCATTTAGAATGTTTTGCAGGGTGATATCTTTGCTTAAGTAAGACGGTTTTGTTTGTGCTTGTCTCTCTAGTTCCTTTGCAAACTCCTCTAGTTCGTGTGCAGAGTTTGTCCGAATGGGTTTTTGGCTGAGTCGTTCGTACCTAAGTGTATTTCCGCACACACGTTCAACTACATGTTTTGCCCGGCGGGGCAGCGACAGCTTTTCGCTGCAGAGAATTGGGTACTTTTGAAACGTATGTAATTCAATATGAATCGACTCTAACCAGTCGCGCCATTTGAACATGTTGAATCGATGGCCCATACGGAAGGGTTGCCATGCGGTGCGAAGTGCATCGGCAAAAATCGCTCCATGAAGACTTTCAGTAAGTACACATTCAGACTGTGCGATATCTTCAAAAACCTGAAAGAATTCTTTACGCGGATCGATGAAATGAAGTTCGCCAACGTTCCCAATGGTTTCCCAGTCGATGGTTGTCGCCGTCTGGTGATGAGGAATCACAGATATGCGATATTTTTTTGGTAAGGCAAAGAGTTTCTTGAAGCGATCAGTCGCAAGGCAAAGGTACGCAGAGTCACCGATGCTTTTCCGCAGAGGTATATTGAGCGCCTTCGCAGTGAGCGGGCCTCGAACGGAGTAGATACTAAATTTTCCGTCTACTTTCGGTGGGCGTTGGTAGCCAGTGCCTGTGCCCAAAACAATTTTTTCTGGTCGTTTCGGTAATTTTTGATTGAGGATTGTTCCAACGCCGAGGAACAGGCAGTCTTCATGGGTGTCGAAAAAAGAGTCACCGAGCAGCGTTGGCCAAAGCCACGTGTTGAGATCATCGCCGAAGTTACCCAGAGGTGTTTTGCAGTAATGTAGCTTCATGTGTTTCAGGTTGCCGTTGTGCAGAGAGTACGTCTAGTCCGTGCACCGTCCGTGAGCGATGAGATTGAAAGAGTCGACTATGGCTAGCCGGAAATATTTAAGCTGCTCGCTCCCCCTTCGTTTGTAGGAGGGTTTCAGTTGGCGGGCGAGGTGCAAATCGAAGAAGGGATGGTCCTTGCGGAATGGCCTGAGTTGGGGTGTAGATGTATTTGCTTTCTTCTGTTGCCAGCGAGCGTTCGCAGGCTGTCGCGAGTCCCTGGCTCGTCTGCGTTTGCTTTGTGAAAAAGAGTTTTCTTATTTTCCAGCGTTGTTGTCGTACAAGTCTTGGTTCGATGTAACTTTTTTTATGTGAAAGATGGAGCTGTATCAATGAAAATTTAAGCCAGCGTGAAGCGACGCCGTTGTTTCGTAGACGGACCCCCAGTTCACGGTCTTCACTTCCATATCCATACGACTCATTAAAACCATTCACGGATTCAATATCGTTTCGCCATAATGAAAAGTTGGCGCCACGAAGAACGCAGTATCGCCAGGTAAGAACGTTTAGAAAATTTTCGAAGATACTTGGTTGGAAACGGAGTGAATGCTTACGTGCTTTGGGCCAGGCAGGGGCGAGAAAGGAAGGGTTGAATATCGTGTTTTCAGTGATTTGGGAATCAGTGAAAGTTTTGTGGACATATTCTGGTACGTCGATGCCTGCCCCGGATAAGAATGTTTTTGGGCGGGCATGTTTCAGGTGTGATTCAACAAAGTCTCTTCGGGGAATGGTGTCCCCATCACAAAAAATAAGGTAGTCGCCATGGCAGTGTCGTACCGCAAGATTGAGAATTGTGTTTTTCTGCCATCCACGGTCAGGGTGCCACACCGTATCGATTGGAAGGGACGAGAAAGGCGGCTCGTTTAAAAAGAGATAGTCAGCTCTTCGTGACCCATCGTCAGCAATAATGATTTGGTCAGGAGAAATTGTTTGTGAGAGCATCCCAAGAAGGCACATACGCAATCCGGAAGGATTGTTGAACGTACTGATGACAACTGAGACGTTCACGAATACAGAATCCTTGCGTAGAGAAAAGGATTTTCTTCAAATATCCTCCACCATTAAGATGTCGGCTCTGAAGGGGGGGGTTCTGTAGACGATATTTTGTTTTTTATGGCAGATGTGCAGGTGTTTTGGTTTTCGTATTTAGCTCAGCATCACAAAGGCAATCGACATGTACAGGATAATGCCAACGACATCGACGATCGCCGACACAAATGGATTGCTCATAAGCGCTGGATCAAGCCCAAGTGAGCGGAAAAGAAGGGGCAAGATTGAGCCAACGAGTGAACCAAGCATGACAACGCTCAAGATTGTAAGCGGAATTACCAGTGCTTGAGCGGGTGAAGGTGCGTAAAGAAGGGCGAGTAGAAAACCCGGTATTGCGAGTAAGGTGCCAAGAAGAAGGCCAAGAATAAGTTCACGACGCAGAATTCGCGGCCAGTCAGCAAGTGTGCAGTCACCCATCGACAATGCTGTGATGACAAGGGTTGCAGATTGATTGCCCGAATTGCCTCCACTGGCAATCACAAGAGGAATGAAGGCAATGAGCCAAACATGAGTGATAGGTGTTCGAGCCAGTACCATTGCTGTTACGGCAGCGGTGAAAAAAAGAATGGTCAGCCACACTCCACGCTTCCATGTCATGGTGATCAGCGCAGTCTCGAGATATCCTTCACTAAGCGGTGCAACGGCGGCACTCATTTGAGCGTCTTCAGTAGCCTCTTCACGAACGGTATCAAGTACATCGTCATGAGTGACGATGCCAACGAGACGATTTTGGTTGTCAACGACTGGTATGGCAATGAAGTCAAATCGAGCAAGCTTCTGTACAACCTGTTCAGTGGATTCGTCGACTTTGACACTTATAATGTCTCGTTGCATGAGGTCAGCCACAAGAGAAGTTGGGTTCGCGAGTATTAAGTCGCGGAGTGAAATAAACCCGACCAGTGTGCGGTCTGACTCCAAGATGTAAATGTAATAGATCGATTCACTATTTGGTGCCTGAGTACGAAGCCTCGCAATTGCCTCACCAGCTGGTATGCCAGCAGGCAGAGATGCGTACTCCGTTGTCATCAGACTGCCGGCAGAGTCTTCCGGGCAGGACAGAAGCATTCGAATGTCATGTCGCTCAGCTTTAGCAACGAGTGGAAGAATGGCTTCGACGAAACTTGGGTCTAGTTCACGAAGCAGGTCGTCGCGATTATCAGGTGCCATTCCCTCCAGGAGTGGGCCCAGTTGTGAGTTGTTTGCATCTTCTACGAGTTGGATCTGTCTGGCGAGTGGGTAATACGGAAAGATTTCTGCTCGCTGCTCAACAGGAAGCGAGTCGAGTAGGTGCCAGATTTCATGATCATCAAGGCCCTCAGAAAATTCCGCGACGGTAGCTGGATGTAATTCTTCCGCGACTTCACGAATACCCACTGCGTCCTGCTCGTTGAGCAGGCTACGAAGTTCCGGAAGGAGGATAGGGTTCGCGGTAACCATGATGGTTCATCGACTGGTTTGCAGGTGTTCGGACAATGCGGTTGAAGCGGCTATAATTTTCCCGTGCGCACGACAAAATGGTTCTCATAGCCTGAGGCGGCGGAGGCGTTGTTTACTAAGTATGCCATGAAAGTATGGCCCCCTGAATTTCTCTTGCCAAAAAAGTTGATGAAAAAAGTAATTTTTTTATTCGTGGTATTGGCATACATCACGCCAAGTCGTGTTACCACAGGAGGAAGTCCTGAAAAAGGACTCCAAGTACTGCTTGAGAAGGCATATCTCCCAGCAGATCTCGACCAAGAGGTTTTTGATGCACTTTGGACAGTTTGGCCAGAGCACTTGAAATCACAGGCAGAACAGGCCTCGGTGGCAGAGCGACGGCAGATGGCAATGGATCGGTATGGCCTGCTCCCTCATCCGAGCGATCCGTCACGGTCAGTACAGTACGTTGTCGATTCTAGTGGGAACTGGACTATGAGTTGCCTTGCCTGCCACCAAGGGCAGGTAGCCGGCGAGATGGTCCCTGGCATCCCAAATACAAACTATGCCCTTGAGACATTCACGGAAGAGGTACGGTTGGTGAAAATTGCTCAGGGGAAGTCGTTTGGGCATATGGACGTTGGATCACTTCTGTTGCCACTTGGCACCACGAGTGGTACGACGAATGCTGTTATGTTTGGTGTCGCTCTCATGCATCACAGGGACGCAGCCCTGAACATCATCTCGCGGCCCCCACGATTTGATCTTGTTCACCATGATATGGATGCACCGCCATGGTGGCATTACCGCAAGCGAAACACCCTGTACGCTGATGGTTTTGCTCCGCAAGGAAGCCGCATGCTGATGCAATTCCTGTTGGTTCGTGAAAACGGTCCGGAGAAGTTTCTGGAATGGGAGCCAGATTTCGAGCATGTGGAGGCTTGGCTTGAATCGCTGAAGCCACCGGAATGGCGCTGGAGCATTGATAAAGACTTGGCGAGCAATGGCGAGGTAGTCTTTCGCGAGCATTGCGGTCACTGCCACGGGTCGTACGGAGGAAGCGATGAATACCCGGAGGCGGTTATTCCCATTGATGAAATTGGGACTGATCGAGTTCGATTTGATGCACTAACAAACGTCGAGAGAAATGCGCTTAACGAGAGTTGGTTTGGTCATTTTGGTCGTGATGCAGCGTCGACAGGTGATCGCCAACGTCCAGAAGGATATGTGGCTCCACCGTTAGATGGAGTGTGGGCCTCAGCACCATATTTTCATAACGGTTCGGTTCCAACATTGTGGCATGTTCTTCATCCAGAAAATCGGCCACCTGTTTGGTATCGGACGCCTGTTGGCTACGATACGGAAAAAGTTGGTCTGGAAGTTGAAATACCTAGCAAAAAGGAGTTCGCTGCGGCCGTTAAAAAGGGGATGCCTTCTGCGCAGCGAAGACAATTTTTTGATACCACAAAGCCCGGGAAATCAGCTGAAGGGCATGCCTACCCTGAGGCGCTGAACGAATCTGAGAGGACTGCAGTGCTCGAATATCTAAAGACGCTCTAGCGGGCTAATTGAAAGCAGACTGTTTTTCATCATTGTGATACAGTGGTGGCGACATATCGCTCACCATATTTCCGTACATGCCAATCATTTGGAGAAAATTCATGACACAGCTTGAACGCGCTCGTGAGAACGAAGTTACACCCGAGATGAAATTCATTGCCGAGCGTGAGAACTTGTCAGAAGACGTGGTCTGTAGCGAAGTTGCTCGTGGAAGAATGGTTATCCCTGCCAACACTGTTCATCTCACGAAATGCCTTGAGCCAATGGCGATTGGAATCGCTGCACTGACAAAAATTAATGCAAATATTGGTAATTCTGCTGTAACGAGTGATGAGTCAACAGAACTCGAGAAACTTCATATGGCAGTGCACTACGGTGCAGATACTGTGATGGATCTTTCGACAGGAAAAGACATAGACAGTATTCGTCGGGCAATAATTGATGCTTCTCCCGTGCCAATTGGAACAGTTCCGATTTATCAAATGCTTGAGGAACTTGGCGGTGACATTGATGAAATGAAGCCCCAGCATTTTCTCGATATGTGTGAAAAGCAGGCTCAGCAAGGCGTTGATTACATGACAGTGCATGCCGGACTGTTACAAGAACATCTTCACCTCACAATGAATAGAGTTACAGGTATCGTCAGTCGCGGTGGATCACTTATTGCTCGATGGATGATGACTCACAAAGAGCAAAATCCGCTGTATACCCATTTCGACGATCTATGTGACATCTTCCGGCAGTACGATGTCACATGGAGTCTTGGTGATGGTCTTCGCCCTGGTGCAATCGCAGACGCGAGTGACGAGGCGCAGTTTGCAGAATTACACGTTCTTGGTGAATTGACTCGGCGAGGCTGGTCGAAAGGATGTCAAGTGATGGTTGAGGGCCCAGGGCACGTCCCGATGGATCAGATTGATATGAACGTCAAACGTCAGATGGAAGAATGCGATGAAGCACCATTTTATGTGCTTGGTCCACTTGTCACTGACATTGCTCCTGGCTACGACCACATTACGAGTGCGATAGGTGCGGCGCTTGCGGGCTGGAGCGGCGCAGCCATGCTCTGCTACGTGACACCAAAAGAACATCTTGGTTTGCCTGATGCAGAGGATGTTAAGCAGGGAGTCATTGCTTATAAGATTGCTGCTCATGCTGCAGATCTTGCAAGGCATCGTAAGGGTGCCCGCTCGCGGGATGATGCACTTTCACATGCACGGTTCAACTTCGATTGGAATGAGCAGTTTCGTCTGTCTTTGGATCCAGAAACGGCAAAGCGTTACCACGATGAAACGCTGCCTCAAGAGACATTTAAGTCCGCTCAGTTTTGCAGCATGTGCGGTCCGAAATACTGCTCAATGAAAATTTCCCAGGAAATACGTGATATGGCCGCCAGCGAAGCACAAAACTCTTCTGGTGAGCCAGTTCAAATTGAACTACCTGCGACGTAAGAAGACTGCTTTGGGCCTAAAGACAAAGTATTGGAGCATCATTTATTTGATGCTCCAATCAGTTCCGTCAGCGCGGTCCTCTAATTGAATTTCGGCCTCATTCAGGGTGTCGCGGATGAGGTCTGCTGTTGCAAAATCTTTTGCCTGACGCGCTCGAGCTCGTAGTTCAATGATTAGCTGCATTAACGAATCCAACAATTTCCCATCAGTTCCTGAGGATACTTCTGCCGGCGGAGTAAGGAACAGCCCCAGAGTGCTCGTGAGTTCTCGCATTAAGTGCATGAGCCCATGAAGAGTTTTAAAGTCATGGTTCTTCGTTTTCTTTTCGAGCCCCTCGCTATCAATGAATTTGTTGATGAATCGTACAAAGTCGAACAAAGTTGCCACGGCTATTGCAGTATTAAAGTCATCATCCATTGCCTCCAGGAAACGATTTCGTAATGCTGTGACGTGCTCTTCGACCGTTTCATGAAACTCTGAAATAGCGGCATCGCCATCGTAACGGTTACGTGCTGGAAGTGTGTAATACGAAGTTCCACAGAGCCTTTCATAGCGGCTGAAAAGCCTCTCGAATGCCTCGAGTGCACGAGCAGATTCTCCGAGTGGTTCTTCACCAAAGTGGATTGGGCTTCGGTAATGTGTGGAAAGGAGCAGAAGTTTAATCGCTTCCGGTCGATGGCGGGCAAGGAGTTCCCGGAATGGTTCAGCTCCAGTCGACTTCGATATTTTTGTAGCGGCCAGATCGTCGGGTGTGGCGCCACCATCTCGTGGGCGACCGCCGACTTTCCCTGCTACCCCCGCTGCTTGCATGAGTCCGTTATGCATCCAGTATGTGGCCATGGGGCAATCATGGAGTGATTCACTCTGCGCAATCTCGTTTTCGTG
>MDSW01096482.1_pt1 | contig 15076 bp, 14 predicted proteins | sample 811171 | NCBI WGS metagenome assembly MDSW01 (sample SAMN05326641, study PRJNA326480) | marine metagenome | isolation source: seawater | place: Atlantic Ocean: North West | collected 2012 | reverse complement strand
TACCACTACCCATAGTTCCCGACCCAATCACAACTACTTTGTTAATTTTCATAAATGGTCGGGGCGGCAGGATTTGAACCTGCGACCCTCTGGTCCCAAACCAGATGCGCTACCAGGCTGCGCTACGCCCCGAAATGCTATTTATATAGATGAAATGGTCAATTTTATCAATTGAAACCTAATTACATTTAATGAAATTTAGATATAATTAATATAGATGATTCAACACATATCAAAACCTTTTAAGTGGTTTTTTAAATTAGAAGCCGCTTCAGGCCTTGTACTTTTATTTGCTGCTATCATTGCTTTATTAGTTAGCAACTCCAGCTTTAATGTAATTTATACGGACATATTAAATAGCTATTTTTTTTTAGGTTTTAAAGAATTTGGAATAAGACTCAGTATTTTGCATTGGATCAATGATGTTTTAATGGCTGTTTTCTTTTTTTTAGTCACTTTAGAAATTAAAAGAGAATTTATTCAGGGCGAACTATCAAATCCGAAGCAAGCCCTACTTCCAATTATTGCTGCTGTTGGTGGTATGCTCGTACCTGCGTTAGTTTATGTAGCTATAAATTATAAAGATCCTGTAACATTAAATGGTTGGGCTATACCTTCGGCCACAGATATAGCTTTTTCTTTGGGTGTACTATCTCTGCTGGGAAAAAGAGTTCCTATATCGTTAAAAGTTTTTCTAACAGCTCTGGCAATCATTGATGATTTGGGAGCAATAATAATTATTGCTTTTTTCTATTCAGGGAAAATTCAATTTGTTTACTTGCTATTAATGTTGGCTTCGATGATTGTATTAATATTACTTAATAAATTTAATATAAGAAATTTTTTACCTTATTTAATTGTTGGTTTATTTCTTTGGGAATTCACACATCAATCTGGCATTCATGCAACAATTTCTGGTGTATTGCTAGCTTTAACAATTCCACACAAAGATAATGAAAAAAGTCATAGCCGCTCTTTGCTGGTGAAATTAGAGCATGCAATATCGCCTTATGTTGCTTTTGGTATTATGCCAGTTTTTGCTTTTGCTAACGCCGGTGTTTCTTTAAGTGGAATTACACTTTTAGATTTGCTTAGTCCGGTTCCTCTTGGAATTCTATGTGGACTATTTTTTGGAAAACAAATAGGAGTTTTTTTATTTTCTTATTTTTCCATAAAATTAAAATTCGCTGTAATGCCAAATGATGCTAACTGGCTTACCTTGTATGGAGTTGGGGTTTTAACAGGAATAGGTTTTACGATGAGTTTATTTGTTGGAAATTTAGCTTTTGTAGATGCGACAAATCATATGGATGGTGTAAAGATTGGTGTGCTACTTGGCTCATTGTTATCTACAATTTTTGGATATATGTTAATTCTGTTTAACTCAAAAAAATGAAAAAAATAATATTTGTTTTAATTATGTTTTCCTTATTTACTTCAGCTTCTAATTCATCCTATAAAAAATTGGCTTACGAATTTTCTTTTAAAGATTTGGATGGATCTAAACTTGAACTTTCTGAATTTAAAAATAATGTTATCATAGTAACAAACGTAGCTAGTAAATGCGGTTTCACATCACAGTATGAAGATTTACAGTTTGTGTGGGAAAAATACCAAAAAAAAGGATTAATAGTTATAGGTGTTCCTTCAAACTCGTTTAATCAAGAACTATCTTCAAATGAGGAAGTGAAAAATTTTTGTGAAGCAAAGTTTGGTATAAGTTTTCCCATGACTGAGAAAGTTGAAGTTAAAGGTGATAATGCACATCCTTTTTATAAATGGGCGAGCAACAATTATGGAAAAAAAGCCATACCCAAGTGGAATTTTCATAAAATCATTATTGATAAAAATGGAAAGGTTTATGACACTTTTGCATCAATAACCAATCCTACATCAAAAAAATTTATAAAATCAATTGAAAAAGCATTAAACGAGTAAATTTAAACTTTTAACATCATGCCATCATAAGCTGGTATAATGTTACCTGGTAATATTTTTTTTAAATAATTATAATCCATATCTGTATGCAAATTTGTTAAAATAGTTTTTTTTGGCTTTACTTTTTTTACAACTTTTAAAGTCTGTTCAAGATTAAAATGTGAGGTGTGACTATTAAATTTCAAGCAGTCTATTATAAAATATTTTAACCCCTTTAATTTAGCATAATCTTTAGTATAAATTTCATTACAATCGCTTATGTATGCTATTTTATTAAAAACATATGCAGTTGATTGTATTTTTCCATGATTCACTTCAAATGAATTAAATTTAATTCTTTCATTCTTTTTTTTTAAAGTAAATTTTTTTTTAATCAGATTGTCTTTAAGAATGGCTTTGTAGCCATGACCTCCAAAAAAACAGTAGTCATATTTATTTTTGAGATTTTTAATGGTTTTTTTACTTGCGTAAATGTTAATTCTTTTTTTATTTCTCCAATAAAAAGGTCTTAATTCAAAGATCCCGCTTGTCTGATCAGCATGTTCGTGCGTGTACAAAACATAATCAATATTATTTATTTTATTATCTAAAATCTGTTTTTTAACATCAGGTGAACTATCTATTAAAACCGATAGATTTCCTTTTTTTAAAAATGCAGAACATCGTGTTCTTATGTTGTATTTGTTTTTTTTGTCACAGTTTCCCCAATTATTAGTAATCCAAGGAGAACCTACTGAGCTACCACATCCCAAAATAATTAATTTCATTATATAGATTAATAACTTTTGCTTTCGGTCTTTGATTTGGTTTTTTTAAATTTACTAATTGATTCTTTTGCTCCAGCAGACATAAATCGCTGATCAGAACCAATGGTCACTAGCTGAAAACCTTTTTTAATCATTTTATCTGCATAATCAGCTTTCATATTATGAATTCCAGCAACTATTTTGTTTTTCTTCGCATGTTCTAGTACTTTCATAATTGTATCATAAACTTTGTTTCCTTCCGGTTTGTCAAAGCTTGGTTCCTCGCCAATTGCTAAACTTAAATCTGCTGGACCAATATAAATTCCATTTAATCCCGGAGTTGACATGATGGAGTCTAGGTTATCTAAAGCCTCTTTTGTTTCGATCATAGCAAATTTTAAAATTTCATCATTTGCGTGTTTACCGTAATCAGCTCCTCCATACAAAAGACCTCTTATTGGACCAAAACTTCTATACCCTTTTGGAGGATAAAGGCACGCTTTAACAAAGTTTTCAGCTTGTTGTCTATTGCTTACCATTGGACATATAACTCCATATGACCCTGCGTCTAAAATTTTCATAATTTGCCCCGGTTCATTCCAATTGACTCTGGCCATTGGAACTACATCTGTAGTTGATATAGCTTGTAACATTTGCAAAGCATTAGGATAGTCAATAACACCGTGTTGCATATCAATTGTTAATGAATCCCATCCTTGATGAGCCATTACTTCTGCAGAAAAAGAATTTGGAATTTGAAGCCAACCATTTATTACTGCTTTGCCGTCTGCAAAGATTTTTTTAAGATTGTTTTTTCTCATTATCCTGAAAGACCCAGGTGAGTGTATTTAATATTCAAGTAATCTTTAATTCCAACAGAGCCGCCTTCTCGCCCATAACCAGTTTGTTTTATTCCTCCAAAAGGCGTTTCTGCTGTTGCAACCACTGGAGTATTAACTGCTACCACGCCAGTTTCTAATTTTTCGGATGCTTTAAATGCTTTCTCCATAGAATTTGTACAAACATAACCGGCTAAACCACAATCATGTTTGTTTGCTCTTTTAATTACTTCGTCAAAATTTTTAAATGTTGTTATTGCAGTAATTGGCCCGAATGGTTCTTCTGTCATTACTGTAAAGTTGTCTTGAATATTGTCAATTATAGTTGGTTCATAAAAATAACCCTTGTTAAAACCGGCAGGTCTTTTTCCTCCGTAAAGAACTTTTCCTCCTTCTTTTTTTGTTTTCTCGACTAATTTTTCAATTGCTTCTAGTCTTTTTTTTGTTGTAATTGGTCCAAGATTAACTCCTTCTTTTAATCCGTCACCTAGTTTAAGTTTTTTAGTTTTTTCTACAAAAGTTTTTGCAAATTCATTTTTTTTACTTTCATGAATATAGAATCTGCTTGGTGAAATACAAACTTGACCATTATTTCTATATTTTGAGGTAATTGCCATATCTGTAACTTTATCAATGTTTGAATCTTCAAATACAATAAATGGAGCGTGTCCACTTAACTCCATAGTTACTCTTTGAACTTTTTCAGCGGCTTTTTTAAGTATTAATTTTCCTACTCTTGTAGAGCCAGTAATTGAAACTTTTTTTATAATATCAGAAGAGATTAAATCGTTAGATATTTGTTCGGGATCTCCAGATAATAAATTAACAACGCCAGGAGGAATGCCAGCATCATTCATGATGTTCATCATCTCCATAACGGCTCCGGGTGTAATTACGTCAGGTTTAACTATTACAGAACACCCTGCTGCTAACGCGGTAGAAATCTTTCTTGAAGCTAAAATTATTGGAAAGTTCCATGGAACTAAAGCTGCTACAACACCAATGGGTTGATATATAACTTGAACTCTTGTGTCTTCAAATCTGCTCTCAACTGTTTGTCCAAAAATTCTTTTTGTTTCTTCAGAATTCCATTCAAAAATATCTGCTCCACCTCCAACTTCACCTACGCCTTCAACTAATGGTTTTCCAACTTCTAAGGCCAACCATTTAGCTAAAACATTTTTTCGTTCTCTCATCAATTCAGATATTTTTCTTATTTTGGCCGATCGTTCCCAAGCAGGTGTTTTCTTCCAAATCTCAAAACCTTTTTCTGCAGATTTTAGCGCTTTAAGAACATCGTTACTAGTAGCTTTGGAGGCCTTGCCTATCACCTCTTCTGTGGCAGGATTTATTACATCATATGTTTCATTTTTCTCAGAAGGCTGCCATTTTCCATCAATGAATTGACCGAATTTTGAGTACATTTTTAAATTTATATTGCTTAAAACTACAATATTTTCTAGGCTTCACTTTAAATAATTTATGAAAAAAATTCAACTAACTTGTGCACACGCTATCATTAAATACCTGATATCTCAAAAAATATTAATTGATGGTAAAAAATTACCTCTCTTTGCCGGTGCATTTGGAATTTTTGGACACGGAAATGTAGCTTGTCTTGGTCAAGCGCTTGAAGAAAATAAAAAGGAACTACCTACTTGGAGAGGTCATCACGAACAAAATATGGCTCTCACTGGTATTGCTTATGCAAGAGCAAAAAGGAGAAAACAAATTTTTGTGGCTACTAGTTCTGTCGGACCTGGTTCAACAAATATGTTAACAGCTGCTGCTGTTGCGATGAGCAATCGTCTTCCTATACTTTTCTTACCGGGTGATACATATGCTAACAGAATGCCTGATCCAGTTTTACAACAAGTTGAACACTTCAATAATCCAAATATTACTGCGAACGAATCTTTTAAATATGTTTGTAGATATTTTGATAGAATTACAAGGCCAGAACAAATTCTTCAGACATTACCACAGGCGATACAAGTAATGTTAGATCCAGCTGATTGCGGTCCAGCTTGCATTTCTTTATCACAAGATGTTCAGGGTGAATTATTTGATTATCCTGAAGAATTTTTTAAAGAAAGAGTTCACTCTATAAGAAGGCCCAGACCTGATGATTATCAGGTTAAACAAGCAGCCGAGGTTATAAAGAAATCTAAAAACCCTATTATTATTTCTGGCGGTGGAGTTTTTTATTCTGACGCAATGAATGAATTAAGTGCTTTTGCCAAAAAACATAATATACCAACTGCCCAAACTGTAATGGGTTACTCAACTATGAAAAAGGATGATCCCTATTTTTTAGGTGCAATAGGAGGTTTTGCAGGCAAAACAACAAATAATTTTATGAAAAAAACTGATTTAGCATTAGCTATTGGCACAAAACTGGCAGACTTTACAACAGGTTCGTGGTCCAACTTTGAAAACCCTAAATTTAAGTTGGTTTCTATAAATGTTTCTAGATTTGACGCAAACAAACATATGTCACAATCGGTAGTTGGCGATGCAAAAGTATCTCTTTTAGATCTTTCTAATGCTTTAGGAAATTGGAAAGCACCAAATGATTGGTATAAAAAATCTAGAAATGCAGTAGACTCTTGGAACAATTATTTAGACAAAGAAAGCGGACCAACAAATCAAAAACTACCTTCGTACGCACATGTTGCTGGTGCAATTTATAGAAAATCAGATCCTTCTGATGTAGCCGTAACAGCAGCCGGTGGATTAGTTGGTGAGGTACTTCAGGTGTGGAGACCTAGGGAACTAAACACTCATGAAACTGAATGGGGTTTTAGCTGTATGAGTTATGAAATTTCTGGTGCACTTGGAATTAAAATGGCAAATCCAGACAAAGAAATAATCGCATTTGTTGGTGATGGCTCATATTTGCTTTATAATTCGGATATTTACAGTTCAGTAATTACAAATCACAAATTAATAATTATTGTTTGTGACAATGGTGGACACGCAGTTATTAACCGTTTGCAACTATATAAGGGGGGAAAAGAATTTAATTGTTTATTTGAAAGCTCAAAAGTTAAAAATTTGAAAAGTATTGATTTTGCTAAACACGCAGAAAGCTTAGGTGCGATTGGAGAAAATGTGAACTCAATTAATGAACTTGAAGAAGCTTTTGTAAGAGCAAAAAAATCTAAATCAACATATATAATTTCAATTAAAACTGATGGCTATCAATGGCTTGAAGGGTCTGCTTATTGGGAAAGCCCAACTTTAAGCAAACCCTCTACCAAAGAAAATGAAAAAGCTTTAAAGGAACACTTAGAGGGTAAAGCTAAACAAAGACAAGGTGTTTAATCTAAATGGGCAAGATCTTTAAGGTCGGACTAATTGGATGTGGTCATATAGCAGAAACTTATTTTAGAGCTCATAGATACTTCAAAAATTTTAAAATAATAAAATGTGCAGACATTAAAGAAAAATCTGCCAAAAAATGTGCCTCCTTATACAGAATTAAATCGCTTAGTGTCAATGAATTGTTAAATGATGATGAAATTGAAATAATTCTTAATTTAACAATACCTAAAGCGCACTATGAAGTAGCAAAAAAAGCACTTTTACATGGTAAGCATGTTTATTCTGAAAAACCTATGGCAATTAGTTTAAAACATGGAAAGGAATTATTAAAATTAGCAAAGAAAAAAAAATTATACATAGGTAATGCACCAGATACTTTTTTGGGTGCTGGAAATCAAAAATCTAAGGAAATATTAGAAAATAATTCGATTGGCAAAATTAATTTAGGAAATGCTATATTTGCATTTCCTGGAATTCAATCTTATCACCCAAATCCAGAACCGTGGTTTGCAGAAAAAGAAGGCGGACCAGTTATTGATATGGGCCCATATTATTTAACTGCTCTAGTAAATTTATTAGGTCCTGCAAAAGAAGTTACGGGGAGTATAATGAGAGGAGTTAAGAAAAGAACAATTGGAATAGGTCCGAGAAAGGGAAAAAAATTTAAAGTTTTTTGCCCTACAACATATTTAGCTACAATAATTTTTAAAAATAACACTATAATTCGATTAACATTATCTTTTGATGTTATCGAGCATAAAAGGAATCATATAGAATTATATGGAACTAATGGATCAATTATTGTTCCGGATCCAAATATGTTTGGTGGATCTGTTTATACCTGCAAAAAACTTGGAGGACAGTGGACAGAGTACAAAACCGTAAAAATGCCGTTAGGAAAAATCAATATTAGATCAAAAAGTTTAAGAGCTAACGAAGCGTCCATAAATGCTAATTACAGAGGTGTTGGCTTAGCAGAAATGGCTTATTGCATTGAAAAAAGAAAAATTCATAGATGCAACGGAGAATTGTCACTGCATGTTTTAGACATTATTCAATCCACCATGAAAGCATCAAGGACTGGTGTAAAACAAAAAATTAAAACTAATTGTAAAATTCCAAAAAAATTAACTTTAAAGGAAATTAAAAAAATAATTAAATTTTAATTAATAAAAATTAAGGGTTTGTGCTACCGGCAGATACAATAAATTTTGAAGCTTCCTCAAAAGTAATATCTAAATATATTATATCTTTTTTTGGAAACATTAATAAAAAACCACTTGTAGGATTTGGAGTGGTTGGTATAAAAACATTAATTAAATCTTGGTTAAGCTTCTTTTTTATTACCCCTTCATTTTCCTTTGTGGCGAAACCAACTGCCCAACAATCTTTTCTAGGATATTGAACTAAAACCACGCTCTTTTTAGCTCCTTTTTTTTGCGTAAAAGTTTCTGTTAATTGACCAACCGCAGAATATATAGTTCTTAAAATTGGAATCCTATTTAAGACGTTTTCAAATAGATCAAATAATCTTTTTCCTAAGAATGATAAAGACAACCAGCCTATTAAAGTTATTAGTATTACAGAAATTAAAATTTCAAGTCCTGGAATATTATAAGGTAAATAATAATTTGGATTTATTTCTCTAGGTAAGATTTTTGATGAAATTTTTATAAAAAATAAAGTAAGATATAATGTAATTCCGATTGGTATAAGAACAACTACCCCTGCTATAAAATAGTTTCTAATTCTTGAAAAAAATGGTTTTTTATGCTGTTTTTTAGACATCTTTAATTAATGGCGAATAGAATGTTGCCTGTTTTTTTGTTAAGATTCATTTTTAATGAGCAATAATTATAACATAAATAGAAGAAAATTTCTTGAAATTTTTGGTTGTTCTTGCTGCAGTGTTTTTTTAAGCTCATGTGCAACTGTTCCAATAACAGAAAGAAAACAATTAGCCCTTTATCCCGAAAGTGTGATTAACAGACAGGCTGCAAAAGCTTATGCTAATTTTAAATCTAAAGCCAAGCTTATAAAGGATGGCAAGGAGTTAGATAGCATACTTAGTGTTGGGGCAAAAATGGAAAAATCAGTTAGTAGTTTTTTTAAAAAAAATAACAAAAAAGATCCAACTGAAAATTTTAACTGGGAGTATATTTTGGTTAATGATAAAAAAATGAAAAATGCTTGGTGTATGCCTGGGGGAAAAATAGCAATTTTTTCAGGAATGTTGGAGGTTACAAAAAATGAACATGGTTTGGCAACAGTAATGGGCCATGAAATTGCCCATGCCGTTGCAAAACACTCGATAGAGAGACAAAGTCAGGCCATGGCAGTGAACTTTGGAACGCAAGTTGCTGATGTTTTCTTAGGAGGTGCAATTAACAGAACAAGAAATACCGTTGGAAGATCAACGGGTTTAGATATATTTCAATTAGGTATTATGAATCCGTTTGGTAGAAAACAAGAGACTGAAGCCGATTATTTAGGTCTGATATTTTCTTCATTGTCTGGTTTCAACATTAAGGAGTCTGTTAATTTGTGGGAGAGAATGAAAAAAGCTAAAAAAGGAGTAGAACCGCCTGCTTTTTTAAGCACTCATCCATCAAGTCAAAAAAGAATTGAAAACTTACAAGGTTGGATAAGTAAGATTATGCTCGATTATCCTCCAATAAAAAGTTGAAATTATTGGTGAGCCGTGTTGGATTCGAACCAACGACACCTTCCTTAAAAGGGAAGTGCTCTACCAGCTGAGCTAACGGCCCGTTTGAAGAATTGTTTTTATATTTAAAAAAGACAAATTTCAATTGTTAAATTGTCTTTTTATACTTGTTTATATTCTCTTTATAAAATGTTTCAAAGTTTCCGCTATTAATTGATTCACGGATCTTTTTCATAAATTGCTGATAAAAATTTACATTGTGAAGTGATATAAGCATCGATGCCAAGATTTCATTAGTGTTAACTAAGTGGTTTAAATAACTTTTAGAATATTTGTTTAAATCTCTTAATTTGCAATCTTTATCTAAAGGGGTTTTGTCATGTTTATATTTTGAATTTTTAAGATTAATTTTACCTTCCCATGTAAAAGCCAGTCCAGTTCTTCCAGATCTGGTTGGCAATACACAATCAAACATGTCTATTCCAAAATTAACTGCCCCTAAAATATCTGACGGTGTACCTACACCCATCAAATATCTTGGTTTTTTTGTGGGCATAAATTTAGTTATTTTCTTAAGTACATCAAACATTTCGGCTTGGGTCTCACCTACTGCGAGACCACCCACGGCATAACCATCAAAATCTATTTTTGTCAAACTTTCTAAACTCTGAAGTCTGAGATCTTCAAATAATCCACCTTGAATTATACCAAACAAAGCTTTGTTAGATGCATTATTAAATTCTTTTTTACATCTTGCTGCCCAGTTTGTAGAAGTTTTTATTGCATTTGAAATTATTTTTTTGTCTTTTGTAAGCTTTGGGCACTCGTCTAACACCATTAAAATATCTGAATTTATATCTTTTTGAATTTGAATACTTTTTTCAGGGCTAAGTAAAATTTTTTTTCCATCTATATGCGATCTAAAAATCGCTCCTTTTTCTTTATCGATTTTAGTCAACTTTGATAGAGACATAATTTGGAATCCACCCGAATCTGTTAGTATAGGCTTTTTCCAATTCATAAAATTATGTAAGCCTCCAAATTTTTTAAGTATTGAGGTCCCGGGTTTAAGTAACAAATGGTATGTGTTGCCTAAAATTATTTGTGATTCAGTTTTCAATACATCATCCACGAAAATACTCTTTATAGTGCCCTGTGTACCAACTGGCATAAATGCCGGAGTATCTATATAACCTCTGTGAGTGTGAATTTTTCCAAGTCTAGCCTGGTTATTTTCCTTTATTAATTCAAAAAAAAAATTTTTTGAATTCATGAATTTTTATTCGTTTAAAGAAATACTTATAATTTTATCTGGATCTTCTACAGCTCCATTAGGACCATCGCCCTTTTTAATTTTATCAACAAACTCCATTCCATTTACAACTTTTCCAAAAACTGTATAATTTCTGTCTAAGTGTGGAGATGATTCAAAGCAAATAAAAAATTGGCTATTAGCGCTATTAGGGTTTTGAGATCTTGCCATAGACAAAGTTCCCTTTTCATGTGGAAGGTCACTAAATTCAGCTTTTAGATCAGGCAGGTTAGAACCTCCGGTTCCAGCAAGTTCAGGGTTATAATTATTACTGTTAGAGTTTCCATACTGAACATCCCCCGTTTGGGCCATAAAACCATCAATAACTCGATGAAAAATTACGCCATCATATTGTTTGGTTTTAACTAATTCTTTAATTCTTTTAACATGATTGGGAGCTACATCAGAAAAAAGTTGTATATGAACATCTCCATCTTTTAATTTTAAAATCATTTTGTTTTCGCTTGCTTGTATATTCGTAACATAGAAAAAAGTAAATAGAATAAATAAAAAAAAATTTTTCATCCTAATTTTACTTTGATGGCCTTGATCACAGATTTTGTAACAAATTTTTTTAAATCTCCGTCTAATTCTGCAATTTCTTTAATAAATTTTGATGAAATAATTTCGTTCTCTATATCTGACATTAAAAATATAGTTTCTATATTTTTGTCTAATCTTTTGTTCATTCCAGCTAATTGAAATTCATATTCAAAGTCAGATACCGCTCTTAAACCTCTAATGATAATTGATGCGTTATACTTTTTACAGAGTTTAACAGTAAGATTTTCAAAAGAAATCACTTTAATTTTGCTTTTTTTTATACGAAGATCATTGAATAAAGATTTTTTAATAATTTCAACTCTCTCTTCTAATGTAAATAAATAATCTTTAGATGAACTATCAGAGGTTGCTACAATTAATTTGTCAACAAATTTTAAGGATTTCTTAATCACATCAACGTGCCCAAATGTTATGGGATCAAAGGTTCCTGGGTAAACAGCAATTTTTGGCATTATTCGATATTATCTTCTATCTTGATCACGGACACAACTTTTTCTTCTCCTGAAAGTTTTATAATTCTTACTCCCTGAGTATTTCTCCCCGCTATCCTAATATCTTTGACTGGACATCTTATAACTCTTCCCTTGTCGGTAGACAAAATTATTTCGTTTTTTTCTTCAACTACAAGAGTTGAGGAAACATTGCCATTTCTTTTAGAATTAATAATCCCTATTATGCCCCTTCCTCCTCTATTAGTTGTTCTAAAGTCTTGGAGTGGTGTTCTTTTGCCATAACCATTTTCAGTTATGGAAAGAACAAAACTATTTGTGACTCCTTTTTTTGAGCCATTTTTCTTTGAAAGATCTTCAGAAGTCTTAGTGTTATCTACTACAGATAAAGAAATAACACTGTCTTTTTCTTGTAAATTAATACCTCTTATGCCTTTAGAAGATCTTCCTTTAAATAATCTTAATTTTTTTGACATAAATTTTATACATTTACCAAATTTTGTGCTTAAAATTATATCTTGATTTTCCTTACATTTTTCTACTCCAATAATCTTATCATTTTCGTCTAATTTCATAGCTATTTTACCACTTGCATTGATATTCAAAAAATCAACAAGTGAATTTTTTCTCACTTTTCCTTGAGAGGTAACAAAAACGATAAAAAGTTTTTTCCACTCATCTTCATTTTCTGGAAGGAGCATAGTTGAAGTTATTGATTGATTATTTCTGAGCGGCAGAAGATTGAAAAGAGATTTGCCCTTAGAGGTTAAAGTTCCTTTTGGTATCTTCCAGGCTTTAAGTTTGTATGCCAAACCTTGAGAAGAAAAAAATATAACTTGACTATGTGAGTTTCCCGATAATATTCTTACTACAAAATCTTCTTCTCTTGTTGTAATTCCCGTTTTTCCTTTTCCTCCTCTTTTTTGTGGCTTGACAGAAGATAAGGAGCCTCTCTTAATATAACCTTGGTTTGTTATATTTATTACAACAGCCTCTTTTTGGATAGTTTCTTCAATATTGTAGTTCAAAACGGCATCAATAATTTTTGTTCTTCTTTTGACAGCAAATTTTGATTTTATTGTTTCCAGTTCTTTGATTATTAAGGCAAATAATTCCTTTTTAGATTTTAAAATTTTATTATAATAAATAATTAACTCTGATAATTCTTTTATTTCATTTTCAATTTCATTTATTCCAAAGGCAGTTAGTTTTTGAAGTCTCAATTCTAAAATAGATACGACCTGGGTTTCTGAAAGTTGATATTTTGAAATATTTTGTTTTTTTTCGATAACAGAAACCAATTTAGAACTTTTTCTAATAGGCCATTTTTTGCTTAATAAATTCTTTTTTGCTAAATCCGTATTTTTTGAACTTTTTATAATCTTAATAACTGAGTCTATGTTTTCCACCGCTGCTGCAATACCAATCAAAACATGAGCTCTTTCTTCGGTTTTTTTTAAATCAAATTTTATTCTTCTTAATACTGTTTTTTCCCTAAAAATTACAAACTCAGAAATAAAATCTTTTAAATTTAAAATTTTTGGTTTTCCGTCTACAATAGCTAAAGTATTAAATCCAAATGAAGATTCTACATTTGTTAGCTTGTATAACTGTCTTTTTACAGTTTCTGATTCCACTCCTCTTCTCAAGTCTATAACGACTCTAATTCCATCTCTGTTAGACTCGTCTCTTATGTCACTTACTCCTTCAATTTTTTTATCCCTAGATAAATCTGCGATTCTTTCGTTTAAAATTGATTTATTTACTTGGTAAGGAATAGATTTAATTACCAATCTTGCTCTTCCGTTTTTTAAACTTTCTTCTTCTATTTCACCTCTAATTTTAAAAGAACCTCTTCCTTTGTTATAGCCTTGTTTAATTATATCTTTTCCAATGATTACACCGCCTGTTGGAAAATCTGGTCCTGGTATAAATTTCATAAGCTGAGAAATTGTAATGTCTCTGTTTTTAATAAAGCTTATCGTTCCGTCTATAATTTCACCCAGATTGTGGGGCGGGATGCTTGTAGCCATACCAACCGCAATACCTCCGGCACCATTTACAAGAAGATTTGGAAATTGAGAAGGAAGAACAGATGGTTCTTTTTCTGTTTCGTCATAATTATTTCTAAAATCAATAGTGTCTTTCTCTAAACTTTCGGTCAAATGTTGAGTTACTTTTGCCAGTTTCGTTTCTGTATATCTCATAGCAGCTGCAGGATCCCCATCTATAGAGCCAAAGTTTCCTTGTCCATCTATTAAAGGTAAACTCATAGAAAAATCTTGAACCAATCTTACCAGAGCATCGTAAACCGCCTGATCTCCGTGGGGATGATATTTACCAATTACATCTCCGACTACTCTTGCAGATTTTCTAAAAGATTTGTTCCAATCGTAACCACCTTTGTACATCGCGTACAAAATTCTTCTGTGAACAGGTTTCAACCCATCTCTTACGTCAGGAAGTGCCCTACTAACTATAACACTCATAGCGTAGGACAAGTAAGAAGAACTCATTTCTTTATAAACCATTATAGGTTTGTAAGAAGAGTTATTTTTTATTTGCTCTTTTTGCATTTAATTTAAAAAGGAATTTTATCGTCAAGATCAGAACTGTCTTGTGTGACATCGTCATTTGGTAAAGTGCTTTTGTTTTCTGAAGAACTCGTGACGCTATCGGTTTTGTTTTTACCGTCTAACATGGTTAAAGATGAATTGTAACCTTGCAATACAATTTCGGTTGAATACTTGTCCTGTCCACTTTTTTCATCTTTCCATTTTCTTGTGCTAAGCTGTCCTTCAACATAGACATTTGCTCCTTTTTTCAAATATTGTTGAACCACACCAACCAAACCTTCATTAAAAATAACAACCCTATGCCATTCTGTTTTTTCTTTTCTTTCTCCAGTAGATTTATCTTTCCAGCTCTGGCTTGTCGCTATGCTTAATCTTGCGACATTTTTTCCGTTAACCATCTGTTTTATGTCTGGATCCGCTCCAAGTCGGCCTATTAATTGTACTTTATTTAAACTTCCAGCCATAATATTTAAGGTTTATTATTAAATGAATAAAATTTTAGTAAAAATAATATATCATATTTGAACGATAAATATAAGGTTAATCTATTTCGGGTGTGAAAAACTATGTTAAAAAAGATATTGATTAAAGGGGCTAAAGAGCACAATTTAAAAAATATTTCTTTAGAAATTCCAAAAGAGAAATTAGTCGTAATCACAG
>MDSW01046268.1_pt1 | contig 15076 bp, 8 predicted proteins | sample 811171 | NCBI WGS metagenome assembly MDSW01 (sample SAMN05326641, study PRJNA326480) | marine metagenome | isolation source: seawater | place: Atlantic Ocean: North West | collected 2012 | reverse complement strand
GGGGGGGGGGGGGGGGGGGGGGGGGGGGGGGGGGGGGGGGGGGGGGGGGGGGGGGGGGGGCGCGCGGGGGCCGCTCCCGAACGCGCGCGTGATCGATACTGAAGATCGGGGATCGCGCGCGGGTGACCCCGGAGGCCCCCGTCGAAACCGCGGGGCGGCGCGGGGAGGGCTCCGGGGAAGCGCGAATCGAATCGCGCGCGGCGGCGGATAATTTTTTTTTCGCCTCCTTCGCACCTGGGAGGGACGCGCGGATGCGGAGGCACGCGGCGCCCTTGGGGACGTCGTTGTTCGCGAGGACGCGGATCGGGCCGGAGACGCCGCTGCCGAGGAACTCGCCGCCGTCCTCGGCGAAGATTCCGAACAGGAGCCTGCGGAGCGGAGCGTTCGGGGGGAGGCGGGGGAGAGGGCGCGTGAGCCGTGAGTCGGCGGAGGAGACGAAACGGCACGACGCGCGGGGCGTGTCTTCACGCGACTCGCCGATTGACCGTTGTCGTTTTTTTTTCCGACCCGTCGCGCCGGCGGGCGTCCCGGGCGCTCGGTCACGAAGCGCTTCGCCTCGGGGCGTCGCGCGCGTTCGATCGTCTCATCGCGCGGGAAGGTCGGGCGTCGGTCGATCGGCGCGTTCGATCGGCGCTCACCTGAAGACCTTGCACCTGTTGGGTCCGTACGCGCAGACGTGGTTGCTCGCCTCGTCGATGCTGATGAAGAGGTTGCGGGCATCCTTCCACTTGTCCCCGGCGGCGGCGGCGGGTCCCGCGTCCTGCGCGGGCGCGGCGCCCTTCTGGGTGCGGCCCTGCTTGCCGAAGCGCTGGATGGCGCTGAGGATGGGGCCCGTGCATCCCTTCGCGCACCGCGCGCGGGTCACGGGGAGCCAGGTGTGGCCCTCGGCGTCGGCGACGCCGCCCCCCGGGGCGGCGCGGAGAGGCTTTGCCGTTGACGCGTCGGCGGCTTTCGCGTCGCTCGCGATCCCGGGCCTCGTCAGGGGCTCGGCGTAGACGAGGTAGATGAGCGCGCGAACGGTGGAACCGTTGTACAGCTTGAGCTCGTACTCCAGCGCGCTGTCGCGCATGTCGTGCGGGACGTCGATGGAGAAGGAGCGCTCGGTCGCCTCGTAGATGTTCAGCGCGGTCGGGTCCTGGGACGCCTCGTCGTCGTTCACCGCCTTCCCCGCGCTCGCGCGGTCGAACGTGAGCTCCACTTGATTGTAGGAGCGCTTCTTCTTGCCGAGCTTGTACGCGCTGCGAGCGAGGAAACCGGGGGCGGTGACGTCAGCGCGCGAGGGGGGGGTGGGCGCGGAGGCGGCGCGGTCGCGTCGGGATGCCCGGGGGGGCGCGCGGGGAGACCCGGGGGGGCTTCCCCGGGTCTCGGGACGAGGCCGGGGAAATATTCGGCGTTGTTTCTCTCCGTTGGGGTGGAGATGCCGCGCCGAGGCGGTCGCACGCACCGGACTTCGTGCGTCTCGCGGTCGGGCTCCATGCGCTCGACGAACCCGTCGGGGTGCGCGGTGATCACGGGGCACGGGATCATCGTCGAGGGGTCCTCCGCGATCGCGGGGGCCGCGGCCTTCTTCGCGGGCGCCGCGACGCCGGCTTTAGGCGCGGGCATCGTCGCGCGGCTCTGGGGTGCGATTCGAGGGTGAGGGGCGCCCTCGAGCCTGCGCTGCCGCCGAGCGCGAGGCGCGACGCGTGCGGTGGGACGCGAGGTGCGAGCGCCGCGCGAGCGTCGCGAGGGGCGTTCTCGAACGAACTCGGTGGCGCTCGACGGCTGGCGACGCGTGCGCGTGCGGCCTGTTGTGAGGGATCTGAGCGCGCCTCCAACGACGAGTGCGCGGGGCAAGCAACAGCTACTTCGCGCCGGGGCGCGCGGAAACGGTCGGAATTGCCCCAAGGCGCGCGCGCGCGTGTCGAGACGCGACGAACCGTGAAATCGAGGACTAAAATCGCCGAAACGACCGAAACCGAAACCGTCATCGAGCGTTTCATCGCGGGATCGCGAATCGGCAGCCCCGCTGAAACGCCGATCGGACGCCCCCGCGGGTCGCGCGCGCCTCTCAGATCGAGATCGAGCCACATTTTTTCTCACATCGTCTCGGTCATCACGCGCCGCGCGCCGCGTTCGTCGAAGATTCGATTCGATCCCGCCTCCTCCTCTCGCGCCGCCTCCTCCTCTCGCGCCGCACTCTCGATCGCCCCGACCCTCGCCCCGCGCCCCGTCGCCCTTCGACTCGACAGCACCCGCGTGGTCCCCCTCGATTCCCTCGTCGACCTCTCCGTTCTCACGCGCCTCCCGTCCCTCGCGCGTCCACCGCGCTCGTCCTCCTCCCCCTCGCCCCCCCCCGCCCCTCCGCCGCCCCCCCGGAAGAGAGCGGCGCCGCGACCCTCGCCTTCTTCGAGCTCTTCGTCTCCCCCGTCGCCCTCGCGTCCTTCTCCCCGAGCGGCCACCTCGGCATGAGCGGCACGTCCCCGTCCCCTCTTCGTCCTTCCGATCCCGCCTCCGCCGAAATCGCCTCCGGAGGCTCCTCGGCGAGGCCCAGCGCCAATCGCTCCGCGCCCGCCCACGCCGCCATCGCGCCGTTGTCCGTGCACCACCTCGGCGGGGGGAGGATCAGCGGAAGACCCGCGTCCTCGGCGATCGCGGCGAGGCGCTCGCGAACCGTCGCGTTCGCCGCGACGCCCCCGGCCACGACGACGCACGTCACGCGATCGCGAGCGCGTCGCGAATCCGAAGCGTCCCCGTCGGCGTCTCCTCCGCGCGTCGCGTCGTCGCCCACCTCCTCCTCCTCGCGATCCTCGCGCAGGCGGTCGTCGGCCCACTCGATCGCGCGCCGCGTGCGTTCCTCGAGGTGCTTCACCGCGGCGCTCTGGAACGACGCCGCGATGTCCGCGCGGATCTGATCGCGCGTCGATCCGGGCGCGACCGTCGTCGGCTCGGCGGCGACGGAGGGCGGGGGAGGGCCCTCGGGGGCGCAGACGGTGGAGAACGCGCGGGTTTTTTTTCCCTCCTCCCCCTCGGGGTCGCCCCGCCCCAGATCCCGCTCGATCGCCATGCGCACCGCGGTCTTGAGCCCCGCGTAGCTGAAGTCGCAGTTCTTGCGCTTGCGCAGGGGCACCGGGAACCGGTACGCCTTCGGGTCACCGCTCTCGGCGAGTCGTTCGAGCGCGGGGCCTCCGCCGCCGCCGACGTCGAGGCCGAGCAGGCGCGCGATCTTGTCGTACGCCTCGCCCAGCGCGTCGTCCAGCGTCGACCCGAGGATGACGTACTCGCCCACGCCCTTCGCGAGGATGAGCTGGTTGTGCCCGCCGGACACGAGTAATGCGAGGAACGGGAACGCGCACGCGGCGGTCCCCGCGCTCAGGCGCGCGATCAGCGCGTGCGCCTCCATGTGGTGCACGGGGACGATGGGCAACCGATGCGCGGCCGCGATGGATCTCGCCTTGACGACGCCGACCCTCAGGCACATGGACAGGCCCGGTCCGACGGTGACGGCGACCGCGGTGAGGTCCGCGGGCGTGACCCCCGCGCGCTCCAGGGCGTCGGCGACGACGCGGTCGATGGCGTCCTCGTGCGCGGCGCGCGCGAGGTTGGGCACGACGCCGCCCCACGGCCCGTGGATCGCCTCCTGCGACGTGAGCGCCTCGCCGAGGACGCGGCCGTCGCCCGTGACCACCGCCGCGCCGGTGTCGTCGCACGACGTCTCGATGCCGAGGATCACCGTGTCCGGGCCGACGGGGAACGTCCCGTCCGGCGCGAGGCGCGAGGGGGAGAGCGGCGCGGAACCGAACCCGGAGAGCGCGGAGGCGACGGTGGGAGCGAGGCGCGCGCGGGGGGCGGCGGGGCCCGGGGGGGGGATGGGGCCGGGGGGGGCGGGGGCCGCCGGAACCCGCGCGCGGCGAGGGGGGGCGCCGAGGCGGCGCCGCGTGACGGAACCGAACGCCGAGCCCGGAACGCGCGCGAGACGAGGCCGCGACGCCGACGCGAGCAAAGCCGCGCGGAGACCCATCATGCGCGATGGGAAGGGAGACGCGCGCGCGCCCGGGGATGCGGGCGCACCGAGCACGGACCGGCGGCGAAAACGTCTTTTGTTTATATCCATGTCGGCGCCTCCCTGTCAGGCCCTATCGCCGAACGAGCAAGATAGATGTCGATGACCGATGATGCGTTTATGATATCGTATGAAAGCCAGTCACGAATAAGTGTAAATGCGGTGGCGTCGCAGAGAGATTCATCATCCGATTCATCTTAAACCGTCGCGCTCGCGCCTCCAGTACGCGTCGTCGCCGCCCCTCATCCTCGCCTTCCTGATGTTCGTCCGCCACGCCCCCTCCGCGCCGTACGTTCGCTCCACGTGCGCCCTCGCGCTCTCCAACACGTCCCGCGCGGACCCTCGCGCCCCCGCCCGCCGCGTCCCGCGCTCGAGCCCGCGGCACGACGCGACGTCCAGCGTCTCGAGCCGCGGGCACCGCCGCGTCGGCGCGTTGAACGCCGGCCTGTTCGGTTCACTCTCCGGGTCCTCAAAGAACGCCAGACGCCGTCCGGCGGGGAGCGTCAGGAGGTATGCCTCGTGCGGATACTCGTAAAACGCCTCGTGCAAACCCTCGTCCGTGACCGACGCGCCCGCGACGCGCAAGGTTACGAGGTTCGGCGCGAGGCGCGCGACGAGGAGGAGTGAAGCGTTGGCGTCCGTGACGACGAGGGTGGGTTCCGACGCGAGCATCGACGGCGTCCCGAGCTCGAGCGTCCGAAGGTTCGGAAACCGAGGCGTGAGCTGGGAAACGACGAGGAGGAAATGCGCGGGTTCTCTGAGCGGAGGCCATCCGGCCCCGTCGCCGCCGACATCCGACGTTTCCGAAGTTTCCGAAGTTTCGGTGAGGAACGCGCCCGGGTCGACGAGCGTCTTCGCGAGGCGGAGCGTTCGGACGCGCGGCATGACGTTCGAGCATCCGCGCGCGGCGCCTACCCCTCCGCGGCACAGCGTCGCCTCCTCCGGGTACGGATCGGGATTCACGGATTCACGGCGCGCGCTCTCGAGCCGCCTCATCCATTCCGACCGTCGCGACTGATCGTCGCGCGGGTCGTCGGACCGGTCCGGCTGCGACGCGAACGCGGAACGCGCCGGGCCGAGGCGGCCGACGAATCGTCTGCACCCCGTCGCGTCGAGCTCCGCGAGCCGCGGGGAGTCCCACGCGAGGCGAAACACGTCCTCGTCCGTGACGTCCGAGGCGCACGAGACGTACCCGGACGAGGTGGCGACCGGAGGGGCGCCCAAGCGCAGAACGCGAAGCTCGCGCCACCCGGGGGGGGTACCGGGACCGCCGCCGTCGCCGCGCGATCGGTCGTCGTCGCCGCCGCCGCCAACGCGTTCGGGGTACCCTGGAAGACTCGCTCGCCACGGGTCTCTGGATGACCCCGTCGCCGGGGTCATCTCCCACCCGTTCAACCCTCCGAATCCGGTCAAGTCCAGGTGCTCCATCGCGGGACACGCGCGCATGAGGTCGAGCCAGGGGAACGAGGGCCGGCTGGACCCCGGGCCCGTCCCGCCGGACCCCGAGAGGTCCAGGTGCGTCATCGCCGCGCGCGTCGTCGCCGCCGACCCCGCGCCGGAAGACCCCGAACAAAACGCCTTGGAGACGAAGTGGCGGGGCAGGCGCGCGAACCCCGTCGCCGCGAACCGCCGGAGTAGATGCGCTCGTTCCAACATTCCCGCGGCGTCGCGCGCGAACTCGTCCGCGTGTTTCCCGCCGGCGGCGGCGGAGGCGGCGAGCGCCTCGAGGCGGGGGACGAGCGACGCGACGCCCGCGACGGTGACGCGCCGGTTCCTCTTGGCGTCCGCGGAGGACTCGGCGCCGAACGATACCCGGAGGTCGCGCAGGCGGTCGCACCGCGCCGCGAGCGCCTCCAGGGCCGCGTCCGTGACCTTCGGGCAGTCGCGGAGGTCGATGGTCTCGAGGAGGGCGTACGCGCCGGACGCGCACGCGCGCGCGACGCTCGCGGCGGAGGGGACGCCGAGGTTTCGCGAGTGGTCGACGCGGCGCGTCAGCTCGGGCGCGTTGGCGCACGCGGCGCGCCACGCGCGGCACACCGCGCTCAGGACGGGGACCGCGGGGATGGCGCCCAGGCGGAGCGGGACGACGTCGACGCGGCGGCCGCTCGCGTCCTCGGACGAGACGTCCAGCTCGGTGGACTCGAACCCGCGCCCCCGCGAGCAGTCGGGGCAGTCGCGCGGATCCCCGACGCACGAGCACGGGCCGCGCGCGTACCCGGCGAGGCGCGCCGCGATCGAGCGCACGACGTCGGGGGGGAGGTCCGCCCACCGCGCGCCGGCGACGGCGGCGAGCCTCGCGCGCCGCGCCGCGAGGGGCTCGTCGGGGTCGTGGGGGAGGACGCCCGGGTCGAGAGGGAGGGCCCGGCGCATCGCGAGCGACGACGAAAGGGCGCCAGGCGCGAGGACGCGCGCGGGCGTCCTAGTTGGACGGCCGCCACCAAGGCGTCGTCTTCGTCGCGTTCGAGCTCGAGTTCGTGACCGCGGTCGAGTAGTGCACGCCGTACGTGTAGTACGCCGCCGCGAACGCGCACGCGAGGGCGACGGGGGCCGTGCTGACCGCGCCGGGAGGAGGGCGGGGCTGGCGCATCCCGAACTGCCGCGGGGCGTTCCCCTAAATTTATGTTTTCACAACATCCTACTCGAACGCCCGGCCGAAGACCCCCGAAGCCTAGAGCTCAACCTCATCAGGGAGCCATTGCACCTCGTACGCACACTTCCCCCCGAGGTCCTTTTGTATAATATCGCAAAGCTTCTCCATGGCTGCGACACGCGTCGCTATCGTCGGGTCGTTGTTACGAAGATCTTCGTCGGTGTGCGCCACGAACTTCGCGCGCTTCGCGCTCTCCAATCTTGCCGCGCAGTTTCGCTTCACCGGCTTGCTCGCGACATCCTTAGTGATGGGCATGCACGCCACAGGCTTCGTGACGTCGTACGCCTCGCCCTGCGTGGGCATGTTCCACTTGCACTGCATGAACCCGGCGCGAGAGAAACAATGACGGACGGCGCGGTGAGGTCCCGGCGGGGGGAGAAAAAAAGAAAAGTCAGACTGTTTGCTCCATGAGAATTTCCTCGCGTGCGTGACGACACACGGGGGATATTTTCGGGCGAAGCACGTTTTTCCTGTTGAGCGTTGTTGAATAACTTCCACCACCACGACCGTCCGCCACACACCGCGGTCGCCCTCCCCCCCCCCGCACCCCGGCCTCGCCGCCGCCCCCCGCACGATGGCTTCGGGCAAGAAGACCATGTACACGTACGCGAGCGACGCCCCCGCGCTCGAGCGTTCGGTGTCCGAGGTCGAGAGGCTTCACCCGGGCCTCGTGTGCCCGATCACCGCGGAGCTCTTCAGAGACCCTGTCCTTTGCATCGGCGACGGGTACACGTACGAGCGCGCGGCTGCGGAGAAATGGTTCGCCGACGGCAAGACGACGTCTCCGATGACGGGCGCGGAGCTTTCGGAGGCTCAGCGCGGGCTCGTGCCGAACTTCAACGCGCGGAGCCGCGCGGATCAGGCGAGGGGCGGCCCTCCGAGAGACGGCGTCCTCCGCGTCAACGAACTGAGCGTCTCGGTGGATGCTTCGGCGGACGCGTCCGCGCCCTCCGAGGACGAGGACGCTCTGCCGAGGTCAGGCTCCTTCTCCGCGCTCGACGATCCCCCGCCCCCCGCCGAACCGGCCGAGCCCTCCGCGCCGACGAAGACGCACCTCCGGAGCGGCGGCGGCGGTTCGGTCGACGCGCCCGCCCTCCCCGGTCACGGCGCGCGCGTCCGCGTCCGATCGCGCCGCGGCAAGTATCTCACCGACCCCGGCGCGAAGTTCGTCGCCCTCGTCGCCGCCGACGCCCCGCGCCGAGGCAGCGAGTGGATCCTGAAGAGGATCGGCGAGCGCGTCGCGTTCAAGAGCGCCGCGGGGTTGACCCAGCAGTACAACTACGCGCACTTCAACGACCACGGACACGGCAGGGTCGAGATGTGGACCAAGGGGGGCGACGCGGGACACTTCACGCTTCACGCGGCTGCGTCGAATAACGCAAACACAGCTGGCGGGGGTCCCGCGGCGTGGTTCGTCGAGACGCTCGGCGGGAAATATCTCACGCACGAGGGCGAGCACGTGATGGGCCGCGCGGGGCGTCTCGAGGCGTGGGAGATCGTGCCCGTCTCGGGCCGTGACGGACGCAAAGGCGGCGACGAGAAGGACACGAGGACGGCGTTGGCTTCGCGGTTCGCCGCCGTCTCCGGTTGGTTCCGCGGCGACGCGTCGGCGAGCGGCTCCTCGTCGGCGAGCGGCTCCTCGTCGGCGAGCGGCTCCTCCGAGGCGGCGGCCCTTCCCGAAACCACGCCGTTGATTGCGTTCGCGCGTTCGTACCGCGGCGCGAACGGCGGGCCTCGCGGGGACCAGCTCGGCGCGTACGGGTGGTTCGACGGGAACGGGTCCTGGTCGAAGACGCGGCCTCTGCACCGCGCGGCGATGCGCGGCGAGACGGCGACGATTCGTCGCCTGTGCGCCAAGGGCGGCCGCGACCCGAACGAGAAGATGCCCGAGTGGTTCGACTCCGAGCCGCTCGGGTGGGCGGCGAGCCTCGGGCACCTGGACGCGGTTCGCGCGCTGATCGAGCTCGGCGCGGACCCCCTCCGGCCGGCGAACAAGGCGGGGAACACGCCGCTGTCGGACGCGCGCCGCGAGCGCCACGCGCACGTGATCGCGTTCCTCGAGGAATACGAGCGACGCGCAAGGGGGTCAGCGCCCGAGCGGGCCGAGAAGCTGCACCCCGGGACGCTCCGCGTCCACGAGGCGCGCTACGGCTGGGCGACGGACCTGTGGGGGTGCGCGCCGAGCCCGGACAAAAACGGCTCCGGGGCGAAGGACGTCGCCGACGTCGTCCGCGGCCTCGTCGCCGACGACGAGCTCGACGTCAACCCGAAATGCGAGCCCCAGTACATGAACCGGACGTTCTGGCCGGAGACGGCGTCGGGCCCGCCCATCCCGCGGAGGCTCGGCGTGCGGTACTCCTACGGAGACGGGCCGGTGAAGGAAACGACCACCCCCGCGGTGCCTCATGAGACGGTGCGCCTGACGGTGACGCGATTCGAGTACGCGCGCGCCGCCGCCGTCGCCGGCGGTTCCGCGGCGCCGCCGCAGACCAAGAAAAGCGGGAGAAGGCTCACGATGAGAAAACCCCCCCGAGGCGAGGAGAAGAAGGCGGCGGCGAAGAACACGCCGATCATCGACGCGTCGCTCAACGGGCCGCTCAACGCCTGCGCGAGAAACACCGACGACGCGTCGCGCCTGCGCGACCTCGTCCGCCGCGGCGCGGATCTCACCAGCACCAACGGCGCGCCGTGGCACCACACCCCGATGCACCAGGCGGCGTACCACAATCGGCCCGAGATGGTCAGAACGCTCGCGGAGCTGTGCGAGGAGCGCGGCGTGCTGAGTCGGATCCTCGCGCAGGGGTCCAACCCGTGCGGACGCGGAGGCAAGGGCACGCCTATGGACCTCGCGCGCGGCGGCGGGCACGATCGGGTCGTGGACATCCTCCGCGAGTTCGGCGACACGAGCACCTATGCACCGATCATCGACGGCGCCGGTTCGATCCCGGCGGGTCAGGCGATGTCGAGGGACTCGGAGCCCGGGGTGCTGTCGGCGCACGAGATCGCGGGGTGTTGGGGGTGCGCGTGCCTCCCGGCGTTCGCGGCGTGCGAGGAGAAGAAGGCGGAGGGGCCGGACACCCTGAGACACACCGGGGTGTGCCTGCCGTTTTGCCTGCCGTACTCGGAGGTCTGGGACAGGGTGGGCCGAACGAACACGTTCATCAAGAGAGGCCACCAGGACATGCTCCATTATAACAGCGCCCTCGTGATGTGTTTCGGACCGGGCATCACCTGGCGCTGGTGTCGCAAGTGCTGCTGATGTTGAAGTGAAAAACGAGCGAAAACGACGAAGACACTCGGGCGCACTCATCATCATCAGCAATTACCACTATCGCGCGCGGGCAGACAGCGCGGCGCCGGTTTCCCAGAGTTCTTGGCACGCTCGCGCGCGGCGCGGCGCGTCACTTCGCTCGCGCCATGGCGTCGGTCGCTCCCTCGCCTTGCGCGTTCGCGCGGCGCGACTCGCCTCGCGCCCCCCTCGCGCCCCCCTCCTCGGCTCGGCGGCTCGCCCTCGCCCCCGCGCGCCGCCCCCCGCGCGCCTCCCCCTCCGCCTCCCCGGAGGCCCCCACGTCATCCTCCTCATCCTCCTCCTCCCCGTCCTCGGCGGCGATCGCGGAGGCGAAGCGCGACCTGTTCCGCGCGCTCGACGGGACGTGCCGCGGCGCGGCGGCGACCTCCGGCGAGCGCCGCGCGGTGGACGACGCGCAGGTCGCGCTCGAGTCCCTCTCCGGGCAGTCCGCGCGCGACCTGGACCTCGACGCGCTGGCGGGGCGATGGCGCCTCGCGTACACCACCGCGGGGGACGTCCTGAGCGTCCTGCGCCTGGCGCGCGACGTCGGGGTGATCGAGGTCGGGGACATCTTCCAGACCTTCACCGCGGACGGGAGGCTCCAGAACGAAATCAGGCTCAGCCTCCCGGGGATCCTCGCCCCGGCCGTCCGCGGCGAACCCGGCGGCCTGGCCCTCAAGGTGGAGGCCAGGTACGAGCGGCGCGACGCGCGCGTCGACGATGCCGTTCATCGCGAGACGACGGACGCGTCGCGTCGAAGGCCGTCGCGGTCGCTGCGGCTCACGTTCGAGGAGGCGGCGCTGTCGGACCTTCGCGTGAGCGACGCGGTGGAGGCGCTCATCGCGCCCGCGCTGCTCCCGCGCGGGGGTCTGAACCACCGGATCCTCCTCGCGCTCCGCGAGCTCGAGGTTCGGTTCCCGCTGCGAGGCGCGCTCGAGGAGATGCTCGGCGGCGGGGGAGGCGGACGCGCGGGGGAGGCGGGCGTCGCGGACGCGCCCAGGCCCGGCGCGGCGGTGGGGACGTACAGGCTGTCGTACCTCGACGAGGACGTCCTCGTCGGGCGCGCGAACGAGCTGGGGGGGGTGTTCATCTTCACGCGAGCGAGCTGACGAGCGCCCCGGGGAGAGGGGGGGGCGCGTGGAATCGGAGGCGAGGCCGTTCGGAGATCATGGAGAGGCCGCGGCGGACGATCCGGGTCCAGTCGTCGGCGTCGCGGGCTCCGACCGGTCGGCGTTTCATAGGGTTTCTAGAACTTTCCGGTTTCAAGAAGAGGGGTTTCTAGAAGGTTTCGCGCGTCTCGTCAGCCGCTCCTCGACCGATCCGATCGCTCCGGATCCGCGCGCTGAAATTTGCGCGGCTCGGAGCGTTCGCCGCGCGCGTCGCCGGGATTTCCAGCATTCGTCCCGCGCGGGTCTGTCGCGACCGACGGGGGAGTCAGCGAATCGCGAACGCCCGCGTGGCGAATCTTTTCCGCGCGCGTTCGTGCCGCGAGGGGTGATTCGTACGGGCAAACAGTCAGGAACGCGCGCGGAAACGCGCCCCACTCGCCCCCCGAATCGCGCGTCGCCGCGCGGCGGCTTTTCATGCCACCCCCGTCGCTTTTTCGCACCGCGCGGTCGCTTTTTGCGCGCATCCGCGTGCGGCGGCCCCCGCGCGGGGGGGCGGTCAATCCCGGCCGCGCCGCGCTCGTGTCCTACCCACGAGCCCCCGCGCGCCGCGGAGAGGATGGAGGAGGACGCGAAGCGCCGGGGCGGGGACGAGCCCATGAACTCCGGCGGCTCCGGGAGCGGCGGCGAGGGCGGGGGAAGCGGAGGCGACAAGGAGGTGCGGCTCCCCACCATCTTTTCCGTCGGGTCGCCCGCGCGCGCGCCACGGCCCCTCCCTTCGCCGCTCTCGCGTTCCCGCGCGCGGCGCGCGTCCGGACCCCGCCCGCGACTGACCCTCCCCTCGATGCGACCCGCCGCGCCTCCCCCCACCCCGCGCGCGTTCGCAGATGTCCGGCGGGAGCGGGTCCGACGGAAACCAAGGCCAGGAGCGCGACAACTCCGCGACGCGATTCAGCGGCTCGCAGCGAAACGACCACGACGCGCGCATGAGGTGCGCGCTCGAACGCGCCTCCCCCGGCGCGCGCGACCCCGAGCTCCGTATCGCGACCGGCGAGACCCGCGGCACGCGCCGGTCGACCCGCGCCCCGCCGCGCCCGCCCCCGCGCGCCCGTTCCCGACGCGTCCGGCGCCCGCGACGCATCCGCGCGCGCCGCGACGAGCGAGCGCGCCTTCACCACCCGCGAGCGCGTGACAAACGCTGCTGAGTCACCGCGAGCGTCGCGAGACTGAAGAGCAGCGTGCATCGCACGGCTCCGCGACGGACGCGCGCGTCGTTTCGTTCATTCTCTTTTCCCGAAACGTTCGCCGTCCTCCGTCTCTCGCGCTCCTCCGTCTTCAGTCTCCTTCCCACACCCAAACCTTCACCTCACCCCGCGCACCCTCACCCCCGTACCCCCCTTCTCCCCCGAACGCAGGGAGTGCTCCCCCGACGAGGTCCGGTGCGGCGCGCAGAGCGGCGGCGGGAAGCGCGACGCGATGCTCGCCGGCGGCTCCGAGGACGACGACGACGCGAAGCTCGATCGCGGCGGCGACGGCAGCGCGGGCGACGGCGGCAGCGGCAACGCCGGCGGCGGCGACGACGACGCGAGCCCCGACGCGGAGGGCCTCATCCCCTCGTCCGGCGGCCCCGGCGGCGGTCCCGGGGGCGTGGCGGACATGACCCTCGACGCCTCGGACGCGGCGGCGGAGCCGAGCGGGAAGGCGTCGCGTCGAGACGCGCCGCACGCGTCCTCCGCGCCGAGGTTCGATTTCCACGACTTCCCGCGCAAGACGGACCAGGCGGACGACGCTAACGCGGCCGTGAACGCGGAGGTTCGCGAGCGCGGGTGGCGGGCGAAGCACGACGCGGCGGCGGCGAAGGCGGCGGCGAAGGCGAACCACGGCGGAAGCTCCGGCGACGCCGCCGGGAAGGAGATTATGGCGAAGCAGCTCAAGCAGAGCGGTGATGCCTCTCGAGCCGCGGATCTCTCGAGCGCCCAGGGCAAGTCGACGACGCGGTCGGGGAAGCGCCACTCGGCTCGAAAGGCGGCGGCGTCCATGAAAGAGGCGGAGACGTTCGGGGAAGAACCGCCGCGGGGAACCTCTTCGGCGCACGAGCACGGCGCCGCAGAGGACGCCGAGGACGCCACCCGGGACGCCCCCTCGGACGAGCGCCGCTGCGCCGTGACCAAGGCCGGCGCGGCGACGACGCACCATCATCACTCGGGGACGCCGGGGAAATCCGCGGCGGGGGAGACCCGCGGGGGCGAGATCCGCGGCGTCGGCATCGTCATCGGCGTCGGGGCCGGGGCCGGGTCCGGCGCGGCGCTGCCGCAGATGCCCCCTCGCGGGGCGGGGCACCACGGCGGCGGCGACGGGTCCCTCGCGGCGGCGCGGCCGCGGGCGTCGGGTTCGCGCGGCGGCGGCGGCGCGCGGACGGCGACCGCGTCGCTCGAGCGCGCGGGCGAGGGCTCGGGCGAGCACGGGAACAAGCTCGCGCCCGGGTCCTCGACGCTGATGCGTTCGGCGCACAGGAGCATCTTCCTCGCGGGCGGCGCTGTGGCGAACGTCGACCGCGCGATTCCCGACGCGTCTGACTCGGACCAGAAGATGGGCGGCCTCGGCGGCGGGGACTCGCCCGCGGCCTCCGCCGAAACCCTCAGGGCGGCCGGGCGACACGTGGACGACATCCTCGGCGCGAGGCTCGTGCAGAGGGGCGGGTCCTTGCCCCCCCCCGCGGGCAACGCGAGTCTCAACGGCACGCCGGGGGCCTCCGAGGGGTCCGGCGGCGGCGGCGCGCACGCGGGCGCGAACGGCCAGGGCGCGACGTTCGAGTACCTCGTCAAGTGGATCGGGTTCTCGCACCTGCACGACCAGTGGCTTCCCGAGGACGTCATCGATCAGATCGCGCCGGCGAAGTTCGGGGAGTACGTCCTGCAGTACGGGCGCGTGCCGAAGATGCTCACGGACGAGAGGTGGTCGAGGCCGCAGAGGGTCGTCGCCGTGCACCAACGCGGCGGCGGAGGCGGCGGCGGCGGCGGAGGCGGCGGAGGCGACGGAGGCGGAGGCGGCGGAGGCGGCGGCGGCGGGTCGGGCGACGGGGGGCCGAGCACCGGCGGCTCCGGCCGCGGCGGCGCCGGCGCGGCGGGCGCGGGTTCGGCGGCGCGTTGCGGCGCCCCCCCCTCGCGTCCCTCGAGCCCCGAGGACGAGGACACTCCGAAGCCTCCCTCGAAGCCTCCCTCAGGCGCGTCGAACCCGGCGGGTTCCGGGAACAAAGGGAGCGGCGGCGACGACGCGAGCGGCGACCCGAGCGACGACCCCGAGTGTTTCGGCGCCGACGCGATCGACCCCGAGGCGAAGGTTCTCGTCAAGTGGTGGGGTTTGGGGTACGAGCACTGCTCGTGGGAGCGCGTCGGCGCGCACCCCGCCCTCCCCGCTTTGCTCCGCCAGCACCGCCGGTGGACGAAGGAATCGTTCGAGGACGCGTCCAACCCGAGCGTGAGCGGCGGCGACGCCGCGCGCCGCGCGGTGGCGCGGCTCGAGGCGGCGCGCGCGAACCGCGGGCTCGTCGGCTCGCCGACGGACAGCGACGAGCGCGCCGGAGAGGCGACCTTGATGGGCGGCTCGAGGAAACGCGGCGGGAACAACGCCGAGGAACCCGGCGGCGGGATCACCAACGAGGAACCCGGCGGCGGGAACAACTCGGGGTCCGGCGGCGGCGCGAACGCTTCCGGCGGCGGGAACAATTCCGCGGGGTCGGACGGTCCTCCGGACAGCTCCGGGCGCGCGAACACCTCTGGCGACGGCTCCGGCGGCTCGGGCGGCGGCGGGTCCGGGCGCGGCTCGCGCGGCCGGAACGGGTCCGGGTCCGGCGGGAACGGGTCCGGGTCCGGGTCGGACGGCGACGCCGGGTCGGACGCCGGGCGCCTCGGCGGCGGCGAGGGGCCGCGATCGGTCGCGCGCGGCGGCGGCGGCGGCGGCGGCGGCGGCGCGTCCCACCACCGGCGCTC
>MDSW01061695.1_pt1 | contig 15081 bp, 6 predicted proteins | sample 811171 | NCBI WGS metagenome assembly MDSW01 (sample SAMN05326641, study PRJNA326480) | marine metagenome | isolation source: seawater | place: Atlantic Ocean: North West | collected 2012 | reverse complement strand
GTCCGCGCGCGATTCAAACTCCGTCGCGCGCTTCGACGCGAGCGTCTCTCTCGCGCGCGCGTCGCGTTTGCGCTCCGCCGCCGCCGCCGCCGCCTCCGTCGCCTCCGCGGCGCGGCGCTCCGCGTCCGCCGCGCGCGCCTCCCACGCCTCGAGCTTCGCGCGGAGCACCGCGCGCTCGCGCTCGCTCGCGGCGATCGCCTCCGACGCCGCGACAGACGCCGCGGCTCTGTCCGCGCGCTCGCGCTCGAGCTCCGCGCGCGCGTCGGACGCGTCGCGGCTCTTCTCCTTCGCGTCGCGTTCCGACGTCAGCCGTCTCTCCGTCGCCGCCTCTCCCGCGCGCTCCATCGCCGCGACGCGCGCCGTCGCCTCCTCCGCGGCGTCGAGCGCCCTCGTCGCCGCGGCGGCAGCCTTCGCCTCGCTCTCCTTCGCGTCGATGAGCTCGGCGCGGAGGCTCGCGAGCTCGTCGACCGCCGCGGTCGCCTCGTCGCGCGCGGCGGAGGCGAGCGCCGTCGCGTCCTCGCGCCGCCGCGCGTGGTCCTCCGCGCGCGCGTTCGCCTCCGCCGCCTCCTCGCGCGCGGCGTCGCGCGCCTCCTCCGCGACGCGCGCGCGCGCCTCCGCGTCGTTCGCCGCGCGAATCGACGCGTCGTGCGCGCGCGCGGACGCCTCCAGCTTGGCCTTCGCGTCCCTCTCGACGTCTCGCCGCGTCGCCTCCGCCGCCGCCGCCGCGTCCGTCGCGGCGTCCCTCGCGCGATCCGCCGCGGTCGCCCGATCGCTCGCCTCCGCCGCGTGGCGCTTCGCGTCGCGCAGCGTCGCCTCGAGCGCCGCGATCTCCCGGGTCACCGCCGCCGCGGTCTGCTTCGCGTCGACCGCGTCCGAGCGCAGCGTCGGGAGTTCGCTCCGCGCCGCGTCGAGCGCCGCCGTGAGCGACGCGGCGTCTCCCTTGGCGCGTCCCGTCTCGATCTCCGCCTCCGCGAGGCGCGACAGCGCGCTCGCGAGCTCCGCGCGCGCGGTGCGGAGGTCCGCGACGGCGCGCTCCTCGGACGCTTTCGCGCGCGCGTGCTGCATCTGCGCGTCCTTGCGCGACTCCTTTTCGGTTCGGAGTTCGTTCATCACCTGGTCGACGGAGCGTTTTAAATCGCTCTCTCGGCTCTCCGCGCGCGCGATGATGTCCCTCTCGCGCGCGTCCAGGGCGTCCCTCACGGTCGCTTCCCTGCGCGCGGACGCGTCGAGTATCTCCCGCTCGCGCGCGTGCGCCTCTTTCATCGCGTCCTCGCGCGCGCGCGCGATGTCGCTCTCGGATTGGCGTCGGCGCGCCTCGGCGTCGGCGGCGCTCGCGGCGACGTCGCGTCGGCGCGCCGCCTCCGCCTCCGCGCCTTGACGCGCGAGGCGCGACGTCTCGTTGACCGCCGCGTCTCTCGCGTGCTCGGCCGCCTCCCTCGCGGCGTTGAGCGCGGCGTTCTCGTCCCTCAGCGCCGCGCACGCGGCGGCGGCGCGCGCGGCGGCGGCGTTCGCCGCCGCCGCGGCTTCATTCGCGTCGGACATTTTCGCAGCCGCGTCCGCCGCGTTGGACGACGACAGCGCCCTCGCGCGTCCGAGCTCCTCGCTCAGGGCGTCAAGGCGCTCGTCCGCCTGCAGCGCCGCGCACCGGAACGTCTCCGCGTCTTCTCGCGCTCTTCTGACCTCCTCATCCTTCTCCGTCGCCGCGCGTCGTATCCTCGCGTGGTCGCGTTCCACCGCGCGCAGGCGATCCGCGAGACCGGCTCTCAACGCGTCCTTAGTATCCTTAGCATCCTCAGCGTCCTCGTCGATCCTCGTCGATCCGTTCGCGTCGATCGCGTCGTGCCTGTGCGCGTCGTTGTTATTATCCGCGATGAGCGTGTCCAGGCGCAGCGACGCCACCTCGAGCTGCGCGGCGAGTTGATCCGCGCGCTCCGTCAACGCCGCCATGTCTCGCGTCGCGTCGTCGGCGCGTTCCGTCTCCGCGGCGACCGCGTCGAGCGCCTCTCGCTCGCGCGCAGACGCCACCCTCGCCATCTCGCTCGCGTCGCGCGCCGCGACGCGCGCCGCCTCGCAGTCCGCGCGCAGCGCGGCGATGTCGACGTCGAGCGCGCGCGCGTGGTCGTCGCGCGTCCGCGTCTCTTCCTCGGCGTCGGCGGCTCGACGCGACGCGTCGTCGCGTTCACATTCGAGCTCGGCGATGCGTCGCGCGAGCGCGTCCATAGCCTCCGCGTGCGCGGCGGCGACGGCGGGATCGGAGGCGGAGGCGGCGTCCGCGGCGGCGTCGTCGGCGGTCGCGCGCGGTTGCGGTTCGGCGCGAGGAGAACGACTCGCAGCGGCGACGGACGCGCTCTTTCGCCACGCGTCGAGCCCGCCTCGCGCGATCACCTCCGGCGCGCTCGACAGCAGCGCGTTTTGCTCGTCCAGGATCGCGCGCATCACCTTCACCCTCTCCGCCGCGCGGTCCGCTTTCAACTCTGCCTTTCGTCGCCCGTCCTGCGCGATGAGCAGCTTCTCGCGAAGGACGTGGTTTTCGTGCACGCGCGTCCCCGGCGTCGGCGACTCGGGCGACGCGGTCGGTCGTTTCCTCGGCGACCGCGGCGGCGACGCCGTCGCGGTCGCGTTCGCGTTCGCGTCGACGGGTCGGAACCCGCCGAACGCCGTCGAGCCCGCCGTCGCTTTCACCGGCGATTTCGCGCGTTTCACCGCGGCGGAGGTTCCGGTTCCGGACGCGAGCGTCGCGACGCGGGGGAGCGGCGACGGCGACGTGCTTCGCTTTCGCGTCGGCGACTTCGACGGTTTCGCCGTCGACAGTCTCGCCCGGGTCGTCTTCGCGTCCATCGCGGCCGACCTCCCCCGGGTCGTCAACGACGGCGCCGCGGCGGCTAACGACGGCTTCGTGGGCGTTTTATTTTTATTCTTCGTCGTGGGCGTGGCCGTCTTCTTCGCCGGAGCGCCCGCGCCCGTCGCCGTCGCCGTTCTCGACGGCGCCGGCGTCGGCGTCGGCGTCGACGATCTCGCGGACGACGACGCCGCCCCCGCGGCGGCGCGGTCGCCGTCGCCCGGGATGGACTCGAACCGCGCCCACGACACGCCTCTGCTCGCGGCGCCCGCGCCCGCGCCCGCGGCGCTCGCGCCGGACGGCTTCCCCGCCGCGGGCGCCGCGGCGACCGCGGCTCTCGCGGCGTCCGACGGGACGCGCGACGTGACCTTCTCGTTCGACGGCGCGTCGCGCATTCGCGGCGGCAGCGGCGACGTCGTCCATCGCACCGTCGCGGAGCGTCGCGATCCGTACGCGGTCGACTTCGGCGGCGTCTTCTTCAGCGCGGAGAACGCGGGGCCGCTCGATAGCGGCATCGCGTCCTCGGCGCGTCGTCCGTCCTCGCGAACGACTTTTTCCTCGTCTTCGCGCGTTCCCCCGCCGTCTCGATCGACCCCCGCGACGCCGCCGGCGTCGTCGCCCGCGCGGTCGAGCGCCCGGCTACCGCGCGTGTCTAGGCGCGCGCGATGCCTGCGCGCGCGCGCGCGTGCGGCGTCTATGCGCGCGCGTGGGAGTGCGTCCCCCGTCGGAGCTGTCGCCCCGGATTTGATTCCCTCGGACGTCGCAACGGCCTTGAGCGAACAGCAACGCTGCTGCGAAAACTTCGCCCGCCCCGTCATCCCCGTCCGCGCGTCCCTCACGTCGGCATGGCGTCCACGTCCATCGCGCTCGCGACGCCGCGCGCGGCGTCGCTCGCGCGCTCGCGATCGTCCGCGTCCGCGTCCGCGTCGACGTCCGCGACGTCGCGCGTCGCGCGGAGGCTGACGGCGCGGTGGGGAGACGGAGACGGAGACGGAGACGCGCGCGGACGGCACCAGCAGATCGCAGCCTCCTCGACGAGATGGGCGGTCGACGCCGCGGACGCGCGCTCGATATCCACCGCGAAGGAAGAGCTGTTCGAGTCGATGCGCGACGCGAACAGAGGGTTGGACGCGAGCGACGACGCTCTCGCGGCGATCGAAGCGAAGATACGCGCCCTGGAAGCGCTGAACCCGACGTCGAATCCCGCCAACTCGGCGCTCGTCGACGGACGCTGGGAGGTTGTCTTCTCCACCGCGCCACCGCCGTCCAACGGATCGCTCGGGCCGTTCAAAGGCACGGCGTTTCAGGAGATCAGCCTCGAAAACGGCTCGTACGTGAACGTTTTATCCATACCACCGAACGACTGGCTCGGCGCGCGCCTCGTCGCGACGTTCGCGCCAGTGATGAACGACAGCCGCGGCGAGCTGTGGACGGTGACGTTCGACGCCGTCGCGGTGACGCTCTTCGACGGCGCGTTTTCGCCGTTCGCGAAGACGTTTAAGGACACGACGCGGGTGTGGAGGACGACGTTCATAGACGCCGAGACGCGCGTCGTGCGAGCCGCGCGGACGATGGAGGCGCTGACGCGGGAGGGGGCGCGGGGGAGGAAAGCGGTCGCGGGCGACGAGGACGACTGCGTGTTCGTAATGAAGCGAGCGCGTTGAAAACTTTTAGCCCTCAGATGAGCCCTCTTCCGACTCGAGCGAGCGTCGCCCGTCAGTCGTCGTCTCGCGCGCTCTTGATCCCCACGCGCTTCCGCAACAGCGCCCGCATGTCGTCCCTCCCCACGCGCGCGTCCTCGTCGCCGTTCTCCGCGCCCGTCGTCCGCGTCACCACCCCCCGCGCCGCCGCCGCCGCGCGAATCGATTCGCGGCGCGACGACCGCGCCGCGCCGCGCTCGTCCCCTTTCAGCGCCCGCGCGGCCCACCCCTCGCCGCTCTCGTCCCTCTCCCGCGTCAGCAACCCCTCGATCTCGCGCACGCTCACCGTACCATCGCGCGCGTCCACCTTCGCGCGCGAGATGAGCGCGTCCAGCGCCGCGGAAACCTCGGCGTCGCCGCCGGCGACGATGCACCCGCCGATCGTGTCCCCGCCGCCGGCGTCCGCCAGCTGCGCCTGCACCGTGTTCTGTATCATCCGCTCCCACCTGAACGTCATCTCCGGCAGCGACGTCTCCTTCGCCATCGCGATCGGATGCACGGAGTTGTCGCCGTACAGGTACCGCGCGAGCGTGTGCAGGACAGCCTCGCCCTCCTCGCCGCCCGTCCAGGAGTCCAAGCGTTCGCCGCTGCCGAACGCCTCGATCGCGCTCTCCCACCGCCCCCTTTGCCGCGCTTCCTCCGACCCGGCGCCGGTCTCGCTCTCGCTCTCGGAGGCCTCGATCTCGCGCATCGCGTCCGCGAGCGCGAGCTCGCGGCCTCTGCGGACGAAGTACCCGTTCAAGATGCCGCCGACGCCGTACGCCGGGAGCATCCGCAGCGACCGCGCTGCGAACGCCGCGGGCGCCGCCGTCGCCGTCCACGCGGCGCGTTTCGTCCACGGGATCTTCGGTCCCGGCGCGTTCACGAGGTTCAGCGCGAGCAGATGCAGGGGCGTGCAGACCACCTGCATCAGCGGCGGGGACGCGAGCTGCGCGAGCGCGCTCGCGCTCGCGGGGTTCTCGATCGTCCCCGACGCGGAGAGCGCCGCGGACAACGCGGCGGGGACGAAGAAGGCGCCTCCGATGGTGAGCGAATCTCGGACGGCGAAGAGCGCGTAGGACGCGGCCGGGACCGTCAGCGGCGCGCCGGTCGCGGCGGCGCCCGCGGCGGCGCCCGCGGCGGCGCCGAACATGCGCGCGAACGCGGCGTCCTTCATCACGCCCGCGCCCATGTTCGCGCCCGTCGTCGCGGCGAACTTGCCCGCGGCTTTGGACGCGTCCGACGCGTTCGCGCGTCGCTCGCCGACGACGTCGCTGACGTTCGCGGCCGCGTAGGTGAGGCCGTACACGCCGACGACCATCCCGAGCGCGGGGGACGTGAACGCGGCTCTCGGCTTGGTGACGAACTCCGCGAAGCCGCGCGCGATGTGGCGGAACACGCCGCCGTTCCCGGCGGCCGCCGCGACGACCGCGCGATCGACGGTCGCGAGAAACGGCGACACCGCGGCCGCGGCGCCGATCCCGCTCACCACCGCGACGGCGCCGTCGACGATTCCGCTGACGCGCGCGCGCTGCTCCGGAGTCCTCGGCGTGAACGACGCGGGTCCGCCGCCGCCCATGACGCGCTCGCGATCGGCCGCCGGGCGGCCGTGTGGCGCCGTTACTGCTTCGACCCTTCGTCACGCGCTGACAGTTGTCCGCCGGGCGGACGCTGCGCTGACGCGTCACTTTTCCGAACCGAGATCAGCGTCGTCGCCCGCGCCTCTGGACAAAACAGATTGGAAAGGCTGCGAGCGGGCGCGGACAGGAGAGGACGGCTCGGTCTTTACCACAAAGCCTCTCTCTCTCTCTCTCTCTCTCTCTCTCTCTCTCTAATCGTCTTCAACTCGCAAGTTGAAGATCGCGCTGCTCTATAACACGGTGGCGCGCGCGCTGCGACGCGCGCGGCGGGGCCGCCGTCACGCCGCCGCCGCCGTCGCCGCTTTGTCGCCGCCGCGCGCCGTCCCGAACCTGCCGATCGCGAATCGCCGCCGCGCCCGCCCGTCCCCTCCCTTAACCTTCGCGCCGCCGCCGGTCACCTTGCGGAACCGTCCCAGCGTCGTCGTCGTCGTCGTCGCGGCAGCCTCAGCCGGCGGCGGCGCGCTTCGCGTCCGCGCCTCGACGTGCGCGCGCGACAACAACGCGAATCGAGCGCCCCGCCGCTTCGCCTTCGCGTCGTCGCCGCCGCCGCTCCCCTTCGTCCCCTTCGCGCCCAATACGGACGCGCCCAATCGCGCGCCCCACGCGCGCTTCACCTTCTCGCTCGCCCACCCGTCCCGTCTCTTCAGAAAGTGCTCCGCGACCGCCCTCCTCCCCTGTAACGTCAACGACGTGTTCAAGATGCCGCCGACGCCGTACGCGGGTAGCATCCGCAGCGACCGCGCGAGCAACGCCGCGGGCGTGGACTTCTTCATCACCGCCATCCTCGCCGCCGCGGTCGCCCCCGGCGCGTTCACGAAGTTCAGCGCGAGCAGATGCATCGGCGTGCAGACCACCTGCATCAGCGGCGGGGACGCGAGCTGCGCGGCGGCGCCGGCGGCGGCGTCGCGCACGTTCCCGCTCGCGACGAGCGCGTCGCGCATGACGTCCGGAACGAAGAACGCGCCGCCGATGGTGAGGCAATCTCTGAGAGCGAAGAGCGCGTAGGACGCGAGGGGGACGACGGGCGGCGCGCCGGTCGCGGCGGCGCCCGCGCCGAAGAGCTTCGCGAACGCGGCGTCCTTGAGGATGGACCCGCCCATGTTCGTGGACGTGACGACCGCGAATTTGCCAGCCTGCGCGATCGGGGAGCCGCCGACGCCGGTGCGCTCGATGACGACGTCGCTGACGTTCTTCGCGAAGTACGTCCCGCCGTACACGCCGGCGACCATCCACAGCGCCGGGGACGTGAACGCGATCTTCGGCTTCGTGACGAACTCCCCGGCGACGGACGCGATGGCGCGGAAGAGCGAGCCCCCGGGGGCGGTCCCCGCGGCCGCGGCGACGACGCCTCGGTCGACGCACATCAGGAACGGCGCCACCGCGACCGCGGCGGCGCAGCCGGAGACCATCGCGACGAGCGCGTCCGCGGCAGCGGGGACGTACTCCTTCTCCTTCGCGGTTCTCTCGACGAAGCCCCCCATGGTCGGTGTCGGCTGGGGTTACCCTTTGATTTGATCGATCGCGCAAAAAGGCGCGCGGATCGATGAGAATTTATTCCTTTCCGCGCGTCGATCGACCGCGCGCGGACGGCGTCCCGTGCGTCTCGCGCGATTCGAAACTCGACGATAAAGCTGTCGAGCGTCTTCGCGCGGATCGGGCGGTGTGCGTGCGGCGCCGTGCGCCGTGTGCGCGGCTCGATCGCGCGGAGCGTCCGTCGGGTCGTTTTCCCAACGGCCAGCTTATCCCGGTTAATTAAAAACGAGTAACGTTGAGCCTGGAGTATGAGTTTCATCGCACTCCACGATCGAGCCAGCCGGTCAAACTGACCGGCACTTCTCCCAGCTGACCGACGCGAATCTCCGCTGATCGAGAGCTGACGCGGCAGCCGCGTCGCTTCGCGCGCGCGTCGGCGGACGCTCGGCGTCCACCTGTCTCGGCAGAGCACGGCCGCGCCGCGCCCGCGGGGCGGGATGGCGCGTCCCGCCGCGGACGCGTTCGCGTCCGCGCTGCGACGAAGCGACACCGTGGAGGCGGTCATCGCGTTCGCGGACGCGCTCGCGGACGGCGGCGCGTGGTGCGTCCTCCCCCCGCGCGCGCGCGGCGCGCGTCGCGCCTGGGAAGTCCCTCGAGAACGCGAACGTCAGTTGTCAACATCTCCCCCGTGATCCCTTCCTCATCACCCGCCCCCTATCCCCCATCCATCCCGCGTCGTCCCCCGCGCTCCGTCCCCTCAGCGCGACCGAGCCCGCGCTCGAGGCCGTCGCGACCGCGCTCGCCTCCGGCCGCGGCGAAACCGAGGCGTCGACCGCGCTGACGGTGCTCCGCGAGTCGATCGCGAACTTCCTGGACGCGCGAGGCGTCGGCGCGTCTCTGCTCGACGCGCTGTCCTCGGACGCGTGGATCGCGCGGTTCCTGGGCGTCGTGGAGACGCACTCGAGACACGACGGCGTCCTGAGCGTCCTTCGCGACTGCGCGGACGAGTGGCGCGAGCTCGCGACGGCGAGCGCGACGGCGACGGCGACGCGCGCGAATTCAGCGGACGCCTTCGCGGAGGTGTCCGAGGCGTGCCGACGCGCGATGTCGGCGCGGTCGGCGTCGGGGCGCACGACCGAGTGGAAGACGGAACGTCAACCGTCGTCGTCGTCGCCGCCGCCGCCGCCGCCGCCGCCGCCGCCGTTCGAGCTCGAGCGGCTCTCCTCCGGCGATTACGAAGCCGACCTCGCGCGCGCGCTCGCGGCGTCCGAGACCCCGCGCGGGGACGTCGGCGTCGACCTCGAGAGCGTGCCCCCCGGCGAGGCGAGAGTGCTCCGCGAGACGTTGGAGCGGTCGAGGCGGGAGGAGGAGGAGCGTAGGCGCGCGAGCGGCGTCGTCGACCCGTCCCCGTCCCCGTCCCCGTCCCCGTCCCCGTCCCCGCTGTCCCCGTCCCCGTCCCCGTCCCCGTTCGCGGCGGCGACGGCGACGGTTGACGTTCCATCTTCCACCGCCGCCGCGAAGGAGCGGTACGCGATGACGCACCTCCGCTGGGACCTTCAAGACGCGCTCGAGGCGGTGAGCGACGAGGAGACCGAGTGCGACTCCAGGGCGGCCGCGATCGACGCGGCGATGGAAGAGGCCGCGGAGGAGGAGCGGCGCGCGGAGAGTTCGGAGAGTTCGGACGCCGACGAAGACGACGAGACGCGCGACGCGAAGGCGAAGGCGAAGGCGAAGGCGCCGGCGCCGCGCGGCGGCGGCGGGCTGAGAAGCCCGAGCGTGATGGAGCTGTCGCTGCAGCACGCGCGCGTCGCGGCGTCGCGCTTCACGCTCCGCGGCCAAAGAGAGAGGATCGAGTGGGCGTTGCGCGAGCTGAGCGCGTTGGAGAAGGCGGCGTCGCGCGCGCCGGAGGGGCTCAACGTCGAACGCGCGGCGGCGCTGCGTCGGACGATTCTCCTCGCGCTGCGAGAGGATGGCCTCGCCGACCGACCGGTCGGCGCGGTCGGCGCGTCGTCGTCGTCGTCGTCGCGAGAGAGGGGGACCCGAGAGGAGGGGGACTCGAGGGGTGCGAACGCGAACGCGATGGGAGGATTATTAGGGGCGGTCGGGAACTTGTTATTCCGGGGCGGCGGGCGCGGCGACGACGGCGTCTTCCTGGACGAATCCGAGCTCGAGACGCACCCGCTCGGGGTGCGGTAGCGTCGTCGGCGACGACGAGGACAAGGACGTAGCCGCGATGGTCTATCTTACCATTACTTACTCGTCGTTAAAAAAAGAACAAATACAATCTTACGCGTACTCTTCGCGCGTGGCGCGTGAAACACTTTCGTTTCGCGTACTCTTCCTCTCGGGAACGCGGGTTCCCGTTTACGTCGTCGTCGTCCGTTCGTCTTCTCTCTTCCCCTCCTCGTCTCCCCCTCCCCGTCGCCCCCCGTCGCCACTCATAGCTCAGCGCACGTTCCCGAAGAGCGCGCTGCCGCTGATGTCGAACGGCATCGGCGCGCGGCGCGCGCGCGCGTCGTACATGTCCTCGACAGACCGACGGAAGACGTCGACCTCGACGTTGTCGTCGTCGTCGTCGCATCCCTCGCGCAGCGCGTCCCATCCGTGACGCTTCGCCCCCGCCGCCTCCGCGGCGTCCTTCTCCTCCTTCGCGTTCTCGTCCGATATCCTCTGAAATATCGGCAGCCGCCGCTCGCCCTGACCGGGGGATCCGCCGTTGACGCCGGCGCTCGGGGTCGGTCGATCGGACGGCTTCCCCTCGGGGCTCCAGTCCGCCGGTATGACCGAGTGCGCGCCCGCGATGAGCGTCCCCAAGATGCTCTTCTGCGGGACTCGGTAGTGAATGAATCTACACCGCGTCCCGTACGGGCACGTGCCGTTCTGCGCGAACGTCCGGCACACCTCGGTCTTGTACTTTGGGTGCCTCAACACCGGGCGGAGCTCGTCTCGCCCGTGCGCGAACTGGCACTTCACGCCGTACCGACACGCGCCCGTCTCTTCCCAGCTCCTACACAGCTCCGTCTTGTACAGCGAGTTCTGCGCCCCGGGCATCCCCGGCGAGTGATCGCTCAGCGGGGACGTGATGTGCATCGATCGCAGCGTCGTCCCCGGGGGCGGGGAGATCTGCAGCGGAGACCCGGCGGCGCTTCCGCCGCCGCCGCCGCCGCCGCGCGCGCGCGGGGGCGTCATCGGCGACGCGACCAGCGACGCGACCAGCGAGTGCGCGCTGCGGCTCGGGGAGAACGGCGGGGATTGGATCCCGCCGGCGCCGCCGATGGATATCGTGGACATCCCGTGTTGGTCCACGTTCGAGCCCGCGGTCGGCGCGGGGGTGCCGAGCCACGGAGGCGGAGGACACGCGGCGGCGAAATTTTGCTCGAACGTTTGCTCGAAATTTTGGCGCGGCGAGTGAAACCCGCCTCGACCGTCCCAATCGTGTCCACCAATCGCGTGCTCGGATCTGAACGCCTGCTGTCGCAGCGCGATCAGAGTCGACGCGCGATCGTCGGTTCGCGAACCGTGGTGCAGCACCCCCGCGGTCGCGGTGAACGCCTGCGTCGTCGTCGTCGTCGTCGCCGTCGTCCCCGCGGGCGGTTGGAACGGCGACGGCGGCGCGGACTTGCTGCCGCCGCCTCCCCCCCACGACGTCGCATAGAACGGCGCCATCGTCACCTCCGCGGATCCATCCGCGTCGCGCAGGGCCGCGGGGACGAACGGCGGCGCGTCCTCGAGCGGCCGCGCGTCCGCGGGGGCGCCCCCGCCGAAGAACGAGGCCGACCTCGTGGAGAGCGCGGAGAGCGCGGACGACGACGACGGCGCCCCCGTCCCCGTCCCCGTCCCCGTCCCGACGCGGCGCTCGAGCGCGATCTGCCGCGCCCTCGCCTGCTCCTCTTGCAGCCGTCGCAGCGCGCTGAACTGCGGGCTGTCGAACGACGCGTACCCGCGCGAGGGCTGGAACGGCGGCGCGCGCGCGGCGGACGCGGGGAAGTGTTCGAAGCCCGTCGTGTTGTCCATACCGCTGTCAGTCCCTCCCTCCAATAGCCAGCCTTCTTCCCGTCCCCGTCCCCGGGGGAGGGCGAAGGTCGTCCCGAGGTGGAACGAGTCGCGGGGTCGAACGACGCGCGGGGTCCGCGGGAGGGTCGACGACTCGCGCGCGGGGTCGCGGGGAGCGCGCGCGCGATATGTGCGGGGAGCGCGCGCGGGGGAGGGGCGTCGCGTCGCGTCGCGTCGTCTCAGCGAAAAGTATCTCGGCTCGTCCCGCGGAAAAACCGAGCGGACTTGGGGACAGGCAAACAGGACAGCATCAGTTGGTCGTTTTTTTCGGCGGGCGCCCCCCCGGCCGGCGGGTCCGCGAGCGCGCGAGAACGCCGAATCTTAATAATAAATCGTGACGACAGCAACAACGCACACGTTGTTTAATACGTTAACGAAATCACACCCACCATCGCGATCACGCCCTCACTCCCGCGATCGACATCATCCGACCCAGCGGCGACCCCGGCTCATCCCCCGACGGCTTCGGCGGCTGCTCCGGGTTCGCGGCGTCGAACAACCTCCTCAGCACCACCAACCGATCCGTGTCGCAGAACTTCACGTCGCTGTCGTGCGGCGGAAGAAGCGCCGGGTCGCCGTTGCTCCACAGGATGCCGATGCAGATGCTTCGTTCCCCTTGCGCTCGCAACACCGACGCGCGCACCACGCCGAATTTCATCTCGACGTTTAACGGGACGTACTCGCTGGCGAACGTGGTCACGATGTCCGCGCTGTCCTCCGCTTCGTTGAAGAGGTCCTTCACCGCGGGGGAGATGATCGGGTACGCCAGCGTTTGCACCAGCGCGCGCGCGGCGACGGCTTGGCTGTTCACGAAGTCTGGCTCGTGGCCGCCGGCGGCGCCGGGACCGCGCTTCGGCGCGAGCGCGAGTCGAGATGTCATGTCTTCTTGGTTTTCACTGACGATGTGCATGGGGACGCCCTCGGCTTTGACGCTCCACAGCTTCCGCAACAGCAGCACGATGTTCAACACGCGCGTGTCGCGATGGCGATGGCCGAGGCGGATGTTCGCCTGCGTCCCCAAGATGATCGCGGTGTGAATCGTGGACCCCTCGATGATCGGGCCAATCACGTTCGGCTTCGCCGCGTCCCCTCTCACGTGCCGAATGAAGATGCCTCGGTACGGGTGGTGCATCTCGTAGCACCGCACTTCGCCGTCATCGCGCGCTTTTCGCAGGCCCATCTTCAGGACTAACGCCGCGAACTCGTCCTCGTCCACGGCGTTCACGAACGTGATCGTGCTACCCGGCTGTCGCTGCCGCACGATTTCCATCATGCGGTCGTGTAGGCGCCGGTAGTCGTCTTGCCAATCCGGGCGCCAGCCGCACACGAGGACGTTAGAGAGCATTTTCGAGACCATCTGACGCTTCCTGCGGTTCGACTCGATCGACGGGTTCGCGTCCGCGAGCGCCTTGGCGGTTTTCAGGTACCCGTCGAACGTGGCCGTCATCTTGTAGTCGTGTATCGGGTTCGACCTCGGTCCGATGAAAATCAGGAGGTCCTCGGGATCGATCACCGTGGACTGGTCCGGGCACAGGCCGTACCCGGAGGACGCGATCTCTTCCACGGGCATCCCGGGCTTGATGATTCCGATGAACACCGCGCGCGTGAACTGCTTGCGCATCTCTCCGAACGTTTTCCCGATGCAGTCGCCGTATTTGTTGTTCGGTCCGCTGCGCAAGTTTTTCGCCTTGCGTCGTCGAATCGCGGTGCCCTCGAAGTCGATGATGTTCAGCAAGATGCTGCTCAGACCGGGCTGCGCCGCGCACTTGAACATGAGCGAGTTCATGAACAGCGTCAAGTCCATCGGGATGATCACCGGGTTCCCGTTGTTGTGCTGAAACATCGCGGCGTCGACGTATTCGCTCTTGTTGGACATCTGTAGCACGACTCTCAAATCCGGGTTCACCTCCCGCGTGCGATCCCACGGGTTCGTGAAGAACACGTGCCTCAGCGCGAGGACCGCCCGCAACGTCGCGCCGTTCTGGATGCTCCCCTCGGACTCGTCCTCCTCTTTCTGGTCCTGCGCCGTCATCATCACGAGAATCGCCGCGGCTCTGTGCGCGCCCACGCGGATCAGGTCGTTCACGTTTGTCGGATCGCCGACGCGGCAGATGATGTTTCGCCCGATCTTCGTTCTCCGCGGGTTGATCCCGCGCTCGGCCAGGACTTGCTCCAGACGACGGTGCATCTCGTCCTTGGAGAGCGTGTCCGTCATCACGACGATGTTCGCCACCGCGATCGACGTGGACGGGCGCTCGAGGAGCCCGAGCATACTGAACGCCGGCGTCAGCCATTTGGCGTACCACAGGAGTCCGAAGCACTTCCTCTCGTTCAGCTGTTGGTACTGCCGCCTGAGGAACGAGATCTGCACGACCGCCCGCAGCGTGGCTTCATTCCACCCCAAGATGAGCGTGTGCCCCGCCTCCGCGACGGCAGTGTGCCCTTCCTTGATCGCGTCCATGCTCTGTGCGACGGCGTCGGTGATGAAACCGACGAGCACCGCGAAGATCACGACGCCGAAAAATATCATGAGCCAGTAGAACCATCGAAGGCCGTACTTGTCCGGGATCTCGTCGACGTACCCTTGCGACACGATGAGCTGCATCCCCGCGAAGAAGGCGTCCGCGTAGTTCTCCTGACCGTAGACGTAGCCGTCGTATCGGTTCGAGGCGTACCACCACACGAGGCCGAACGCGAGGAGGGTCAGCGTCGTGACGTAGGTGAGGAGGTAGAAGGGGTAGTTGCCGTCCTCCGCGGTCTTGTTCTCGACGACGTACCGCAGGCGGTCGCCCCATCCTACGGACGACAGCGTGTTCTTGGACTTCCCCGCCGCGGCTTTCGTCTCCTCCGCGGCGGCGTGCACGTCGTCCGTCTTGATGGTTTTTTTATCCCCGAACCCCTTTCCGATCGTCTGGAGACGGGTGAGGACGGACGCCATCTGATCGTCGGTCGAGAGGATCGCGCGACGCGATGCCGCGGGTCAATGGTCTACGCTTCGGTCGCGAGCGAGGGTCGCGCGCGGTGGAGGGTCGGCGACGAGCCGCGGCGGCGGCGGCGCGCGTCGCCAAGTGCCGGAGACGCGCCGATCGAAGCGCCCATCGCGTTCGACTCAGTACCGTTCGACTTCCGAGGCTAATCAACAACCAATGATCTTTCCGGAGTATCTGTATGTGTTTTTGGTTAGAGTACGTGTACGTGTACGCCAAAAAGAATCTATTGGTAGTTTTATTATTTTCTGTAACTAACTTTCGCGTTCGGTCCCGGATCCACCGTCGCACCCGTCGCGTCGACCATCGCGCGGGAACGCGCGCCCCCCCCCCTCCCCCCCCCCGCGCTCTCCGTCGGTCGCGCGCTCACACGTAGAACAGGTAGTTGTCCAGGTTGACCCGCACCGCGG
>MDSW01167787.1_pt1 | contig 15084 bp, 10 predicted proteins | sample 811171 | NCBI WGS metagenome assembly MDSW01 (sample SAMN05326641, study PRJNA326480) | marine metagenome | isolation source: seawater | place: Atlantic Ocean: North West | collected 2012 | reverse complement strand
TTGAAAAAGGAATAGTATTAGGAACTGGATTGTTATCTCCATCCCGATTATCAAGCAAATTCATAACCCATTTTGATTCTAGATTATCTGAAATTTTTAGCCCATATGTTAGCTCTAATCCTGAGAATTTAGCATTGGAACTGTTTTCATAACTTATAACACCAGGTTTTTTTATCGTATCTTGAATGCGATTCTTAAAGTAAGTATAGTAATAATTCAAACTTAATTCAGAACTAGATGAATTATAATAATCTAACCCAATAGTAACTCCATTAGATTCTTCAGGTTTTAGTTCAGGATTACCTTCAATCAAATAATTAAATTGGACATTATTCCAATCAATAAAACGTTCAATAAATGATGGGGCTCTAAATCCTTTTCCCCATGAGGTTCTTAATTTCAAATTTTCATTTAACTTATACATTAACCCAACACGAGGACTAAGTACTCTATAATCTTTACTATAACTATCAAAGCGCGAACCAATAATTAAATTAAATTGACTATTAATTCTTAAATCGTACTGACCAAAAAAACTTTTACTAGTTATTTCTTGTTTCCCAGAATTAATCCTATCGCTAGAATAATTTGCGCGATATATCTCGACGCCAGCATTTAATTCAGATGCTTCCGTTTGCTTATTTAATAATAATTCATATTCGAGATGGTTCTCTTTGGTTAAATCATCTTTTTCAATTTTTCCCCAGGGCCTCTTTTGTACATAATTTCGTGAATAGTTATTAGAAATTAAAGTTTGATTTAGATTCCAATTTTTTTGATAACTAGTTTGATGTGAAAAGGAAAAATTATTTCGACCAATATCTGTATTTGTATTCATCAATTTGGATGCACCATTATCAATTTGGCTATATGAGTTTGATCTAAAACTAACTTTATGATCTTCATTTAATTTCCAATTAACTTTACTCCCGAATACTGTTTTACGAACTTTGTCAATATCAATCTGTAGAACTGCCTTATCTTTCTGTATTTCTTCAACATTAATGCTCAAGTCAAATAATAAATCATTTACAGGTTGGATAATATTTAACCCAAGATTATTTGAACCATTCTTCAAACCTTCATTTTCAAAATTATTTTGCGTATTACCATAGCGTCCGGAGAGATTAACCTCACGGAATTTTTTATTACTGTTTGTAATGATATTTATTACTCCACCCATAGCTTCACTTCCATAAAGAGATGAGCTTGGACCTTTCACAATTTCTACTTTTTCAACCTGCACAGTTAAAATTTGATCAAGTGAGACTCTATCATTAAACTTGCCTGTAATTGGCTGCCCATCTATAAGGATCAAAACATATCTGGAATCCATTCCAAGAACATTTAAAATGGATCCACCCGCTACAGAGGTTTGTAAACTCACTCCCGCTCTTTGAGATAAGAGTTCTGCAATATTTCGTGCACCTGAGTTTTGAATTTCTTTTTTATTAATAACTTCTGTTGAAATTGGAGCTTCACTTCTAAATTTTTCTGTTCTTGTTCCAGTCACAACTAGTTCGTCCATTTTAATTACTTGAGGATATAGTTTGATCTCAACAAAATCTGTTATTTGTTGATCAAAATTCTTTATATAAGGAATATAACCGATATGCGAAATTTCTAGCTCAATAGGATAATCAAATGGATACTCTAGTATAAACTCACCATTATTATTTGATATTGATCCATAATCTGTTCCACTAATTACTATATTAACTTCCGAGAGCCTCTTACCTGTTTCAGCATCAACTACAATACCTTCAATTCGTTCATTATAAGTTGTAGCTAATAATGGATATAAAAAGAAAAAGAAGAAGAATGATTTTTTTATAATAATGGGATCCCCCGCTAAATTTGTTTTTTCTAAGTAGTTCCGTAATTCCCAATAAATGTTGTAATAAACTCTTCCATAGTTTCACGAGACATAGGTTTTTTCTCATTACCAAGAAAAAAGAGGCCATGAAACAATCCTCCAATAGCCCTCATTAATAAATCCGTTCTCATTTGAGGAAATTCTTTTTTTGCCATACCTTCTTCTATCAAACCTTGAAAAACACCATACATTTTAGTTTGATAACTTTTCCAGACTGGTTTTCCTTCGCTTAACGCTGAAGGAAATTTTTGAGGAGCTGTAAATAAAAATTCAAACAATGGCTGATCATTTCGAACTAAACCACCAATTATATTTAAAGCATTGATAAAAGTATCTTTTGGATTTTCATTCTCGTGAATAACTGGTTCTATAGATTCCCAAATTGTTTTCCAGCCACGATCTAATAATTCAATAAATATCTCTTCTTTGGAACTAAAATAATAATAAAGGGTTGCTTTCCCAAAATCAGCTTGTTTGGCAATTTCATCCATAGTTGTTCCATCAAGCCCAGTTGTTTTGAAAACATTTAGCGCACTTTCAAGAATTTGTTCTTTACGCATTTCACGTTCTTTTGCTTGCCTATCTGATATCATTTAAATATGTATTTTAATTTTCGAATTTGGGTTCGAATATTAAACTAGGCTGTCTTTATTTGCAATATGATTAGTTATATATTTTTGAAATTTTTTGTTTTGCTTCAGAAAACAAATCGTGTGTGTGCATATATTGGAATTGAGCACTTCTACCAATATTAAAAAGATTTTTATAAGTATTAACATAATTATTAATCATTTTAAGAGTAGGTTTTGAATTGTGATTTAATATTGGATACGCATAAGGAACTTTTAACGATGTTGAATCAATAATATCTTTTCTATCAATAAAATCGTTTTTGATAAGACATGAGATTATTGTTTTAAAAAACTCATCCTCACTACAATTGTATATTGAATCGTTTGATTCACAGGGGATCTCAATGACTATACAAGTTTTATCATTAGGTGCCATCGCTTTACTTCTATTTTTAGGTTCATAAATTCGCGTAAAAGGAAATTCGTTTTCTGGGAAATATATAGATGCATTTTCACTGAAAGATTCCATATTTAAAAAGATAACACATAAACGAAGGAATCTAAATTCTATCTTATTAATCTGATCAACAATCTCTTTTGGTGGTTGCGGTCTCAAAATATTTATGAAGATATTCAATGGTAAAGTGCTCACAAGTGTTTCTGTTTGAATAAATTTTCCATCAACTAATATTCCATCAATCGAATTATCTTTATGATGAATCTCTGAAACTTTTGACCCTAGTTGAATACTATCTATTCCAATATAATCTTTAATAGCCTCAAAAATAGTTCCAAAACCATTTTTAGGATAATAAAATGACCCATCAAGATGTTCAGAATCTTTTATTTGCATACCAATCATATTTTTTAGGATTGAAAAAATATTTAGATGTTTTAAACGATTCCCAGAAATATCATGTTGAAGTAAATCAGTTTGTCTTCCCCAAAGTTTCTCACTGTAATTAATTAAAAATAATTCAGAAAGTGTCTTCCCATAATTTTTATAAGCTAAATCACGAAAATTGTTTGAAATTTTATTATATGCTAAAGGTTTAAATATATTTTCAAAAATTATTTTTGTTATAACTGATTTATCTAAACTAGTCATAAGATTTGGTAACTCTAATGGGAAATTAATCATTTGTCCACCTGAGTAAATCTTACTTGGAACATTTATTTTTTTAAAATCATCTTTAAGTAGTGATTTGATAATTTTTGTTACTTCTTCATCCTTGTTATGAAATCTATGTGCCCCTGTATCAAATTTGAAATCAGCAAACTCTATTGTTCTGCAATTACCTCCTACATAATTTGATGCCTCATAAATTTTAAATGGAATTTTATTTTTTTTTGCATGGTAACCCATCGCCAATCCAGCCGGTCCTCCACCTATAATATGTAGGTCTCTCATCTTATTTTAAATTGGGGTCTTCAATTAAATAATATGTATCTATTTCTGACCACATACGATTAATATAAGGGTTATGAAAAAAAGTCTTATTTGGTTCAATTATAAAATTATTAATAAATAAAGACTGAAAATTTCCAACCATTAAAATTGAATCATCATTTTTTTCATTAATATGGCGAGTCAAAGATTTCTCATCATCAAAATCGATGAGCGTAGCATTAACTGAACTAGACTTTAAATAATAGTTTATTAATGGAGTGCTTATAATCGTAGAAGTATTATTTTTTTCGATATCATTTTTAAGCTGAGCAATAGCTGTTGGATTTTTATGATCCAATACTAGAGTTGTAGTAATTTTAATTAGTAATACGCAAAATAATAATATTGAGATTTTTGATATAGTTGACTTTTTTTCTAATAAATAGTGAAAACCAGATGAAATGATTAAAATAAATAATATTAAAACAGGCAAAATATGCCTTGCTTTATATATCACATTTTGGAATAAGAATATCCAAATTAAGTAAAGTATCACAGAGCCACATACAATCTTAAAGCACTTTTCGAATTTCCAATTTTCAGTTATTGTTTTTATACCAATGAAAGATAAAAATGCAAGAAAAAATGAAAATATAGCTGTATCTAATGATCTGCCAGCCCAATATCCACCTAAGCCATCAGCCCAGATTGATTCAAATAGGTTAGAAAATCTAGTTGTCAAACTATTATCGGTTATTATTGATCCACCAAAATCCATAAAATGTCCATAAGTTTGATTCGTTGCTAACACCCAAAGCTTATCTAATCCTGTAATCCAAATTAAAGGGATTAGCCAAACAAATACACCTAGTCCAAAAGATGAAATAAGTTTAAGACGATTTTTATTCTTCATTAATTGATTAAAAAAGGGAATAATAAGGATTGGTAAATATGATAATCGGGTTCCCGCTAAAAGACCTGAAAGAAAATATCCTATATATAAAGAGCGTAAATTATCAGAACGTCTTATTAACTGATATAGTATAATTGTGAGCAATGCTAAACCCATAAGATCAGGCATATATCTGTTACTCATTAACCAAAATAATGGATTAAAAAAAATAATAAATACAACAAACATTCCTACTTTTGAATCAATCTCATTGTGATCCAGTCTCAACATATAGTAAATAATGAAAAAGATTGATAAACCACCAATCAATGAAAAAGTAAGACCCATACTATTTGTGATTAAATATAATATTTTTGCAAAAAAACAAAAAACTGGATACCCTGGAAAATGGGGTTGCAGCTTACCTAAATCATAATCAGTTAGACTAAATGCAAAACGTAAGCTATCTGTATCCTCAATGTAAAAAATACTTGTAAGAATTCTTGAAATGATACATGAAAAAAAGACGATAAAAAGATATAATTGATTTTTATTGGACATATGAAAGATATTATTGGAAATATTATATAAAAAAAAGCAGGGAATCAAATGATCCCCTGCTTTTAATAATCCACTTAATTATAGATTTACCAACTATTCATATTAGCATCTGAAAACCCATACGATGCCTTTAATATAGCCTTGACTTCTCCAGCTAATTGACCTTTATATGCCTGCATAGCAGCGAAACTACCATCTTTTGGATATACAGGTGCTGTACCCATTACGACATAAAGGCGATTTAGATTATCCGTAGCTATTTTTTTGAAATCATTGTAGAGTAATCCATTTGCATAACCTCTCATTTCACCCCAATGATTTTCATAATCAGCTGTAGCAGAAGATGCAGGTGTTACAGTCGCATCACCAGCAGCAATTATTGCATCCATATCATCAATTACATCATTTATATAATGAATTGTAACAGCAGCAACAACTTTCTCCCAAGTTGCCATTATAAGATCTCTTTGCTCTAATATTTGTGCTAAAGGTTCTTGATTAACAATCATGGTCCGGCCTTTTATATATGCATCGAAGATAGTCTTTGTAAAATCTAATCCCGCATCACATCCAGTACAAAGATCCCTCTTTGCAGCTGTAACAGCCCAACCAACATTATATTCTGTTTTGAAATCTATTTTTCCATCACTATTAGAATCAAAATATGGATCTGATTTTCTATCATTATCATCAGTATAACCAGTATTATAATCTAATGCTGCTCCAAAATATCCAAATGATTCATCCCAATGATGCTCCATCGCTGTATATGATTTTCCTTCTACAGCTACACTGTTATCATCTGTTGGAATTTTTGACATATACTTTGAGGTAGCCTGCCAGTATGAAATAGCACCCCAAAGAGTTTTCTGAGTCATTTGATCAAGCCTAATTCCACTTGCTCTTGTTTTTCCATTAGCTACAGTTTCTTGAACCCATCCATTTACAAGTGTTCCTGCATTTGCCTCATATCCAGGAATAGTATAACTAGCAACAGCTGTTAATCTATCATTTAAATGACTAGTAGAAATATCATGATATTTAGTTTGTACTGTAGTCAAACCACTTGCAGACAAAATAGCTCTATTTGCATCATCATTTGCCATCATGCTTACTAATGTTGCTGGATTTTTTTTGCCCGCGTCAGTCCCCATCTGTGTTTTAATATCATTGATTAAAAGATTTCTAACAACTTGTCCGCTATAAGAAACGCTACTTACACCCTCAGTAAAGCGACTATTAAACGTATATGTTGCTGGTTCTTGAATTTTTACTACTTTATTTTCTTCATCATGATCATGATCATCTTCACATCCAGTATAGATAAATAGTGAAAGCATAATCAAAAGTAGTGTTCTTTTTTTATTTAAGTTCATTTTTACCCCTTTTTTATTATTGTTATTAAGTCTAAATCTCATTTATTAATTAAAATTTTTTAAAATGAATATTCAAATCCTATATTGATTTGTCTTCTAGGCCCAGGTAGAATCCCAGAGCTCAGATGTGCTTGCGGCTGACCTGGGTTGGAATGCAAACGAGATCCAATATATATCTGATCGGTAATATTTTTCCCAGAAAAGTAAAATCTATAATTTGAATTAATTTGATAATCAGCACTTAAATTGATAAATGTGTACGCACTTATTGGCCCCGATATACCTAAGTTATCTTCAGTTTCAATATTTTCAAAATCAGTATAAACCTTACTAACATATCGGAAATCAAGTCTAAATGAAAAGTTCTTAAAATAATTTCCTGAAATACCTGCCGTAAGTGTGTTCCTTGGCGCATAAGGCAGCTCTTTATCTTTTATACTAACTTCAGAACCAACTTGACCAGAAACATTGGATATGATTTTTCCATCTACAACTGAGGTTTTTAAATAAGTATATGATAAATGAAAGTCAGGAAAGATTCTTAATGATTTTGATAAGCTAAGTAAAGCATTTACTTCTAATCCTGATGTATTGACTTTTCCAAGATTTTTAAAAGCTGTTCCTCTACCAGCAGCAACTAAGTTTTCTATATCAATATGAAAAGCAGAAGCCTCAAAATTCATAATTGATATCTTACCACGTAATCCTAACTCTTTATTCCAACTTTTTTCAGCATCTAGGTCAAGGCCAGAGTTATCTGAATTTGAACCAAAACTTAATATTTTTAATGCACCACTTGATGGTGGAGTGAACCCACGATGGATACCACCAAATATTTGTAACCCGAAAAGGTCTTTTGAAAAACCAATTCCAGGTAATAGCACATAAAGTGTTTTATCTTGATATGATGATCCGTTAAGTCTATCAACTCTTTCTTGTTCAAATAATTCGAATCTCAATCCAGGTCTAACTTGAAGACCATTTACATCAATTGATTCTGATATAAACCCAGAAAAAGCAGTTGTTTCATAATGATGACTTTGCCCAACTATAACAGGTTTATCTTTATCCGTTTTTGCAGGTACATAATAAATTCCTTTTCTACTATCTGGTTCACTTCCAGTTTGTTTATCATCAATAAAACGTTCCCAATAAACTCTTCCTCCAAATTCAAGTCTTGAAGAGTATCCAAATACTGATCTATCTAAAGTATATGCTTCCTGTAAGCCAAATACATAAAATGTTCTTAAAATTCCAAAATTATCTTTACCGTTACCTGTCCTTATTAGACTGCCACTATTATAATAGGGTTGAATAGTTGGATTTTGGGAATTCAAATCTGAAGCAAGAATAAAGATATCATTCTCACGCCACCATCTCCTATCAAAGTAACTAACAAAGGCTGTAGTGGATTTTGATAATTTTGAATTTATTCTTTTTGTGCTAATTAAATCTATTGCAGTTCGGAAAACCTTAAAATTGTCATCCTCTTTTGGATTGAATTTTGGATTTTCTTCAAAAGAATATTTTGTAAGACCTGTATATGTCGCATTTGAATCTTCAAAATTAACATTCGCCTTTAAAAAAATATTTTCATCAGCAGATTTTAAATAATTTAGCTTAAGTGTTCCATTGGCTTGCTGAAAACTATTATTTTCCCGAAACCCGTTCCCCCGCTTGAATAGCAACTGGACTTCAGATTTAATCTTATTATTTCCCCATCCGCCTAATTCAGTAAAAAAACTACTATAGCCATTTTCGCCACCCTTTAATTTTATTCTACCTCCAAAATCATTTCTTGGTCTTCTTGTATAATAATTAATAACACCACCCATTGTTTGTGGACCAAATTTTATTGCACCGCTTCCTTTAATGACTTCCACACGATCGATACGATCAGCTGGAGGATTATAATACATATTAGGATAAACATATAGTGCGGGTTGAATAGGAACACCATCTTCTAAAATCAATACCCTTGAACTTCTTCTAGGATTCAATCCTCTGATTCCTATGCTTAATCTTGAATTACTAAATCCATCATCTGCATATCCATTAATTCCGGGAATAAGTTCAAGCATTTCTTGAGTACCAACAGGGTCAATTGTTCTAATAGTATTTATATCCAACACTGTTGCTGCACCAGGTAACTCATCATATGGTAAATTAGAATTACTAATGATTTCCAATTTTGCCATTATGATTGGCTGGATATTTAATGCAGCATTAACGGTATAAATCTTATCATCATCTAGAATAATATTATCTTTATAATCCTGAAATCCGATGAAACTTATAGTAACATTATATCTACCACTTGGCAGATTTTCTAAATTAAATTTTCCTGAAACATCAGTTGACGCGCCAAATACTTCACCAGCCTCAGATACAAAAACAACATTTGCGCCTTCAAGGGGTGCATTATTGTTTTCTCTTAATACTTTTCCTGAAACAGATACATTGATTGAGGAACCAATTAGTACTGAACAAAGAAAAACAAGACTAAATATAATTTTTGTTAATCTCATAATGTAAAAATAGATTAATATATTTTGGGATTGCGTTTCTTATTTTGTCGATAGTTTTTTTCAGGTAACGATAGCTTTGCATAACTACCGCCATCTTCAGTTTCATCCTGAGGTGCTAGAATAGGATCATCTTCACAAGCGACAATTATTGTTACTAATAATGATGAAATCAAAAAGTATAAAAATTTTCTAATAAGAATTTTCAAAACCGTCTTAAACCTTTTTAATAATGTATTTAGCTTACCTTCACTCAGTTTCTTTTGCCCTTAAATAGCCTTTGAAAATTAGGTCAAAGGCTATTTGAGGGTATTACACGCTTCGAAAAAAGATAATGAGACTAAGTCTCATTAACAAATATTAAAAACTTTTTATTACGGATGCAACATTTTTAATTTATTTTTTTAGCAGTACGGCTATGTTAAATAATTTTGAAACTGGTATTTGATTTATTTTTTTTCGATGTATAATGAAACATCATTTGCTTCATCAATTTGATGACTATTATCTATATTAGTTAATAATTCAAATTCACCATTGTCAATTAAGACTTCTGAAAATGAGCCAAGTGATTTAATTGATATTACTTTACCTTTTATTACAGGTTTATTAATACTACTATTTGCATTTGTTAATCTCAACTCATGTGGGCGGATAGAAACGACATCTTTTCCATAATCCGAATCAAAAAAATGATGATTAATATAGGGGAATTTCTCGAATGGCAAGATATTAGTTTTGCCAAATAATCTCGCAACATAACTATTTATAGGATAGTTAAATATTTTTGAAGGTGTATCAACTTGTTCAATATAGCCATCATTTAAAACTATAACTTGATCTGCCATATACATTGCATCTTTAGTATCATGAGAAACCATTAAAACTGTTGCCCCAACTTTTTCAATTAAATTAATTAATTCGTTTCTAACTTTATGTTTTAATTCGCTATCTAGATGACTTAGAGGCTCATCTAACAATAATAATGATGGATTAATTGATAATGCCCTTACTAATGCAACTCTTTGCTGTTGACCACCAGAAATTTCATGAGGGAAGCGTTCTAAAAGGTTACCAATTCTAGTAAATTGGATTAACTCATCTATCATAGGTTTGTTTTTTGCAGCATTTTTTCCAAAAAAAATGTTTTCCTTAACTGTCATATTTGGGAAAAGAGCAAAGTCTTGAAATACAAGAGAACAATTGCGTTTTTCAGGAGCAACAAAAGTATTATTATCATTTATTATATTACCATCTAGAATTATTTCTCCTTTGTCTGGGATTTCAAGACCCGCAATAATTCTTAATAGAGTAGATTTTCCACTACCACTACTGCCAACAATAGAAAACACATCACCTTTATCACAATCAAAACTTATTTTTTTTAATGCATCAATACGATTTTTATTAAACGATTTAGATACATTAGAAAGTTTAAGCAGCTTCTTCATTTAGTATTCTCCAAACGATAATTTAAAAAGACCAGCGGAGCTAATACTATGATGATCATAGATAAGGCTGGAATTGAGGATTCAACAATTTGAGCTTGGTTAGATAAATCAAAAGTTGCTGTTGAAAGGGTTTCAAAGTTAAAAGGCCTTAATATTAAGGTAAGAGGAAGCTCTTTAACTATGTCAATAAAAACAAGTAGACCAGCTGTTAACATTGTATGTTTAATTAGTGGAAGATTAACTGAGGTAAGAGATGTCAATGCAGAAGAACCAAGATTTTGAGATGCATGATTTAGGGAATCACAATTGCTTTCAATACCAGCATTAATTGGTTGCCAAGCAACTGCTAAATAACGAACTATATATGCAAATAATAGCAGATATAAACTCCCAGTTAATAAGTAGTTTGTAAAGTTATTTACTTGGGCAACAAAAAGTAAAATTCCTATAGCAATTACAGCACCAGGTATAGAATAACCAAGTATCGCAAGACGGTTTGAAAAATTTATTATAGCACTTTTATAGTAACGGGCAGAAAACACTAGAAAAATACCTATAAGTACAATTGATACGCTTGAAATTGTAGCAAGGCCTAAAGAATTTACAATCAATTCAATACTAACATAATCGCTTACACTCTTCCTACTTATCCAAGCCCATGATATCAATCGAGATACAGGTATAATAAAACCTAGCATCAATGGTATTAAGCAACATACTATAGCGATAATCGATTTATCTTTGCTAAGCAGTGTTTTTTTAGATGATGGTTTTGAATGTAATACCTCATGATATTTTGAGCGTGAACGTAATTGTCTTTCGAAAATTAAAATGGAGAAAATTAGAAGCATCAATACAGCTGATAATCGTAAAGCTCCTGTTAAATCACCCATTCCAAGCCATGTTCTAAATATTCCTGCAGTGAAAGTAGAAATACCAAAATAATTTACTGCACCATAATCATTTAGTGTTTCCATTATAACCAAACTCATACCAGCAACTATCGCTGGTCGAGACATAGGTAAGGCTATCTTCCAAAAAATAGACTTATCATTATATCCTAATGTTCGTGCAGCATCACGTAATTGTTTCCCTTGTTTGACAAATGATGATCTTGCCAGCAAGTATATATATGGATATAGTACAGATGCCATAACCAAAATTGTAACTAAATAAACAAGCGAGTTGTTTACTAGCTGCATTATTTCAAAATTTATATTAGTACGAACCCAAATTAAAAATGGGTTAAATAGTTCCAAAATATCAAAGTATGCATAAGCAGATATATAAGTTGGAATAGCAAGGGGTAATACAAGAACCCATTCTAAAGTTTTTCTAAATCTAAAATTATAATTTGAAATAATCCATGCAGATGAAACTCCAAAAATAAATGAAAGAAAGGCTGTTCCAATAACAAGTACTAATGAATTTGAAAAATATGAAAATAATACTGTCTCTTTAAGATGGGACCAATTTGTTGATGGAGAGGCCAAAGACAATAATATTTCTGCCATTGGAATAAATATAAATAGGCCAATAAAAAACGAAGGAATAGTCCAAAGATTTAGCTTAAATAAGAATTCTTTTCTTAAGAAACCAAATAATTTAAATGATTTTAATATTGAATTATCCAATGCAAAACTTATTTACTCCCAGCCTGCTTTATCAAATAATTTCACTGCTTCAGAGTTTTTAATTCCAAGGATGGAAAGGTTGACTTTATCAGCTTTAAATGATCCCCAACTTTTTAACAGCTCAGATTTGTTTGTTTCAATTTTTATTGGATATTCATAATTAACGTTACCAAATATTTTTTGCGATTCTGAACTAGTTAAAAATTCTAAAAATTTAATTGCATTCTTTTTATTTTTCGAACTTTTTGTTACTCCACCACCACTAATATTGATATGTGTACCTCTACCAGTTTGATTAGGGAAAAATACTGAAACTTTTTTAAAGACATCCCGATCTTTCGGGTTAGATGAGTTTGCTAAGATACCTAAATAGTAGGTATTCATAATAGCTACATCTGCCAACCCAGCTGCGACTGCCCTTGCCTGATCCCGGTCACTTCCTCTTGGTGCCCGTGCCATATTTTTTCTAACAGATTTTGCCCATGAAAGAGCTTGCGTTGTACCATTAGCTGCTATAATGGATGCCATTAACGATTGATTATAAATATTACTAGATGAACGAACAGCAATTTTACCTTTCCATTTCGTACTTGCTAAATCCTCGTAAGTTGACAATTGACTAGGCTCTACTCGATCTTTTGAATATACTAAAACTCGCGCTCTTACAGTTAAACCAAACCAATGACCATCTGGGTCACGCATAGATGATGGAACGTTATCATTTAATTTTTGAGATTCAACGGATTGAAGTATTCCAGCCATCTTTGCTCTATGCAATCTTCCAGCATCAACAGTTAGAAGGATATCTGCCGGTGATTTTTCACCTTCACTGATTAAACGTTCAATTAATTGATCTGCACTGCCTTTTATCACATTAATTTTGATACCTGTCTCATCAGTAAACTTTTTAAATAAAATTTTATCAGAATCATAATGTCGATGAGAGTAAACATTTATTTGTGCTTCGACATTTGTATAGAAGATAGTAATAGATAAAATCAAATATATTTTTTTCATTTTATTCCTTATTAAATAAAAAGTTTTATAAGCAAAACATTGTTAGAATTTATATCTATTAAGTATCATCCCTAATGCTTTCAGCCCATGATTATTATTTATAGGTAATTAATATTATTGAGAATAATTCTCATTATCAATAATATAATTATTTAATTTTTATTAATAATTAAATCCTCTAAAAGATCTATAAAATTTTCATTATTATTCAAACATGGTATAAAAATAAATTCCTTACCACCCGCATTAATAAAAGCTTCTCTACCTCGAATATTTATTTCTTCTAATGTTTCTAAACAATCTGCAACAAATGAAGGGCACAATATCACAATATTATTTATTCCTTTTTTGGGAAAATCAGTTAATTCTATATCAGTATATGGTTTTAACCATTTTCTCTGAATAAGTGTAACTCTAGACTGAAAGGCTGATAACCACTTATCGCTATTTAAATCTAATTTTTCTGCAACTAGCTTAGAAGTTTTCAAAGCATTTGATCTATAACAACTTCTTGAAACTTCACAATTCGTCTCACAACATGATGCATTCTTCAAGCAATGGGTTCCACTACTATCTGATTTCTTTATATGGCGCTCAGGAATGCCATGGTAACTAAAAATTAGTTTATCCATTTTACTATCTATATGCGGCTTAATCATTTCTGATAAAGCATATATATATTTTGGATGGTCATAAAAAGGTTTAATTATGGAATAATGTAAATCCGGGTAATATTTTTTTATTATCCTATCTACTTCTTTTTCAGTAGAGGATGTCGTTGACATTGCATTGTGAGGATAGAGCGGAACAATTTTAATATTACGAATTTTATTTTCCTTATAGTAAAGAACTGATTCCTTTATAGATGGATATTGATATCTCATAGCTATTCTAACATTCCACCCAGTTTTTTTTGTTAATGAAACGGCAATCTTTTTAGTGTTGTCAATTAATGGCGAGCCATTCTCTCCCCAGATTTGTTTGTAGGCTCGCCTTGTTTTTGGAGACCGAAATGGCAAAATTATTAATCGAACGATCAACTGTTGAATTAGCTTGGGGAGATCTATGACATCATCATCAGATAAAAATTGACGCAAATATTTTTTCACATTTTTTATATCTAATGATTTAGGTGATCCAAGATTAATTAATAAAATATTATTTTTAGACATCAGTTTGTTAGTTAGTATTAATTGGAGGCTCAGGTCTTGTTATTAAATAGCTACATAAAGATACACAAAACAAACCTAAGAATATTTTTATCTGAATTATAGATATAGAATAAATAGAAAAAGCAAATGTTGGTATTATTAAACAAATTGCAACAATTTTAGATTTTCTATTTATACCTCTATATTTTTCCCAATTAAGAATCAATGGGCCAAATGTTTTATGGTTTTTTAACCATTTTTCTAGTCTTTGCGATGATTTAGAAAAAAACCACGCACTAAGTAAAATTAGTGGAGTTGTAGGAATCCCAGGTAGAAAAACGCCTAAAAATGCTAGGCCAACAAATATCAACCCTAAGGATATATAGATATACTTTTTTAACAAATCTTTACAAAATATAATTTATAGGTATTAATCATCATCGGAAGTTGCGATATGTTAATATTATTTAACAAAAAATTAATTTGGTTTTACTTTAAATTCTTATCTTATTTGTAATGAAAATCTGGTTCCATTATTAAATATATATTTATATAGTTAAAAATTTGAAAGGATTCATATGAGCGAAGTGTCAACAAAGTTTAAAACGGGTGGTCAGTTCCTATTAGAACCAATTACTG
>MDSW01147680.1_pt1 | contig 15085 bp, 14 predicted proteins | sample 811171 | NCBI WGS metagenome assembly MDSW01 (sample SAMN05326641, study PRJNA326480) | marine metagenome | isolation source: seawater | place: Atlantic Ocean: North West | collected 2012 | reverse complement strand
TTATTTCTGAAGCTGGTTTCTCTAAAGTATATCCACCTGAAGCTCCTCTAACTGATTTTACAAGTTTTTTATTTCTTAATTTTATAAAAATTTGCTCTAAATAAGCTAAAGAAATATTTTGTCTTAAAGATATATCAGTCAAATTTATTGGTCCGCTATCTTTAAATAATGCTAAGTCAGCCATAGCCATCACCGCATATCTTCCTTTTGTAGTTAACTTCATAAATAAACGTTGTAATATAGCATTTCTAATTTAATTCCTACTATTTTAGTATGATTTAAAAAAAATTATTTGCCGCAGAAAAACATGTTATAAAACATTGTTTTTTTTTAAAAATAATAATCATTATCAATTATGAAACCTAAAAGTTTAGAAATTTTTATACCTGGGCCTGCTGGAAGACTTGAAGCAAAATATTATAAAAATCCAAAATTTGGTTCACCAGTTGCAATAGTTTTGCATCCTCACCCTCAATATGGAGGCACTATGAATAATAGAATAGTTCAACTTATGTATAACGTTTTTTTAGAAAATGGTTTTTCTGTAATAAAAGTAAATTTCAGAGGAGTAGGAAAAAGCGATGGAATTTTTGATAATGGACAAGGAGAATTGTCTGACGCAGCAGCTGCGTTAGATTGGATCGAACGTCAAAACTTAGATTACAGTCAATGTTGGGTATCTGGTTTTTCATTTGGATCTTTAATCTGTATGCAATTAATTATGAGAAGACCGGAGGTAAACAATTTTATTGCTGTGTCGCCACAACCAAACGTTTATGATTTTTCTTTCTTGGCGCCTTGTCCAACATCAGGACAAGTTGTTTATAGTGAAAATGATGAATTGGTAACTAAAGAAAGTATAAACGAATTGGATAATAGAATTAAAAGTCAAAAAGGTGTTGAAGTAATTTTTTCAAAAATAAAAAACTCAAATCATTTTTTTAAAAATAAAGAAAAAGAACTCACTGCTGAAATTGAAAAATATTTAAAGGAAAAAACTGCACTTATTTAATTTTTAATTATCTCTCCACCTGTACAAGGAGATTTACAACCTGTTGTGCTAGGAAAAGAAATTGGTAGTTTTAAAATTGATCTAACTGCAAGAAATGCAAAAGCTTGGGACTCTACGAAATCACCATCAATCTTATAATCATCAATATATTTTAAATTGAATTTCCGCGGTAAATTTTCTTCTATTTTTTTTATTAAAACTTTATTCTTTCTTCCTCCACCGCATAAAATAATACTATAATTTTCATCTCTAATATTTTTAAACGATAGAGATAACTCTTCACCAATAATACTAGCAGTGAAATCTGTTAGAGTAGTGACTCCATCCTCAAAATTCAAACCTCTGACGAAAGATATATCAAAATCGTTAGTATCATAAGATAATTTATTTTTGTTTTTTCTATTCATATATAATTCTTGGGCCTGTTCAAATATAATTTCGTTTCGTGTTCCGTAAGAGGCAAGAAGACCATTGTAATCAAATTTTTTTTCTGAATTTTTTCTTACCCATGCATCTATTAGACAGTTTCCAGGACCAATATCCTTGCTAAATAATTCTGATGGATTCTTTGAGTTTTTAATTATTGTTATATTTGAAATACCACCAATATTTAAAAAACAAACTGGTAATTTAATTTTATTTTGAAAGCTTATTAAATAATGAAATATTGGTGCTAACGGTGCTCCTTGACCGCCATTTAAAATATCGTTTTTTCTAAAGTCAAAAACTATTTTTTTATTGGTTAATTGATTTAAAAGTTTGCCATTTCCTAATTGTCTTGAAATTTTTTCTTTTGGATTATGAAAAATTGTTTGTCCATGGAAACCTATAATGGTTTCCTCGCTTATATTAAGCTGTTTTATTATCTCAGCATGAAAAATTGTTATTTTCCTCTCTAAATTATTTATTTCATTTTTGTATATATCTAAATGCTCTATGCCATGTATTTTTTCTTTTAAGTTGTGAATATCTTTATAAATCTTCGAGTCGTATTCAAAATATTTGTCTTTTACAGACTCATATTGATTTATGCCGTTAGTTCTAATGATAGATGCATCAACTCCATCCCCAGAAGTACCGCTCATTAAACCTAAAGAGATCAAATTTTTTTGCATATTTTTATTTATTTATAACAATTTTTGTATAATAGTTGCTTAAGTAAATAACACTATGAAAAATAAGTTTTTACAAGAAATGCAAGATAGAGGCTATCTAAATCAATGCACTAACTTAGAAAAACTTCATGAAATTTGTAACAAAAAATCGATTTCTGGCTATATAGGCTTTGATTGCACAGCAGCCAGCTTACATGTTGGTAGCTTGCTACAAATCATGATTTTAAAGCTTATGCAAAAATATGGTCATCGACCTATTGTTCTTTTAGGTGGTGGAACTACATTAATAGGTGATCCATCTGGTAAAGATTCCACAAGAAGGATATTAGAAAAGAGTGAAATAAGACAAAATATTCAAAGTATAAAAAAAGTCTTTAACAAAATTTTAGATACATCAAATAAAAATACTGCACCTATATTTGTAGATAATGCTGAATGGTTAACTAAATTAAAATATATACAGTTTTTAAGAGACATAGGAAGTCAATTTACAATTAACAAGATGCTTACTTTTGATAGCGTGAAGTTAAGATTAGATAGAGAACAATCTTTGAGCTATATGGAATTTAATTATATGATATTACAAGCTTACGATTTTTATCAATTATATAAAAATAATAATTGTATTTTGCAGATCGGAGGTTCTGATCAATGGGGAAATATTGTAAATGGCACTGATTTGATTAGAAGGATACTTCAAAAGGAAGCTTTCGGTTTAACATCGCCTTTGATTACTTTAGCCTCAGGTGTAAAAATGGGAAAAACTGAAAAAGGGGCAATTTGGTTAAATGAAGATCAACTATCACCTTATGATTATTGGCAATTTTGGAGAAATACCGATGATCGAGATGTAAAAAGATTCTTAAATTTTTTTACAGAAATAGATAAAACTGAAATAGAAAGTATTATTGAAAAAGAAAAAAATATAAACAATTTAAAAATATTGTTAGCTAATGAAGCTACAAGAATTTTACATGGAGATGAAGCAGCGAAAAAAGCTGAGCAAACTGCAAAGGATACTTTTGTGGGTGGTGGTTTAGGCTCAGATTTACCAGAAATACAAATTGACTCAAATAAAATCAAGAAAGGTATTAATATATTAGATTTAATAGCAGATAACAAAATTTTACCCTCTAAAAGTGAGGCAAGAAGAGCGATAGCAAATAAAGGATTAAAAATTGACGATAAAATTATTGATAATGAAAAAAAAATTATTCAATCAAAAGATTTTAAAAAAAACAAATTTAAACTCTCCTATGGTAAAAAAAAGCACTACCTAATAAAAATTATTTAGTTTCTTTATTTTTATCAATAATTTTTTGTATAAATCTTGGAGTTAATGTTCTGATAGGATTAATAGTTGTTTTTATGTTACCTTTAGGACCTTTCATTTTAAAACTTATGCCAAATAAACCTTCTCCTGCCTCTTTAGGTACTACAATGCCCCCAATTACAGGTATTTTTGAAATCATTTTATTTAATGTTTTTGCAGGCACTAAAGTTCCTCTTAAACTGGTTAAACCATTTCCATCTTGATATCCTTCCATTAAAACAGACATACTTGGACCCAAGGCAAGTATCTCGTTTAATTTTAAGAAATCTTTGTTTTTCTCCAAATCAATTTCTAATGAGTCAAAAGACAAACCCTCACCTTCTGCTAAATCAGCTAAACCTTTTAAGTCAGCTAATGCTAATAATTTAATAACACCAGGAGCATTTATTACTTTAAAATTTTCAATCTTAAGTTTTGAATTAGTTATCGATTTATCAATTACAGATGTATAAAGTAAATTTCCCCCTGATAGGCCGCTAAAGAAACTGTACTCGGCTAATAATGGTCTAGTTAGATCAGAATAAATCTCTAAATATTTCTTTCCTGAGTTTTTATCTTTTTTCATTGATATATCTAAGAAATTATTTCCACCAAAATCCCCTTTGGATGAAATTTTTATAAATTGTCCGTTTTTAATTTCACCTAATAATTTAAAATTTTGAAGTTTTTCAGACAATGGTACTTTGATTGTATTAAATTCAATTTCAATTGTATTATTTATATTTTTAAAATTATTTTTTCCTTTTTTTTCTGTGATGAACTTTGATAAATTAGATGCATCTAATTTATCTCCTTTAATAAAAATTTTTTTTTCGTTTTGAATAGAAAAATCATTATTTTCAGTAAAAACCTCTATTTTTTTAAACGATGAAAACTTATTCTTCTTTAGTTTTAAATCATTTATACTTATTAAATTCTTTCCATCTTTAAAACTGAAGCGATCTATAATGATATTGTCCCTCTCTTTTTTTAAATTTAGAGATAAATTAGCAACAGTTTTTTTTGGTTTTTTATAATTGATGATATTTAATTCTAAACTTTTTCCATAATCTAAATTAATTATTAGATTTAGTTGTTTATTTTTAATTTCATTTTCAAAATCGATTTTTAAGAAATCTAAATTATCAAATGAGTATTTTCCTTTACCATTAAGATAAATTTTATTAGGTTGAAAGTTTGTTGAAATTTGTAAATTTGAAAAATAAACTTCTTTTATTTCTTCAACAACAACATCATTTTTTATAGGATTATAAAATTCAAGCTTTCCCTCAATAATTTCTCCTGAAATATCATAACTGAAGTTATTTACTTTATAGGTATTGTCTAAGTTTATCGAAAGATTATTTTTGAAATCAGCTTTCAAAACCTTGACGGAATTAAAGAATTGATACCTACCCAAAAATTTGGAATATTTTTTTAAAAGTTTTTCATTTAAATTTATTTTAGAGTTAAAGTTTGAAGTAACTTTAATACCGTTTTCTAAATTTAGTTTAACATCTCCGTCAGAAATATTGATATCCTCTATATTTCCGAAAATGTTTTTTATAAGGATGTCGCTCTTATCAGAAAAGAAACTAAAATTTCCTTTGGAAAAATTAAGACCTTCAAATAGGTTAACTTTTAAATCTTTTACAGTTCCTTTTGCTATGAAATTTTTTAAATCGCCCTTATCTGTAAAAAATATCTCAATTTCTGAAATTAATTTTCCTTTTTCAATCTTATTGTTTAACAAGCTTTTAAAGTTTGAAGGTTTTATTATTTTTGACAGTTTGTTAAGTTGAACTATATCTAATTCTTCTAAAATAATAGTTGTTTTTTTAATTTTTGGGTCTGATTTTAATAAAGAAGTAAAATCTATATACACTTTAATACTCTGAACTGGCAATGAAACCTCTCTATATTCAATTTGTGGGCTTAGTGTTTCTAAAAATAAACTTACTTTTTTAATATTTATTTTAAATTTAATCGTATTTAATTTTAAAGAAATATTTTTTGTAAATAACGCTTTATCAATTATAAGTTTATTAAATTTATCCGTTTCGATTCCTATAGTTGATAATAATAAAGTCAGGATAATAAATAAAAATAAGACTAGAGATAAAAAACTATAGATTATTTTTCTCATTTTTTTTGTTTAATTCCCTCCTCAATAAATTGATCAATATTTCCATCCAAAACACTTGATGGATTTGTACTCTCTGTTTTATTCCTTAAATCTTTTACTAGTTGATATGGTTGCAATACATATGATCTAATTTGGTGACCCCACCCTATATCAGTTTTAGTTGTTAACTCTTTTTGATTTTCCTCTTCTTTCTTTTGCATTTTGTGTTCATAAAGTCTTGCTTTTAAAATTTTATAACAAGTTTCTTTGTTTTTGTGTTGTGATCTCTCATTCTGGCACTGAACTACGATTTTTGTCGGAATGTGTGTAATTCTTACAGCGCTGTCTGTAGTATTAACGTGCTGTCCTCCAGCTCCGCTAGATCTGTACGTATCAATTCTTAAATCTTTTTCATCAATTTTAATATTTAAGTCATCTTCAATAGCAGGATATACCCATACGCTTGCAAAACTAGTATGTCTACGAGCTCCACTATCAAAAGGAGATATACGAACTAACCTGTGGACACCTGACTCTGATTTCATAAGTCCGTACAAATAATCACCTGAAACTTTTAAAGTTGAGGATTTTATCCCAGCTTCTTCTCCTTTGTGTTCACTGATTATATCATACCTAAAATTTTTTTTATCAAACCACTTCATATACATTCTTCGAAGCATGTCTGCCCAGTCCTGGCTTTCTGTTCCGCCTGCACCAGCATGAATTTCTAAATAAATATCGTAATCGTCATTTTCACCTGATAGAAAACAATTTATTTCACTTTTTTTGATTTCTCTTAAAATTTGCTCAATCTTTTTGTTACAATCTAGAATTGTTTCCTCATCCTTTTCTTGAGATGCAAGTAAGTAAAGATCTTTAAGATTATTTAAGTCTTTAAAAGATTTATTATAACAGTTTAAAATATCTTCGAATATTTTCTTTTGTTTGACGGTTTTTTTAACTAAATCTTTGTTCTTCCAAAAATTTTCCTCTAAAGAAATTTTTTGTAATTCTTTAATTTTATTTTCAATATTTTCACTATCAAAGATACCCCCTAATATTTTTTAGGGATTTTTCTGTCACAGTAAGTATAGTGTCAAAATTTTCCATTAATAAAATTGTCTAAACTTTATTATTTTATCACGACCATTTGTTGAGATTAAGTTATTATTGTTTAAATTGTTAATATCTTCCGATTTTAAAGCCTCTGTAATGACATTTTTCTCTCCTGCTGCAGATTTTGCTCCAGTGTCGTAGTTTAAAGAAGTTAAGTATATATTTTTTGGTATCGGAAACTCTCTAAAATCTTCTTTATAAAGAGCCTTTTCTACAAAATCTTTAAATATTGGTAAGGCTGCCTTTGAACCAGTTTCAAATTTTCCTAAAGTTTTAGGATTATCAAAACCAACATAAACTCCGATTACTAAATTAGACGAAAAACCTATGAACCAGGCATCAAAATTATCATTTGTAGTTCCTGTTTTCCCTGCTAAAGGGACTTTTAAAGATCTTAATTTTTTGGCCGTCCCTCTCTCTACAGCGCCCTGTAAAATAGAAGTCATTTGGTAAGCTGTTTCCTCACTTATAACTTTATTATTATTATTTTTTATTTTTGGAAGCTCGTTTTCATCATTTATATTTATAAATTTATCACATCCCAAACAATTTCTGCTTTTTTCTAAATAAATTGTTTTACCTCTTCTGTCTTGTATCCTTGAAATTAATTTTGGATCAATTTTGTTCCCTCCATTAACAAATGGTGCGTAAGCAGATGTTAGGCTTAATAATGTTGTTTCAGCAGCTCCTAATGAAACAGATAACAATTCAGGAATTTCATTATAAATATTTAGTTTTTTTGATAATTTTAATATTTCTTGCAAACCTAAAATTTTTGCAATTCTAACTGTCATTAAATTTCTAGAATACTCTATACCTTTTCTTAAAGTTGAAGGACCATAAAATTTTTTACCATAATTTTCTGGTTTCCAATTTTTTAATCCAACTCCTTGACTTTCTACGAAAGGTGCATCAAGTATAATTGAATTAGGTGCAAATCCATTTTCTAAAGCAGCGGCGTATACTATTGGTTTAAAAGCTGAGCCTGGTTGTCTTTTCGCCTGAGTAACTCTATTAAATTCACTAGTTTTAAAATTAAATCCTCCGACTAAAGCTAAAACATTTCCGGTGAAAGGATCTAAAATTACAATACCACCATTAACTTTCGGATATTGCTTAATTGACCAAACTCCGTTTTTAAAATTAACGAAAATAATATCACCAATTTTATGAATATTTTGCATAGATTTTTTTTTTGGTATTGTCCATTTTAAATTTTGCAATGATAAAAAACCTCTACTATTATTTTTTTTATTGATTATTTCAAAATTAATTTTATTTTCATTCAATGAAATTATTTCAGCTATTTGCCAATTAAGCGTAGGATCAATTTTCAACTCTTGTATTTTTCTTTTCCAGTTTGGATTTTTAATTTTGTTTGTAATAGGACCCCTCCAACCTCTTCTGCGATCATAATCTTCTATACCTTTCCTTAGAGATTTTAACGCTTGAATTTGATAATCAATATTTAATGGTGTGCTGATACTTAATCCTTGTGAATAAAGTTTTTCAAAACCATAAATTTTTTTTACAGTCCGTCTTACCTCCTCTGTGTATGAATTCGCTTCATTAACTATCTCAATTTTTCTTTTTTTAAGCTTTAATTCAGACTTTTTAAATTCGATTAATTGTTTTTTTGATATAAAGCCATTTTCTCTCAAATTTTCGATTACTAAATTTCTTCTAAATTTTGCAATGTCAGGATATTTGTAGGGATTATATTTACTAGGGGCTTTTGGCAAAGCAGCTAGTAATGCTGCTTCTGTATAATTCAGCTGCTTAATTGATTTGTCAAAATATTCTAAACTAGCCGCTGCTACTCCATACGTGCCTTGACCTAAATAAATTTGATTTAAATATAATTCTAAAATTCTTTCTTTAGTATATGCTCTCTCAATTCTAAAAGCTAAAATTGCTTCTTTAATCTTTCTTTTCATGGATACTTCATTTGAAAGTAAAAAATTCTTGGCGACTTGTTGAGTTATTGTAGAAGCACCTTCTAATCTTTTGTTTTGAGAAATATTTTTTATATTTTTTACAATTGCTCTTAATATACCCTTGGCATCTATACCTGGATGATTAAAAAAGTTTTTATCTTCAGCAGATAAAAAAGCATTCACAACCTTATCAGGCACTGACTCAAAAGGTATAAAAAGTCTTTTCTCTAATGCATACTCGGCTATTAATTTATTGTCACCTGAATAAACCCTACTAGAGATTGGAGGTTGATAATTAGACAATTTTTTGTAATCAGGTAAACCTATTGAAAAATACCATAATGTTGAAAAAACAAAAAATAGCAATATTCCAACAAAAATTATTATGAATTTAAGAGAAAAATTTAAAAATTTAAACATTAGTATTATTTATAATAACAATTCTGACTATCTTTAGGCATACAAGTATTTAAATCGTTTATTTATACTTAAAATTGTATAAAATATCTATTATGACAATTTTAGAAATATTCAAATATCAAAATTTAAAAGGAATTCTTAAAAAATGGAAAAAAATTTATATATCGATGCATCGCATCCTAACGAAACTCGTATTGTTCTCAAATCAGACAATGTTATTGAAGAATATGAGTATGAAGATAAAAATAATTTAAATTTTAAAAATAATATTTATCTTGCAACAATAAGTAGAGTAGAACCTTCTCTACAGGCAGCTTTTGTTAATTTTGGAAGAGAAAGACATGGTTTTTTAGCCTTTAATGATATTCAATCTGACTATTATCAGTTACCATCTGAGGACAAAGAAAAGATTCGAATTGCTGAAGAAAAAATAAGGGAAGATTTAAAAGATAAAACCATTGAGACACATCAAGATAATTTACAACTAGAAAATCAAACTGAAAATAAAGATGAAAAAACTGATATTAATGAAAATCAGATAGTTAAAGAAAATAAAAAACAAGAGTACAGAGAAAAAGTAAAATCCTCATTTGGAATTAAGCGATACAAAATACAAGAGGTGATAAAGCCTGGACAAGTAGTTTTAATACAAGTTATAAAAGAAGAAAGAGGTCAAAAAGGTGCTGCACTTACCACGTTCATATCTTTAGCTGGTAAGTATATGGTTTTAATGCCCAACACCCCAAAAGGTGGAGGAATTTCTAGAAAAATATTTAATTCATCTGATCGCCAAAAAATTAGAAATATTCTCAATGACATTGATATACCAAAAAGTATGGGTGTAATTGTAAGAACTGCTGGAGCAAATAAAACAAAAAATGAAATTCACAAAGATTTTCAAAATACATTGAAAACTTGGGAGGAAATTAAAGATAAAGCTTTGGACTCAAACGCTCCATCTCTAGTTTATGAAGAGGGAGATATAATTAAAAGAACATTGAGAGACACTTACGATAACGATACAAAAAATGTTTACGTTGAAGGAAATGAAGCTTATCAAAAAGCTAAAAAATTCATGAAAGAATTAATGCCAAAAAATGTAAAAAATATAAAAAAATACCGTGGAAAAATTCCTTTATTTCATGATGCGAAAATAGAAAAAGAATTAAACAATATATATGAACCTACGGTTAAATTAAAATCTGGAGGCTATTTGGTCATAAATCCAACTGAGGCGTTAGTGTCTATAGATATAAACTCTGGTCAATCCACAAAGCAAATCAATATTGAAAAAACAGCTTTAAACACAAATTTAGAAGCTGCGGAGGAAATAGCACGACAAATAAAATTAAGAGATTTGTCTGGTTTAATCGTTGTTGATTTTATTGATATGATGAATTTTTACAACAGAAGAATAGTTGAAAAGAAAATGAGAGAAAGTATCAGAAAAGATAGAGCAAGAATACAAATTGGAAGAATTAGTAATTTTGGATTACTTGAGATGACAAGACAAAGATTACGTGAAGGATCAATTAAATGGGAAACGCAATTATCTTTATCTTCTTTTTCTCAAAAAATCTTAAAAAAAATCCAACATTTAGCTTTTACTGATAAAGTAAAAATTATTAACTCTTACGTCCCTGAAAAAGTAAAAATCTTTATAGAAAAAAATCTATTAGATGAATTAAAATATTTTCAAAAAAAATACTCATATGAGGTAAAAATTCTTTCAAATGAAAAATTTATTGTTCCTGAATATAAAATTGATTTATTAAATAAATCAAAAAAACTGATAAACTCTATAGAAAATGTAAATTCAATAATTGAGATTAAAAAAGTAAAAAATATATTAATTAATGGAAAAAAAGGTAAAGTCAAAGAAACTAAGGTTAAAGGGAAAATTAAAAAAACTAAAATAAAAAAAAATATAAGAACACTCTGGGTTAGAAGAAAAAAGAAAAATTAGATTAATCCTTTGATAGGCGAGCTTGCCTTAGCAAAATAATTTCTTTTCATTCTTCCTGCTAAAAAAGATTTTCTTCCAGAGATTACTGCATTTTTGAAAGCTTGAGCCATTAAAATTGGTTTTTTTGAATTAGCAATAGCACTATTAATTAATACACCATCACAACCTAATTCCATAGCAATTGTAGCATCAGATGCTGTTCCAATTCCAGCATCGACTATAACTGGAACTCTTGACTGTTTAATAATTATAGAAATATTTACTTTATTTTGAAGTCCCAAACCTGAACCAATTGGAGAGGCTAATGGCATAATTGCAGATGCCCCATTGTCCTCTAATTTTTTTGCTAATAAAGGATCGTCAGTGCAATATACCATTACTTTAAAACCCTCCTTGACTAATGTTTTAGTTGATTTGATAGTTTCTATCATGTTTGGATAAAGAGTTTTTTTATCTCCTAAAACTTCTAATTTTACTAATTTCCAACCACCCATTTCTCTTGCTAATCTTAAAGTTCTAAGAGCTTCCTCAGAATTAAAACATCCAGCGGTATTAGGTAGATAAATAATTTTTTTTGGATTTAGATAGTCAGTTAAAATAGGTTTTTTTTTATCTAAAATATTTACTCTTCTTACAGCCACTGTTACCATGTCAGCGCCTGAGGCTTGAACTGCTTTTGCGGTTTCAGAAAAATTTTTATATTTTCCAGTACCTACAATTAGTCTTGATTTAAGAGATTTTCCTGCAACTTTAAATATATCTTTTTTCAATTTACCCACCGCCAATAAAATGCACAATTTCTACTTGATCATTATTTTTTAGATATCTTTTACTAAAACTAGTTTTAGGTACGATTACTCCATTATGTTCTATTGCAACTTTTTTGTTTGTTAGTTTATATTTTTTTAAAAGATCTTGTATTGAATAATTAGATTTTATAGTAACTTTCTTTCCATTTAATTGTATTTTTGCCATAATTAAGTTATTCAATATTGAAATTTATGAATAAAATTATAATTGTTAATGGACCAAACCTCAACCTTTTAGGCGAAAGAGAAAAAAATCAATATGGTAATTTTACTTTAGGGGATATTGAAAAGAATTGTACCGAATATGCAGTTAAAAATGATATTAAGCTAACTTTATATCAATCGAATATAGAGGGTGAATTGGTTGAAAAAATCCAAACATCAAGAAATAATCAAGATGGTTTAATCATAAACGCCGGGGGATATACACATACCTCTGTGGCTATTCATGATGCCTTGAAAATATTAAAAATTCCAATTATAGAATTGCATATCAGCAATATTTATAATAGAGAAGAATTCAGACATAAATCCTTAATCAGCAAAGTTGCCAAAGGTATTGTCTGTGGTTTTGGTGATAATGGATACATAATGTCGTTAAATGCTATGAAACAATTCTTAGATAAATGAAAATTAATAAAAAATTAATTAAAGAGTTAGTAGACTATCTCAAAGAGTTTGAATTGACAGAATTAGAATATCAAGAAGATCAAACAAAAATTAAAGTTTCAAAAGCTTCTAAAGGAGTTGAACAATTAAAAACAAGTGCTGTAGTTTCTCAAAATAAAGCGGTTCTTAAATCATCTGATGACAGTGGCGGAACCAGAATTAAATCTCCAATTATAGGCACCGCATATTTAGCTGCAGAACCAGGAGCTAAAAAATTTGTTGAAGTTGGAGATAAAATAAAAAAAGGTCAAACCGTAATGATAGTTGAGGCAATGAAAACAATGAATCATGTTCCTTCCACTGCTGATGGTGAAGTAAAGAAAATTTTAGTGGAAGACGGCCAACCTGTTGAATTCGGTCAAACTTTAGTTATTCTTAAATAAATAATAATGTTCAAAAAAGTTTTAATAGCCAATAGAGGAGAAATAGCTGTTAGAGTCATTAGAGCTTGTAAAGAGTGGGGAATAAAAACAGTTGCAGTACATTCTGACGTAGATTCAGAGTCAATGCACGTGAGACTAGCAGATGAAAGTGTTTGTATTGGATCGCATCAACCTCAAAATAGTTACTTAAACATCTCGTCTATTATGTCAGCAGTAGATCTAACCGGAGCAGAAGCAATTCATCCAGGTTATGGTTTTTTATCTGAAAACGCAAAATTTTCTGAAATAGTAAATAAACACGGAATAAAGTTTATAGGCCCAAATGCTGAAATAATTTCAAAAATGGGAGACAAGATTGAGGCAAAGAGAATTGCAAAGAAATTTGGTTTACCTGTTATTGAAGGATCTGAAGGCGGTGTTAAATCTTTTGCAGAAGCTCAATCTATATGTAAAGAAATTGGTTATCCTATTTTAATAAAAGCTGCTGGAGGTGGAGGTGGAAAAGGAATGAAAATTGTTGAGGAAGAGAGTAAATTAGAAAATTTATTTCTTTTAGCTAAATCTGAAGCAAAAAAATTTTTTAACAACGATGAATTATATATTGAGAAATACTTTAAAAATCCAAGACATATTGAAGTTCAAATTATGTCTGGTAAAAATAAAACTGTACATTTAGCTGAGCGAGATTGCTCAGTTCAAAGAAGGCACCAAAAATTAATTGAAGAAACACCTAGTCCAGTCTTGAATGATGAAACAAGGAAAGATCTTTTCGAAAAAACTGTGAAAATGGTGGAGCAAATAAATTACGAAGGTGCTGGCACAGTCGAATTTATATATGAGAATGGAAAATTTTATTTTTTAGAGATGAATACTAGAGTCCAAGTTGAACATCCAGTCACTGAGGTACAAACAGGAATTGATATTGTTAAAGAACAATTATGGATAGCCTTCACTGGTGATACTGCTTTAAATCAAAGTGATATTAACCCTAGAGGTCACACAATCGAATGTAGAATTAATGCTGAAAACCCTGCATTAGATTTTCAACCAAGTCCTGGAACTATAAGTGTATGCCATCAACCGTCTGGATTTAGAACAAGAGTAGATGGATCTATATTTCAAGGTTGTAAAGTTACCCCGTATTATGACAGTTTAATTGCTAAAGTTATTTGTAAGGGGAGAAATAGAACAGAAGCTATTCAAAGAACATTAAGATCGTTAGATGAATTTGTTCTAGAGGGAATTACAACAACAATTGATTTACACAAAAAAATATTAAATCATAAAAAATTTATTAATTCTGACTTTGATACTAACTGGCTAAGTAAAGAAAAGTTTTATTAAACATTTCTACAATTAACTAATTGTAAATCATAAATTGCATGGTCAAAGGGTGTCAAGCTCGGTTCCGATGCAAATGTCCATCCATTAAAAATAAAAACTTTTTCATTTTCAGTTTTGGTTAAATCTTTTACCTGCATATATGCAACACTATCAATCTTATTATTTACTTTAACTTTTCCACATTTCAAAATTTTTATTTCCAAAGGGCCGAATTTTTTAATTTCATTTAAATTAACTACAAGTTTCAAAGATTTTGCAGTAATTTTATCGAGACCAATTAAAATTGCTTGTGATGATTTTAGATCTAAAGAATTTTTTTTTTCTTTCAAAATTTGACTAGTAGAAATATTTTCATTTTCTTCCACTGGTTCTTCAAAGCTGGGTTTAATCTCGTCTACGTTTATAAGTGGAGATGTTATTATTTTCTCTTCAGCATTTAAAAATTTAGAGAACAAAGAAAAGAGGACTATAAAAATTAGTCTTTTATTTCCAAGTTTCATATTTTTTTTTAATTTGACCTTTTCTAATTTCAACAGGTTTAAAACTATTATTAGAACCGGTTTGATTTTCTTGATGTTTTTTTTGCCACTTGTGTTTAACATCTTTATTATCAGGAATTTTATCAGTTGTATGGTGAATCCACAAATACCAATCTGATGTGATTCTTGTTGCTTCAATATATTTACCATATACAACCCAACGTTCATTGTTTTTGCTTTTATAATATTTGTTGCCATATTCATCAGAACCAACAAATTTTCCAAAAAATAATGTTTTTAAAAAAGTTCCAAATGTTTGTTTGTTCCACCAGGTAAAAAATATTTTTAAGCTCATAATAGAAATTTTAAATCCACACAATTCTTAATTGTATTATTAA
>MDSW01019714.1_pt1 | contig 15085 bp, 10 predicted proteins | sample 811171 | NCBI WGS metagenome assembly MDSW01 (sample SAMN05326641, study PRJNA326480) | marine metagenome | isolation source: seawater | place: Atlantic Ocean: North West | collected 2012 | reverse complement strand
TTGGCTAGCTCGCAAAAGTCAGTTGGCATAGTTGGGCATCAATTCGTATACGTGCTCAGTGAACCTTGTTCGGAAACTAGTTGTTCAATCAGTGGCGAGATTGACCAGTGGTCGCCACCGATAGTAGATGCATAGTGGTTGATCCGTTCAGCTACTTCTTCCAACCCGACCGTATCTGCCCAAAACATTGGGCCGCCGGTATACATAGGCCATCCGTAACCATTGATCCAGACAACGTCGACGTCACTGCCCCGAATAGCGATCTCTTCTGAAAGAATCTTCGCGCCCTCATTGACCATTGGGTACAGGCAGCGTTCGAGAATCTCCTGATCAGTGATCTCGCGTCTTTCTATGCCCTGACGTTCGGCGAAGCCCGCGATGATCTCCTCCACCTCTGGGTCAGGGGTAGCGGCGCGCGTATCGGGGTCATATGTGTAATAACCCCGACCGTTTTTTTGGCCTCTGCGGCCGCTTTCGCATAAAAGCTCCCTGACGGTAGCGCCTGATGAGGTGGCTTCGTCCCATCCGATGTCTAGCCCGGCAAGATCGCTCATGGCGAAAGGGCCCATTGGTAGACCAAAGTCGAAAAGGACCTGATCCACGCGAGAAGGAGCAGCGCCCTCAAGGATCATCTTTTCCGCTTCTATCCCGCGCATGAACAACATTCTGTTCCCCACGAAACCGTGGCATACGCCACACAGCACTGGAGTTTTGCCGATTGAACGCCCTATCTTCATGGCAGTAGTGATCGCCACATCGGAAGTAGCGTCTCCGCGAACTACCTCCAGCATCTTCATCACGTTTGCTGGCGAAAAGAAGTGCATTCCTATAACGGCTTCAGGGCGAGTGGTTGCTGACGCTATTTCGTTGATGTCTAGGGCTGAGGTATTTGAAGCCAGAATCGCGCCGGGCTTACAAATTGCATCTAATTCGGCGAAAATAGACTTTTTGAGTTCCATATTTTCGAACACTGCCTCGATGACGAGATCGCAGTCTGCGAAGTTGCCCATGTCGGTTGAACCAGAAATAAGACCCATACGAGTCTCGACGTCGTCGCTGGTGATGCCGCCCCGAGCAGCAGTTCTTTCATAATTGGATCGCACAACCGCAAGGCCTCGATCAAGCGATTCTTGGTCTCGTTCGACGATGGTGACGGGAATGCCAACATTTGCGAAGTTCATTGCTATTCCCCCGCCCATTGTCCCGGCTCCGAGGACACCGCAGCGAGCGACGTCTACAGGCTCGGTCTCTTTGGGGAGACCCGGGATCTTGAGCGCGGCACGCTCAGCGAAGAAGTAGTACTGCTGAGCCTTTGATTGCGTACCTGTCATTAGGTCGCGAAACAACTCCTGCTCACGCTTTAAGCCATCTTCGAAGTCAAGATTTACTGCGGCTTCAATGCAACGAATGTTGTATTCGGGTGCTAGGAAACCGCGAGTCTTTCGGGCGATGCCCGCGCGGAAGTCGTCAAAGAGAGATGGCGGGGTATCGGCCAGCTTGTCATTCCGGTCGCGAATTCGCAGGAGAGGCATTTGCTCGGAAACCGCACGTCGAGCGAAGGCCACAGCGCCTTGTTCTAAATCGTCAACAATTTCGTCGATCAGGCCGCAAGCCAGGGCCTCATCTGCGGCTATGGGATCTCCGCTTGTCATCATTTGCAGTGCCTTGGCCGCACCGGTGATGCGAGGTAAACGTTGAGTGCCGCCGGCGCCGGGTAGGAGGCCTAGTTTTACTTCGGGAAGCCCATATTGACTGGAGGTGACTCCAACTCGGTAGTGGGCGCACAAGGCGACCTCCAGGCCTCCGCCCAGTGCGGTGCCGTGAACGGCAGCAATAACGGGTTTGGAGCAGTTCTCCATAGCATCTTGTGCTTCTTGAAGAGACGGTGGTTGAGGCTTACCTGAGAACTCGGTGATGTCGGCTCCGGCGATGAACGTACGTCCTTCGCAAATAAGCACGATGGCGGTAGCGTCGCTTTGTTCTGCTTGAGTGACGCCATCCAAAAGGCCTTGTCGCACGTGGAAGCTAAGCGCGTTTACTGGTGGATTATCCACACGGATAATCGCAATGTCGTCGTCAAAGTCAAGTCGTACAGACTGGGAAAGTTGAGTCATATGCACAAGGTAGGGGACAGACGGCACCAAAGTCCTATCGAGTGACGATTCCAACCCAAATCTGATCGTGTTCTCTCCGCGGTGAGGTAAAGTTCCAACCGCGATTGGAGATGCCATGAGTGAAAAGCCTGATCCCATGACAGTGCCATTCGGCACAGTCTTTTGTGACTGGATGGCCACTGCGCCCACCACTGATGGTGTCTATAGATACGCGGGCAAAGTGGAACCGTACGGTGATTTCACCTTGAGCCCAGCGGCCCATGCGTTGCATTATGGGAGCGCAATCTTCGAAGGTCTAAAAGCTCACTGGCAGGTCGACGGCTCTCTGGCGATCTTCCGCCTTGAGGACCATGTCGCCCGTATGTGTCAGAGCGCTTCACTGCTGAGACTCCCTATCCCTGATGCGGACGTGCTGCGCCAAATGATTATTGACACAGTCGAGGCAAATGTCGAAGAAGTACCTCCACCACCCGGATCCCTTTATATACGGCCGACGCTCATTGGCACAGAACCAAATATTGGCGCGGCTGCGACACCGTCTTCTGAGGCGCTCCTGTACGTGGTTAACTGCCCCGTCGGCGATTACTTTAAGGGCGGCGTTAGGCCCCTAACTCTGCTGATAGAAGAACAGATTCCTCGCACCACACCCCAGTTCGGAATGGTGAAGTCAGGTGCGAATTACGCGATGGCGTTGTCACCTACTTTGGACGCCATGGCAGAGAACGCTGCAGTTGATCAAATTCTGTTTGCAACTGGCGGTGACATTACCGAAACGGGTGCCGCTAACTTCTTTCTTGCCGACGACAATCGGGTAGTCACACGACAGCTGGATAGCTCTTTCTTGCATGGAGTAACCCGTTCGTCGGTGCTCGCCCTTGCAAATGACTTGGGTTACGAGGTGGAAGAACGTCCCATCGAGCTCGACGAACTTCAAGAGTGGGCGGAACGGGGCGAAGCATTTCTGTCAGGTACAGCAGCCGTCCTCTCGCCGGTAGGAACTGTGTTGCGAGGCGACTCGCAAATTACCTTCGGGGATGGCGAACCGGGAAGCAACACCCTTCGCCTCAGAGAGAGTTTGGTCGCAATCCAAAATGGCAGCGGAGATGATCCCCATGACTGGCGTACAAAAGTTCAAACTTGATGTGATGAGCTGTTGCGAAGGGTGCTGCAGTGGCTACTAGCGCTCAAGGGCTGAGTTTTGGGTGGCTATCCCCGGTGATCGGCAACAAGTGGAGTGACTATCAGCCCATTGTTCAATATCAGTGCGAACACGTTTTGGCCGAAGTGACCCCTCATTTCGACAGTTTGTGGATCGCTGATCATTTTTATGGTTTCGACCAAAAGACCGATCCCTTTCTTGAAGCCTGGACGACGCTGACGTGGTGTGCTGCGAAATTCCCCGACATTGATTTATGTCACCACGTATTGGGGGTGGGGTATCGGCCGCCTGCTTTGACGGCAAAGATGGCAAGCACGCTCCAGTTTCTGAGTGGGAATCGTTTCATCTTGGGAATCGGTGCCGGTTGGCGCGAGGAGGAATACCACTCTTATGGGTATGAGTTTCCAAAGCCAAGCGTCCGATTCAAGCAGTTGGACGAAACCATCGAGATTTGCAGACGAATGTGGTCTGAGGACGATCCCCACTTTGAGGGAGATATATTCCGGATTGAGGGGGCTGCAGCCCCGCCGCGCCCCGAGCTGATTCCACCAATCTGTGTAGGTACTTCCGGTGAGCAGATAGGGATACCTTTAGCGGCTCGTCAGGCAGATATTTGGAACACGGTCTGGCGAGGTAGCCGAGAATCGCTTGAGCGGAAATCTGGCGTGATGCATAAACACCTGGAGCTATTGGGACGTGACCCAACCGAAATTCAGTTTTCGTTAACTATTGAACGTGCCCTACCAGACACGAAATCCGAAGCCGACGACTTTGCTGCCTTGCTAAGCGAACTGATCGAACTTGGCTTCGAACACTTCGTTCTGGATTTTGGCAATCCCACATCAGCTGCAGAAGCCGACCTATTCATCGCCGAGGTGCTGACGCCTCTTCGCGGGGAGTTCAGGGGTTCTTGATGGATTTACGGTTGCGCCAAGTAGCTATGGTTGGAGACGAATACGACGTGACGGAGCAAGCGTTGCGTCAGGTTTTCGGTCTCGACGTGGCCTACAGGGACCCAGGTACTCGCCCTGGCCGCGAAGCGGGAGTGAGTATCTTCGGTCTCAAGAACTTCGTTATGCCCATCGGGAACCAGTTCTTGGAGTTGGTAACGCCATTGAAGCCCGGCCCTGAATCGGCTGGCGGTCGCTACATAGCCCGCCGTCAAGGTGCTGGTGGGTACATGCTCCTCTTCCAGGTCACCCGGTCGGACTATGAGTTGCATCGAGAACACTTAGAGAACCAAGGCGTGAGACTGGTGGCCGGCGGTGAGATCAGTGAATCTGATAGCGACGCTCTGCACATCCACCCCAAAGACTTGCCCGGATGCTTGGTGGAACTTCGCTGGTGCGAGAACGAGGACGTGGCCGACGGCGACTGGTGGCCAGTGGAACGCGACTGGAAAGACCACCGCAACACCGAAATCATTGAGGCCATCGTCGGAGCTGAAATCCAAACACCGGAACCAGGGCGCTTAGCTGCGCAGTGGGCTGATCGACTTCAGCAAACTCTTGATCAGAATCATGACAACCCGACCATATTGACCGCAGATGGCCCGATCCGATTCGTGGTGCCCTCCGATGGTCGACCAGAGGGTCTCGGAGGCATCGATGTGAAGGCTTCCGATCCTGTGTCTTTATTGCGGAGCGCCGAGGAGTTCGGACTGCGATGTGAAGGCCACACGATTGAGGTCTGTGGTCTCAGATTCAATGTCGTTTCGTAAGGTCAGTTCACATACAACTCAGTGTGTTCACCCAAGAAAGGCGCACGGCTGGTAGACCACCACTGCGCGTTTGTTCGAAAAGGCGCACCGGGCACCGTTACCGTCTGACCGTCGTGAAGTTCGGTGGAGGACCAGTAGTCCGCGGCCTCTAAGTGAGGATCGTCAACTAGCGCATCTACAGTGTTAACGGGTGTGATGGGTATGCCACGCCGTTGACCCTCTTGGAACAACTCAAGGCGGGTTCCCTGTCTAGTGAGCTCTTCGACCCATTCATCAATTAGATCTTTAGCTTCAATCCGAACAGCGTTCTCTTCGAAGACAGGCTCGGTGATGCTTTCGTTTCCGGTTACTTCGGCGACCCACTGAGCCATGGCAACCCAATGCCTTGGCATTAGCACGATGATGGAAACGAAACCGTCGCTGCACGGATACAGCCCGAAGGGTCGACCCAAGTCCCTACGGTTGCCCGTGCGTTCTCTGTGCACTCTGTCGTCCAGCAACATGGGCACCCCGGTTTCAGGTGCGATCGTCAAAGCAGCCTCTTGCATGGAAATCTCAACGTTTTGCACTACACCGCTAAGCCGTCTCGAGCGAAGAGCGAGAAGCGTCCCGACAAGAGCCGAGGCTCCTGCGGCATGGCACGCTAACTGAACGGGAGCTGCAGGAGCCACAGGGGGACGGTCGACAAATCCTGTCGTGTAGAGAATTCCTGACCCGGCCCAGGCCACAAGGTTGGAGCTCTTCCAACCCCGCTTTGGACCAGTAAGTCCGAACGGCAAAATTCTGGTTCGGATGGTGGAGGAGCCGATTATCTCTGATGGAATGCCCGAGTGTTCGGGGAGTTGATCCTCAAAGACCACATCTGCTTGGGAGATGAGCCGTTCCAATGACTCGGTGTCCTCAGGTTCGATAACGACGCTACGGGTGCCCATAGCTAAATAGTTCCACCACAAGCTGTTCTCAGGCGGATCGACACTCTCGACGAAGGGAGTCAATCGCCGAAGCGCAGACCCTTGCGGGGGCTCAAGATGAATAACTTCCGCGCCTAGACCTGCAAAGAGTCGAGTTGCGTAGGCGCCTGTCAGGCCGGTGGTGTCCACCACGGTGACGCCTTCGTAAGGGCCCACCATTAGAGATCCCTCGCATCATCGACTCCGGGAATGAAAATATGAATCCAGTCGTCCCAAGGTCGAGTCGTCACCATGTCAGGGGCAATGGACTCGAAGGCCGCTTCAACATCGATTAGCTCGTCAATCTGTGCATCGCTGAGCCCTGCATAGCTCTGGAGTACCTCCCGAGTGTGCTGGCCCATTGACGGGCCTGCATGGGTCCAACGCCCGGGAGTCTGATCTAGTCGCACAAGGCAGTTGCTAAAGACGTCGCGACCTAGGCGCTTTGAAGCCGCGACTTGGTACCAACCGCGGCTCATCACGTGGGTGTCGTGAAGGAGGTCTTCGTTGCTGGAAACGGCGTGCGCGGCAACGCCAAGTGTCTGAAGGCGATCAACCAGATCATCGACTTGGTACTTGATAGTCCAACTCGCAATTTGTTCGTCGAGAAGATCTTGCTGCTCGATACGGCGCGTGGCGCCATCGAAGACGTCGTCAATGGCGTTGCCAGCTAAGCCTCTCAATGCATCCCAATCTTCGTCGTCTGTGGCGCTGATTGCGATCCAGTTTTCGATGCCGAAGCATGGGTAGACACCCTGCGGTGCTCCCCACATCGAGCGATTACCCATCCGGCTGGGGACGGTGCCGGTTAAGTCGTAATCCATTACGAAGGGTCCCAGAAGGGCCAAGGTTGTCTCAAATTGGCTGATATCTACGTGGACTCCTTCGCCGGTGAGATCTCGCTGTTCCAGGCCGGTGAGGGTAGCTATTGCTGCATGGAGTGCTGACATGTAGTCGGGTGGGGCGACGGTTGCGATACCTGCGGGTGGATCGTCGCTATGGCCGGTGAAGTCATCCATCCCCACTAGCGGCGCTTGGTTGGGACCCCAGGCCACAAACGGGTAATACGGCATATTTGGGTCGCTCCCAAAACCAGGCAACTGGACGTAGACGATGTCAGGGTTCACGGCCTTCACTGACGCATAGTCGAAGCCAAGATCAGCTAAGGCTCGGGCGCCAAAGTTGGCTAAGAAAACGTCGCATTCAGCAAGAATTTGCATAGCGGCTGCTTTGCCTTGCTCGGTTTTGAGTTCTAGGCCCACGCTACGTTTTGAGGCGTTCATTTCTGAGACGTAGGGACTCGTGTCGGAAGCGATTGGGGCAAGATCCTCTCGATCTTTAAGCCAAGCTGAGCCAAGTAAGCGAACCACATCGGGGCTAGTTCGGGATTCGATTTTGATGACGTCTGCGCCGAAGTGCGCCATCAATTTGCCGCAAAACGGAGACGCTATCGCGATCCCTAACTCGAATACTTTTATGCCGCTGAGCGGCAGTTGCTTTTCGGACGCTGTCACGCCGACCCCCCGGCCTAAGACGTTACGTACCCTAATCTCCGATCACGGAGCCGCGCTTCCTTCATTCGGCGCTCTGGCTTGCCCAGGCCGCCACCCCCTGGAAATTCGACAATTAGATGTTTGCCGCCAGGCACCAGCGTGTTGCCTTTGGCAGGAACAGGAGTTCCGTCGTCGAGGGAAAGTCGTCCAGGTAAGCCATCGCTTCCGCCGTGGCGACCTCGAGCAGGATGTTGAACCCTCTCGTAGGTAGCGCTGAAGAGGAACTCTCCGTCGCTTCGATGGCCCAGTTCAACTATTTGCCCTAACCCCCCGCGAAATTCCCCATCGCCTCCGGAATCGGGGCGGAATTCCTTACGCCAAAAGATGAGTGGTGAAACCACTTCATTTATTTCGACGGGCATATTACGCACCCCACTGGGAAAGGCTGTTGCCGATAGCCCATCTTGACCAGGCCGCGCGCCTGCTCCACCGGAATTGAAGCTCATCATCATAAAGCTCGTATTCCTATGATCGTCCCACATGCCACTTGCCAACAAGTTCCACAGAGAGCTGGTGCCTTCTGCCGGAACTTTGTCTGGAATAACTTGGGCGAGGCAGCCGTAGACGGCGTCAGGAAGCATTTGACCCATGACGTGCCGGATATTGACGGCTGCTGGACGGGGGGCGTTGAGGATGCATCCTGATGGAGCCGAAACAGCAACGACTTCGAGAGACCCCGCGTTGTTAGGGATGTTGGGTCCAACAATGCAACGCACCCCAAATGAGGTGTAGGCATCGGTGTAAGACATAGGAACGTTGATGCCGTGCGGTTGAACAGGGCTCGTTCCATCGAACCTGACCTTGATGCCCTCTGCGGTAATTTCTAATTCGGTGACGATATCCAGAGGCTGGTCGACACCATCCACCCGCATGGAAGCACTCCAGGTGCCCTCGGGTAGGTTGCCGATTTCTTTGAGCATTGCGAGACGAGAAGTTTCGATTATGTACTGCCCAAGATCATCAAGATCGGTTAGTTGGTACTCGTCCATCATTTCAGTTAGACGAAGAGCCCCCACTCGATTGCACGCAGCTAGCGAATAGATATCTCCCATGACTTGGACGCCGTCTCGAACGTTTCCTTCGATGATCTTTACAACGTTGGGATCGAAAACTTCGTTGGTGGCGAACCGCATAATTGGAAGCTGTAATCCTTCATGGAAAATCTCGCTCGACGCAGAACTAAATCCGACTCCACCGATGTCAACTACGTGACTGGTGCAAGCAAAGAGTGCGATCACCCGATTGTCACGAAACACCGGTGTAACAACGACCACGTCAAATAGGTGTCCGGTGCCTTTCCAGGGGTCGTTGGTGAGGTAAATGTCGCCAGGGCGCATCGTTTGAACGGGGAACTCGTCTATGAAGTGGCTAACGGAAGCCGCCATTGAGTTGACGTGCCCTGGCGTGCCCGTAACAGATTGGGCCAACATCCTGCCCTGTGAATCAAAGACGCCTGCGGAAAGATCACCCGCCTCGCGGGTCGACGTAGAAAAGGCTGAACGAACGAGGGTTGTTGCTTGCTCTTGGACGACGGCGATTAATCGATTCCACATGATGTCTCGATGTAACGACCTTAAGCCCGCTGATGTTTCGTCGGGAGATCTATCTGCGTTCGTGTCTTGTCCCTGAATTCGGAGATGACCACTTGCGGTTAGCCAAGCGCTGTATGACGCGGGGACAAAGGTTGTGGTCTGGCTTTCGGTAACTAGCGCAGGGCCAACCACATAACCATTAGCTAATTCAGTTCGCTCTACGACGGTCGTCGTCGTCATTTCTCCTGTGGAGTTGTCGGCGGCGAGAGTAGTTAGGTGGCCCTCGATTCTATGTTCTGGGATCTCTGAGGCTTCGAAAGTTGATGCCGCCGTCGGAGAGCTCACTGTCGCTACCCAGCTAAGGGTCTCTACGCCCAATCCTGTGATCTCGCGTCCGTAAAGGCGACGATATTCCTCGACGAACGCCTCCTCTAAAATTTTTTGGAGATGAGCGGCGTCGGGGCGGGGGTCACAGAGGATCTCGTCAAGATCTAGATCTACGGTTATCTCGTGGCCTTGGCCCGCGTACCGCATAAATGCCTTCGCGTTTTGGCGTAAATCTTCATCAGGTGCGGCTCGTCGAACGATCTCCTGGGATTCCTCCAACATTTCCTCAAGCATCGTTACTAGCTCATCAACGTTGAGAGCGTCGAGATGGAGGTAGCGAGTGCGAACGTTCTCGTGTGACGCTGGGGCGTGCAAAAACCCAATAGCTGAACCAACGCCTGCTCCATTGGGCACTATTACATCCGAGATCCCCAACTTTTCGGCGACGCGGGCTGCGTGCAGAGGAGCGGCTCCGCCGAAAGCGATCAGCGTGCCATCGGTGATATCGCAGCCTTGCTCGATGGCGTGTACTCGACCAGCGCTAGCCATATTCTCGTCAACTGTTTCAACAATCCCGAGAGCAGCCAGAGTTGAGTCCTGCGTCTCAGCGCTTACCATCGCGCCGGTAATTGCGTGGACCGCAGCTTCTTTCGAGAACTCCAACTCGGATTTCCCAAAACCGTCTGCGAGGATCCGACCCAAAGCAACATCGGCATCAGTCACCGTTGGCGCGTCGCCGCCTCTGCCATAGCAGGCGGGACCGGGTTCACTGCCAGCGCTAGTTGGGCCAACAGCGATTCGGCCAAGGTCATCGAGCCGTGCGATCGAGGATCCTCCGGCCCCGATTTCGACCATTTCGATAACTGGTAAACGCAAAGGCAATCCGCTGCCTGCCAGGAACCGGTATTCGCGCCCAACTTCGAACTCGCGGGATGTTCTGGGATAACCGCCGTTAATAATGCAAAGTTTCGCGGTGGTGCCGCCCATGTCGAAGCTAAGCGCTTTCTCCAACTGGAGGGAGCGAGCCAACTCTGCAGATAGAAGAGCGCCACCCGCGGGGCCGCTTTCGACTAGGCGTACTGGGAATCGCAAAGCGTCGTCTAGGGTGCCGAGCCCTCCACCGGACTGCATCAGGAGCATGGGGCACGTCATCGATAGTGCGTGCCGGCGGGATTCCAGATCTTGAAGGTACTTCGTGACCAGCGGCTGGATGTAAGCGTTCGCGCACGCGGTGGATAAACGTTCATATTCTCGAATTTCGGGGCAAACTTCGCTCGAGAGAGTTATCGATACTTCCGGCCAGAGTTCCTGGACCACCTTTGCGGCGCGTCGCTCATGGCTGTTGTTGGCATAACTGTGCAGGAAGCCTATGGCGATGCTTTCGACATTCTGCTCCTTCATGACTTGAACAGTTGTTTCTAATGCGCTGGTATCCAGTTCTTTCAGGACGCGGCCAGTTGAATCGAGTCTCTCGGGTATGCCGAAGCGTAAGTCACGGGGAACGAGTGGCTCCGGGCGCGTCATGGCGAGGTCGTACTGCTCGAACCTGTTCTCGTGAGCCATTTCGACCGAGTCGCGCAAACCCTCTGTGGTGAGTAGGGCCGTTACCGCGCCTCGGCGTTCAATCAACGCGTTTGTCGCCAACGTCGTGCCATGGACAAAAACATCAATATCGCTTGCGTTGAGCCCTGCCCCGGTGAGAACTTCCTCGATCCCACGCAGGACTCCCGTGGCAGGTTCTTGTGCTGTGGTTAGGACCTTGCTGGTGTAAAGGCCAGTGGGCGTGTCAAGTGCAACGTCGGTAAATGTGCCCCCGATGTCGGCCGCAACACGAATCAGTGTCATGTGAAGAGCCTAGAGCACCGTTGAGCTCTCACAATTCGAGTGAATCTAGGTTGCGGGAGATAACGATCTTCTGGACTTCGGAGGTTCCTTCGTAGATCTGGTAAACACGGACGTCGCGATAGATCTTCTCAACGAGGTGGTCTTCGAGAAAACCGGCCCCTCCGTGTACTTGAATCGCTTTCGATGCGACGCGTTCAGCCATTTCTGAGGCAAATAGTTTCGCCATTGATGCTGCGGTCGCTGAATCCTTACCCGCATCATGCAGGGATGCAGCATGCAGGTACATCTGGCGAGCGGCCTCAACCTCGGTAGCCATTTCAGCAAGAGTGAAAGCGACGCTTTGGTGCCCAATGATGGGTTTCCCAAAAGTTTCACGTTCAGAGGCGTAACTCTTTGAAAGCTGTAAGGCCTGACGAGCTCCACCAACTGCTTGAGCAGCTGTCGCTATCCGCCCCAAGGAAAGGCCCCCCAGAGCAATTGAAAGCCCGCGGCCTTCTTCGCCTAATAGATCTGTTGCAGGTACACGCATCGCATCAAAGCGCACCTGACAGAGATCGTTAGTTCTGTGCCCTAGCTTCCGTTCGGTGTTAATTACTTGGTAGCCCGGATTCTCAGTCGGCGTGACAAAGACGCTGATTCCGGGGTTGTCTGCTTGTGCGTCTGTTACAGCGACAATCATCGCGATGTCCGAAGTTGATCCCGCTGTGATGAAGGCCTTGTGTCCGTTGAGGATGTATTCATTTCCGTCTCTAACCGCTCGAGTGGTAATTGACGACGCATCAGATCCGGTGTGGGGCTCGGTTAGGTGAAACGAACCCAGCCACTCGCCTGCGCACAAGCGAGGCAGAAAGCGGTCCTTCTGTTCGTTTGTGCCGTGGGTAGCAATTCCGATGGCGACTGGGGAGTTGTTGGCCGACATCATGTTGCTGATACCACCGTCGACTGCTGCTATCTCTTCCATTGCAAGTGCGTAGGACACAAAGTCCAACCCTGATCCGCCGTACTTGGGATCGATGGTCATGCCGAGCAGACCGACCTTGGCCATAGCCTGATACAAGGCCTTTGGCGCGCCACCCTGGGCTTCCCACTCTCTGACATTGGGTGCGATTTCACTAGACGCGAAACTGCGAGCGACTTGTCGAATTTCATTGTGTTCAGGGCTGAGGATCACATGAAGACGATACGCCGTTGATAGCAACACGTGCCGGCGTTCTCTAGAGTTTGATGTATGGCTTCTGGCGAAAACCGTGCTTCAGCATCTGAGGGATTAGATGGTGATGGGCTTCGAATAGCGATTGTTCATGCGCGATGGAATACGTCGATCGTTGACCGGTTACTGGAAGGGGCTTTAAGGGGTTTAGACGCCTTCGGGGCTAAGGCCGTCGGCCCGATTGCGGTTCCTGGTTGCTTTGAGCTGCCGATGGCATGTCAGGCCGTGGCGTCCTCGGGTGACGTAGACGCAGTGGTCGCTATTGGGGCGGTGGTTCGGGGAGAGACGACACATTATGAGATTGTTTCCGAAGGCTGTGCGTCTGGAATCCAACAGGCGCAGCTGCAAACTGGAATTCCAATTACTTTCGGAGTGTTGACTGTCGAATCGACTGAACAGGCAACGGAACGCTCTCAGGGGCCGGGATTGCACAACGTTGGCGAAGAAGCTGCCGTGGCAGCGATTGAGATGGCACGGCTTGTTAACGACTGCCGTTGATTGATCGCAGTCCCTTTGCTGGAAGAGATCGGAGAGCTCTCAGAAGTCGGTCGTGCGGTCCTGCTACGGTTTCAGATAATGAGGGCTGAAAGTTAGCCGGTTTAAAAGGGGAATTTATGCGCTACTTTTCTTGCGACTCCCATGTCGTCGAAGCCGCGGAGATCTATGACGGCTTGACTGACAAATTTGGTGATCGGGCGCCATTCATCGAAAAGGACTACCAGGGCAAGCCGGGTACGTGGTTAGTGCTGCCTGGGGGAATGCAAACCCTGCCGGTCGGACGGTTGGGTATCGCAGGCGCGCGTCTAGATGACCCAGCGACTCACGAACGGATCGCTATGGGCTATGAAGGATTCAACCCAGGGGTCATGGACCCAGTGGCTCGCTTAGAGGAACAGACCACAGACGGGATTGTGGGCGAAGTTATGTACCCAAGTTTGAGCATGTTTACCTTCGCTATTCCTGATCCTGAGGTGCGGGATATGGCTTTTCGGCAGCACAACGACTGGGTTCTTGACTATTGCTCGGTGGATCGTAATCGCTTGATCGGAGTTGGGTGCTTGCCGTTGCCCGATGTCGAGCGAGCATTGGTTGAGATTGATCGCTCTGCGGAACGCGGCGTCAGAGGCTTTGCTATTCCAGCCCACGTAGATCCTTCGCTTCCCTACAGCGATCCCGCATTCGATCCGTTTTGGGCCAGAGCACAGGAGTACGGTGTTCCGCTCACCATGCACATTTTCACAGGGCAAACCCTAGATGGGGGCCTCCCCAAACATTGGGGGACCCCGGGGGGGAACCTTAAGGGTTACACCCTCGCTCACACGACAGCTGTTAACACCATGATCGACATCATTTGCGGTGGCGTGGTGGAACGATTTCCGGAGCTGAAATTTGTAATCAGCGAATACGAAACCGGCTGGGTTGCACACACCTTGCAACGTTTGGATCACGCTGCGTATCGAACTCCATGGGAACTCGCTGATGGCTTAACCATGAAGCCATCAGAGTATTTTGACCGAAACTTCTGGGTGACTTTCGAAGATGATCAAGAAGGAATAGCGACCCGGCACGCAATCGGAGTAAGTAACCTTCTGTGGGGGAACGACTACCCGCACCATGATTCGATTTGGCCCAACTCTCGGCCGATTCTGGACGATATTTTGTCTGACGTTCCAGACGACGAGCGAGAGGCGATGGTCTGGGGCAATGTCCTCGACCTCTACGAGATAGACCCCGACTCTCTCCCAGCGGTCGCCTAACCGTTACAACAAGTGCTGCAGTATTGCCCGACCGACGGTTGCCCCGTCCTCCATCGGACCAAAGTGAGTTAGACCTTGCATTGGTAAGAGGTGGCCATCCCCAAGATGCGATGCTATGGGAGCTGCCATCTCGGGGGGAAGCTCATTTCCAGTGGCCACGGCTTCGCCTCTGGCGATAACAGTTGGGGTGCTGATCAATTGGAGTTGCTTGAAGTCGGTTGTGGTCCCCGATCCAAAAATTCGGGCTTCTGTATCCCCTGAACAACTCAGACACACCCCAGCGTTAGTTGGATAAGTACCAAGTTCGGCATAGGCCTGGACTGCCTCTTCCTCACAGTCAGAGAAGGGCGGTTTACTCATGAGGCGCTCGGTGAATGCTTCGAGCGAAGGAAATTCGGTACGGCGACGCCGAGCAGCGATGACCAGCGGATGGTCACCGTCGGGCCGCTCATGGCCGTCAGGCACCATAACGGGCTCGAACAGCCAAAGTCTACGAAACGTTCCAGGGTTCTCAAGTTCGGTGCGCAGCAAAGTCGCGCCGCCGAGAGAGTGGCCCACAGCATCGATTTGTTCACTATCAATGGCAGCCACGGCATTGAGCACTTCTTCCACTAGGCGTGCTCTGTCCACGTCCAACGGTGGCTTAGCAATACGGGAACCGCCGTGACCGCGAAAGTCGAGTCCAAAACATTGACGGTGTTGCCGCAGCGTAGGGATCACCGTCGCCCACATGCCTGCATTGAGGCCATTCCCATGAGTCAGTAGCACTGGCGGACCATCGCCACCAAAATCATGAAGCGCACAAACCTCGTGATCAGTTCCAGGTAAGAGCAACATCACCGATGAGAATACCGACGTGCCACAATGTGCGTATGCCAAGTTTCGTTTCTGATGATGTTGAAATCCATTTCGATGAAT
>MDSW01142873.1_pt1 | contig 15086 bp, 11 predicted proteins | sample 811171 | NCBI WGS metagenome assembly MDSW01 (sample SAMN05326641, study PRJNA326480) | marine metagenome | isolation source: seawater | place: Atlantic Ocean: North West | collected 2012 | reverse complement strand
TGTTTTTTTATTTGAAATAGCTTTTTTATTAGAAGGATCTATTTTTAACCATTGATCAATAACAACAATTTGTTCTTCATACATTTCAGCTCTCTTATAAGCATCACTCATTCTCTCTAAAGGAGAAGTATCTTTAGGATTAAGCTCAAATAATGTTTCCAAAAAATATAGATGTTCATCTAATTTTTCTATATTTCCAGATCTAATTTCCTTACCTGAAGATTGTGCTGCCCAATCTAAAAGTTTTTTGCTATCTGGATTTTTTTTAAGTCCTTTTTTAAAAACCCATGTACTGCTATCTGGCTTACCCATATTATAGTATGATTGACCATAATATATATATATATCTTCTTCATCATCTGAATTTGTACAGTCACATAAAATATGATTTGATGCTAACTCAATAACTGTATTAAAATCATTTTTAACCCAATAATTAATTAAGAACTGCTTATTCTCTGTACACATAGATTGACGTTCTTTCTTTGGACCACATATAAACAATTTCTCATCAAAATCTTGCATGAAAATTGTACTACTAAACAGTATAAAAATTATTAACTTATTTATATTCATATTATTCACTCTCCTTTATAAACCAATTATTTTTGCTAATAATTGAAAATGTTAATCTATAATATTTCTCATTACTAAACTCTTCAAATTCAGATAATCTTTGACCAAACTGTAATGCAAAATTAAAATAGTTATTATTTAAATATTCTAAGCCAAGACCAAATGTAAATCCAAAATCACTTAATGAAATTTCGCTATCATCAAAAGTGTACATTTTATCATAAAACCCTACACTGTAATTTATAGAATTAATATTTATATTCCTTACATTGGAATCCTTATAAAAAATACCATAATTTATAGAGTTCATATCTAAAGATGGTTTATTAAAAATATTTATTATATCCTTGCAATTAAATGCATTGTAAGTTTGTGATTCAATGATATATCCAAATCCACTATAAATATATGATTTAAAACCCAAGCCATATTCCTGATAACCTTTAATTGAATAAATAACCGAATCGAAGTTATCATACTGAGCATCAATTTTCAATCTATCAGATTCTCCATAATAGAATGCTAAAGTATTATCCGATTTTAATTGTAACCTTCCATCTAGATGATAGGAATAAGAAGAATAATTTAATTTATTTTGCCTTGGTTCACCACCAAACCATGTCGAATTAATCTGTTCTCCATTATTATTAAAATTAACAGTATAAAAATTAAGTGTGTCTTTTCTTGTAAAGGTACCAAAAAGCTTACCAAACTTAAGGCCTAATGAAAAATTATCTGTAATTTTTGATGAAACTGATGCTGATATTTCTGACATTCCTCCCTTAAAGTTATAAGAACTTTTATACTTAACTGGATCTGGATCACCATCTCCATTAGTATCTAAGTGAGAAAGATCAGAACCTAAAAAAGTAAATTCATCTTCATCTATACGCATCATGCTACGTAAAACTGGTTTTAAACTAATCATAAAATATTGATTATTAGTAATAGGAAAACCAAATGAAACATAATTAAAATTATTTGATTTTAAATTATTAATATAATTAGTATTCAAATCATTAAATGTCATTGTCATCGCTAAACTTGCTTGCTTATTATTATGATAAGTTGAAGGAGAAGAAAGTAAAATACTATTATTTGAAAATAATTTTGAATCACCAAGAGACAATCCCGCTGCATCACTTGAATTAATCACTTCACCCAAACCATATAGTGATAATGATGATGATTGAGATAAAATTAAATTAATAAATATTATATATATATATTTTTTCATTTTGAATAAAGAATATCAATTTGAGGCAATAATAAACTATCAATTACTACTGCAGTTTTAATATTAGAGTATTTATCTAAAGATATTTCTAAATGATAGGAAATTTCATCTATTATATTATTAGGATCATCAAAAATCTGATTAGAATTTTCTAAAATTTCATTTATTAATGATCCAATAGGTAATGAAATTTCATCTGTATCATCAAAAATGATTTGAGGCTCTAAAAAATCTGCAATTAAGATTTCATCATTAATGATACCTGAAAAATTTATTTGAGCTCCTGATGAATCTATATAATGATTTTGAGAATCTAAATTAAATGAAACAACTAAGTTAGTTTGCTGTTCTGAAATAAAAATACTTTGATTATTTTGATTCATGAATTGATTTAAATCATCAAAGTATAATTTGCCATTCATACCATATGTATATGATAAAATTAAATGATCACTATTAAATGTAAAATTATCGATTGGATATAAAGAAACATCATGAATATATTTCAAAGTATCATTCAACTCACCTTCATCAGCCTGATTATTTCCATTATCATCAATAAAATCATACGCTATCATATCTAATAAAGAAGATTCAATATTTGACACTTGTTCAAAATAAGGCCCATAGTTAAGTTTAAATTGGAATCCTTTAACATCTATTAAAGAATTAATAGATAATGTAACTAAGATTTTATTATTACCTTGATTTTCTATTTTTGAGATCCACAAAAAAACATCTTGCCCATATATTGAATTATTGATTGGTTTATCATAATTTTGATTACTATTAGATAAATTATAATAATAGATATTTTGTCCAACATTAACAAGAGCAGATAATGGATCACTATTTTCATCAAAGATTTCACTGGATTCAATCTGATTATATTGTCCATCCATATTACTATCAATATAGCAAAATGAATTTTCCCACGAGTAATTGTCTAAAATACATTCCTCTTCATTATTGTATTCATTTAAAATTTCTTCAGTCTGAGTATATTGTCCATCCATATTACTATCAATATAGCAAAATAAATTTTCCCACGAGTAATTATTTGAAATACATTCCTCTTCATTAGTGTACTCACTTAAAATTTCTTCATCAAAATCATAGGAACCATTTCCATTGAAATCTTCATAATCCCAAGAATTATTATTTTCTGTTCCAGAAGTATTAAAATAAGTATAATTATCATTATTAGGATCTATATTAAAATCATCAAGATGTAAATCATATAAATATAAATTTTCAGAATCATTACAAATACCACTATTAGATTCATATTGATTGGGGCAATTATCTAATCCATAATCTTTATACTCTGAAATATCATTATTATCATTATCAAAATCAACTTTTTTATTACCCTGTATTCCATTTAGATTAAAACCTTCTTCTTGTTGAGAGATTTTACCATCAATTCCTGTATCAAAAAAAACTTCACCTAAATCATAAAGAAAATTATTTTCTGTTCCGGCATAACCATTATCTTCATCAAAATTATCTTCGGCAAAATTATCTCCTTCAAGATTATCTGGTAATTGGTTAATTCCAAAATCTAAAAAAGGTTCATATTGGTCACAATCAGTTTGATCATCTAAACAATAATCAAATTCACCATTTTCATTTGAATCTATCCAATCCCATCTATTATTATTTTCAAATGGTTCACCTTCATCCCAAACATCATCACCATTACCAGAAAAATTACCATCTAAATCCAGCCAGTCATCTTCTGATGGATCTATGTTCCTATTGTCTCCATTAGGATCATTAGTACTACATTTTTGGCATGGTGATAACCCATCTATTTGTGGATTATCCCAAAATTTCTGGCCGCAAATAGTAATACTATCACCATTATTTATTTCATAAGAAAAATCATGAAAATATATAGAGTCTATAGTTCCTTCTTCTAATGCAATATCAACAATATTAGAATATGTTTCATCTTCATCTGCCAAATAACCTATACCATTTTGATAAGAGAGTGTTTTGCATCCAGTTTCATAATTATCATCAGCACCAAAATCTGATGTTCCTTGAATCCAGTCGAGACCTAAATCCAACCATTTTTCTCCTTCTCCATCTTGCCAAATACCATCTCCATTATCATTCCAGTCTAAAACGCCATTATTCTCTGTACCGCTTGGATTGTAAGCTGTTTCTAATTCACTACATAAATTATAATTTGAATCTAAATTATTATCTTTAAAACAAATAGATAGATCCTGATCCCAGATATTACCTGTAAATATACCTATACTACAATTCACTCCATCCCAAACTGCCTCTTCTAAACCACAAAGACAAAGATTTTCAGAATTTAATTCATCAAACAAAATGTCTCCTGTTTCTAATCTGTTAATACATTTATCGATACCAAAATCATCATATGATTCACCAAGATCATATATATGATTTATATTTTGATATCCAAAGATTATATCAGAAAAATAAAATCTAATTGAATCAGAATTAAAATCTTCATTAATATCTATTTCTATATCAAATAATTCAATATCTCCATTAGTCGTTGATATAATTGGAGTAGAATCCAAGTTTGGAGATTGATAACCTAAAAAACCACCGAAATTATCAGATGAATTATTAATATTAATTGCAACGATATTACTCGTCACAGTATTATCAATGTTGGCTAAACTTGTATTATCATTTACTAAATAAATATCAGGAGGATTTTCTAAAGTGTTAATAACAGTTTCTGATGTAGTATCTGTAGCTTCAACAACCATTGTACTATTTCGAATATCGCTAATACTTATCATGTCTGTAATTAGTGAATCAATTACGACTTGTTTATTATATTGAAATGACAATTTAGGTTGATATGGAATAAAAGTGTTATCTGTAGATATAATTGAAAAGAATTCATCGTTATTACTACTTATTAATTGAGAATTATATTCAACTAATATATAAAATGATTCTAAATTGCCGTTACACCAATCTTCATTGTTAATTAAATCAGATAATTTTAAATCTACTTTATAATTAGTATTTCTAACTTTCGGAATAACAAAATTATCCTGCTTAAAACTATTTATTATATTTTCAATATATAAACTATCATAAGCATTTGGATTATTTTCCAGCAAAATATTAGATTCAAATAATTCTATATTATTAGAAAAGTATGAATTTATATATAAATGAATTGCATGGTCTGAGTTTTCTTCAATTAAATCGTCAAAACTTTGGCTACTATTATTTAAAAGGTCATTATTATTTGAATAATCATATAATTGATTATCAAATTTTAAAGTAAAAAAAACATCATTAACCGATATTAATGAAGAATCACACAAAGAATAATTATTTATAATATTTGGATCAATTTCAAATAAAGCATAACTGATATTATTATTTCCTGAATAACCTATGTTACCTATATGCAATCTAGGTGACAAACTTTGGTTAAAATCATCATTTTCAACATTAAAATTAGGAGTAGTAATGAAAGAGGATTTATTTATATCCATAATAAATGACTCTTCGAAATAATTAATTTCAAAATCATTAGAATCTAAGGTTATTTTGTTTTCGTCACATGAATTAATTAAAATAAAAATAAATGAAAAAAAGAATAAAGAAAATCTTGGATAACTATTCATTACTATTTATTCAATTTATTAAGAATATTATTATAGACATCAATTCTATCTGATACATCTAATGAATCTGAATAATCAACAAATTCATGTTTTACATTTTTAAATGCGTCTTTAATTTTTTTATGCTTATTTATATATTTTTCACAACTTTTATTATCATCATTATATATATAGATATAATCAGATAACTGAATAGAACTAATTAGATTATTTTGATTTTTATCTTTTTTATTAAAATTCAAATCTAATTTTTCATAAATGAGATTATCAAATTGATAAAAATCATTAATTTCATGTAACATATATACTAATTTAGTATTTTTCAATTCTTCTTTAAATATATTTTTCATCATTATAGCAGCCATAGACATTTGCCAATCACTACAAATAATATAATCAGGAGTCCAATATAATTTTTTTAATGTTTCTATAGATGCTTTCACAAAAAAAGTAAACCTCTCTTGATTATTAGAATAGACTCTACCATTTCTTGATTTATACAGTAATTCACCAGTATCAGAAAAATATTTATCATGTTCCATAAAATAGACTTGGACTCTAGTGTTTGGTATAAATCCTGACTTGATATTAATTAAATGTTCTTTACCCATAAAATTAATGGTTAAATCTTTTAATCTTATTACTTCTCGCAAAATATATCTCCTATCGCTAATAAAGCCATATTTTGGTTGAATTAATCTTATATCTATATCTTTATTATTTTTCAGAGTTGACGAAAATTCTTTGGAAAAAGAAGCAAGCTGACTAGCCTCTGAAAAAGGTTTGATTTCTGATGATAAATAATATATTTTTAGCATTTATTTAAGTAGCTCCTTTGCAGTTTTAACATATTCGCTATTATGATGATTTTCAACTAGTTGAACTAGTACTTTATCTGCATTAACCTGATCACCTAAATGGTTATATGATTTAGATAATTTATATAATGCATCATCAATTTTATTTGAGTTGACATATAAAAAAACTTTCTGAAACTCTTCGATAGCAAAATGATATTTTTTTAATTTATAATAAATCTCTCCAATCCAATACTGACAATTATCAAGTAAATCATTATTAATCCCAATAGTTAATAAATATTTAAATCCCTCTAAACTTTTCTCCCATTCACCGTTTTGATAGAAAGCTAAAGATTCAATATATTTATCTTTAAATTCTTCATCTGTAATAGGTGGAATATCTTTAATTTCATGTGTAAAAGTAACTTGCGCGATCTCATTATAAGTTGTGCTTAAGATATCAATTTTATCTTTAATTTCTATCAATGACAAATAAACATTAGAATTAGTACTATCAATATAATTTAAATTATTTTCTAATGAGTTTATCTTATCATTTAAATTTATTAATAATTTTTCATAGTATATATTTTTTTCATTTAAGATATTAATAATACTATCATTCATATTAATAGTTGATAATATAGATTCATATTCTATTTTATTTTGTTTTTTTTCAGAATCAACAGAAATCATTGATTTTGTTTTACATGAAGAAAATGGGAGTATCCCCAATAAAAAAATTAAGTGTCTAAATTTTATTTTTACAGGCATAAATTTTATTAAATTGATGTACCTGTAATTTACAATTTTTTTTTTATTATATAAAAGAAATCACTAAAGATTATTATTTATAGCATTATTAATAATCCCCAAAATTATTGAACACGTTAAGAAAAAAGAGCCACCATAGCTAATAAATGGTGCTGGCAGACCTGTAACTGGTAATAAACCCGAAATCATGCCTAAATTAATAATCATATGAGCATATATTAATGTTGTATATCCTATTATCAATGTACTAACATATCTATTTTCTATCTTATATGAATAATTGACTGACCAGTAAATAAAAATTGAAATAAATAAAACAATTAAAAATATCGCTTTAAAACCCATTTCTTCTGCAGTAACTGATATAATAAAATCACTATCTGCAACAGGTAAAAATTTAAGGCTTGTTTGAGTGCCTTCTCCTAAACCCTTACCCCAAAATCCTCCTGATCCTATTGAAATCATTGATTGAATGACCTGATAACCTGAACCTAATGGATCCAACATAGGGTTTAAAAAAGTCATTACTCTTTTTTGCTGATGAGGTTCCAAAAAATTATTCCAAATAAAAGGTGCAGAAATCGCACAACTAATATTTAACAAAAAATTAAATCCTGCGATAAAAATTTTTGGTCTTGATATTACTACTACAATTAAAAATAAAAGCATCCATAAATAAAATACCCATAACTGATAAGTTGCAAAAATACTAAAAATAGGTGAAATAATAAAAAATATAACATATAGCCTAGCATTTGACCAATATAGAATTGGTAAAATAACACTTAAATAAGCAATTGCTGTTCCTAAATCAGGCTGCTGAATTATTAATAATGGTGGAATTATAGCTAATAGCAAAATAAAGAAGAGATAAATGGAGAAATCGTTCTTAGAATAATTATCCGAAAAAAATCTTGCCATACATGAAACATAAAATATTTTACCTAATTCAGAAGGCTGAAAATAAATAGGACCAAATACAATCCAACTTTTTGCACCTTTAATTTCAGGAGCAAACATAGTAAGGCTAATTAAGAAAATTAAAAAAAAATAAAATATATAACTACAATCATATAAAAACTGTAATCTAACAAACTGAGAAAAACAAAAAGCAATTATTCCAATTAAAAACCAAATACATTGTTTATAAAATGTTGAAGATAAGCTTAAATTATTTAAATCACTTGTACTACTCAATGATATTAATCCTATCAAGGTAAAAATTAATGCTGGCAATACCACAGACCATCTAATTTGTATTTTCTGATTCTTGAAATCAAATAAACCTTTAAACATTATCTAATCCTACAATATATTCAAAAATTTTTTTTGCCATTTTAGTAGGAATAATAGATCCTTTACCTCCATTTTCAACGATGATACAGATACTATATTTCCTACCATTCCTGAGTTCTAAAAAACCTGCAAACCATCCATGTGGGTCAATATCACAATTACCGCATACTTGTGCAGTGCCAGTTTTTCCATAAACAATACCATTTTTCTTATCGATTCTTGTATTATATGCCGTTCCACCATCTGAATTAACAGCATCATACATTGCATCTTTTAAATTTTTCCATACAAAATTTTTATAATTAATATTCTTTAATTCTAAATCACTAGCTAAATTTAAGTGCGGCTTATATATAACTCCATTATTAGCAATAGCATTGATTAATTGCATTACTTGTATAGGTGTAACAGAAACTTCTCCTTGTCCAATTGATAAATTCAAAAGGTGACCCTTAGACCAACCACCCTTATTTTTATAAAATTTATTCATAAATTTTTTATCTGGAATAATTCCTATGTTTTCTGAATGTAAATCAATCCCTGTTTTTTCACCAAAACCAAATAGTCTTGATGAAGTAGACCAATCATCAAATGTAATCTGCTGCATTAAATTATAAAAAAATATATTACATGAACTTTTAATCGCTGAATTTAAGTTTACTTCTCCGTGACCAGTCTCTTTCCAACATCTAAATGACGTGTCATGAAATTGATATTCACCATTACATTCTACAGTCCAATTTTTATTAATAATATTTTTTTCCAATGCGATTGCAGATAAAACTAATTTAAATATTGAACCTGGAGGATAATTTGACTGTATTGCTCTATTTACGAATGGTCTACTTGAGTCATTTTGAAGATTTTCCCATTCTTTTAAGGATAGTCTTCCAATAAATGAATTTAAATCATACGTAGGATTACTTAGCATTGAAATCACCTCACCATTAGATGGATCCATAATAATAATAGATCCCTTAAAATTTCTAAAAACTTCTTCTGAAAATTTTTGTATATCTGAATTAATAGTTAATACTAAATCTTCACCTTGAATTGAGGCTATATCATTATCAGTTTCAAATTTACCCTGTATTACTCCAGATCTATCAACTACAAAATAATCGATTCCATATTCACCATGAAGTTTTTTTTCATAAAATTTTTCAACTCCGCTATAACCAACTACATCATTTAAGTAATAGTTATTTTCTTTCATGGAATTTTTATTAACTTTTTTTAAAAAGCCTAATACATGAGTTAATTCACAATCAGATGTATATATTCTTGCTGGTAATTGAGAAAAATATAATCCTTTTAAATCTAATTTATATTCTTCTAAAATAGACTTCTTATTCATACTAATATAATTTTTCAATAACATGGGCTTAAATTGACCTCCAGGTATGTACTTGGAGCTAGACATAACTGAGTCTACATACATTTTAGTAATACCCGTATGCTTTTCTAAAATTTTATAGTTAAAATTATTTTGCATGTCTTTAGAAATAATTTTGATTTGATATAATGGGCTATTATCTACTAATGGTTTATAATTCCTATCATATATGATTCCCCTAGGAGGATATAAAACAATTTTTCGCAAGCTGTTATTTCCAGCCTTTTCCCTGAATTTTTCATTTTCAATTATCTGCAAAAAAAAGTAACGATATAAAATTAGAATAGATAATCCTAAATACAAAAAAATAAAAACTTGTTTTCTTAAAGTTCTATCTAAACTATTTCTATACATTATTTAATTTTAATTATAAAATTTGAAACCAAGAAAAATAATAAAAATGTAAATACAGCTTGGAAAAAGCTAATTAAAAAAATTACACCAAACACATCACTATAAAGAATTGAATAATAAAAAACAAAATGAAATAGATATATTAGAAATACAACTATATATTTCATTTTTGTACTCCATAAATTATTATAATTCTTAATTGATATTAAAAAAAATGCAGTTAAACTTGAAATAAAACTTAATAATCCTAATTGACTAGTACTAAAAACTATATCCTGAATAATGCCATAAACAAATGCATAAAAAATGAGTTTATAAGAACCATTTAATAAACCTACTATGGTTATATAAACTAAAATTAAATCTAATGTCATTCTATAATTATTATAAAATAGAATATATGGAAAATTAACTTGAACTATAAAAATCACTAAAGTTAAAATGATATAATAAACGATTTTATTGGATAACAAAGACATAGTATAGATGATTTATATCTGTTAAAATTTCTACTTCGACATCTTGAAAAAGCTTATTTTTCTTTTTCTCATTATTAATAACTTTTGCAATAGGAAGATCTGGTGGATAAATTTCAGATATTCCAGAAGTATATACAAGGTCATCAGCTAAAATTTCTGATGTCTTAATAATTCCCTCTAATACACCATATTTACCATAAGTTGGTTTAAACTGTCCAATTGAAATATTTTGTCCAACTTTGATTGATACTGAATAATTATTATCTGATATAAGCTGGACTTTACTATTTTTTTTACCTAGATCTATTATTTTTCCAACTAAAAAACCATTGTGATCAATAACTGATAAATTTTGACTCATTCCATGATCAGAACCTACATTAATTAACACAGATTCAATTGATGGTGATAAATTTGAATTTACAATTTTTGCTGGTACTAAACTTAAATATTTAAATGCTTCATTTTTAAATCCAAGCATTTGACGCAATGTTTCATTTTCAATTTTATAATTTAGCAATTTAGCATTATAAAGTGATAATTGTGCATTTTTCAATGACAAAATCTCATTCTCTTTTTTAGCTAGCAATATATTATTATACCAAGATTTAGGTGTAGATAAAATAGAATAGGAATCTATTACAAAACTCTTAATTTTATTAGATGAAGTATTTTCACTAGAAAAAAATATAACCATTGAAAAAAAACTAGTTAATATCAGAGATAAAATATTTTTATTAAATTTGAATTTTATAAAAAAATTCATTAAGGAGTTATTAGGACTTCTCTATATTTTTTAAGATCTTCTAAAACAATACCTGTACCTCTTACAACAGATAATAACGGATCTTCTGCTATATGAACCGGAATACCGGTTTTATTTCTAATATGTTCATCTAAATTCTGAAGCAAAGCACCCCCTCCAGTTAATATAATACCATAATCTATAATATCGGCTGCATGTTCTGGAGGTGTTTTATCTAAAGCTTTTTTTATAGCTGTTGTAATTTGAAAAACCGTTTCAGCTAAAGCCTGCCTTATTTCATCAGTTGATATTTCAATAGTCTTAGGTAATCCTGTAACCAAATCTCTACCTTTTACAGATATACTCTCTCCGCTTGTCCTAATTGCAGATCCAACAGAGCATTTAATATTTTCAGCTGTTCTTTCACCAATTCCTAATTTATGTTGATTTTTGAACCATTCAACTATAGCTTCTGTTTGCTCATCTCCAGCAACCTTAATTGTTTCAATAGCACTAATACCATTGAGAGAGATAACTGCAATTTCAGTAGTTCCTCCACCTATATCTACTATCATATTACCAACTGGCTTTGCAACATTAATACCTATCCCAATAGCTGCAGCCATAGGCTCAGATATTAAATGTATTTCGCTAGCATTAGCATGTTCTGCAGATTCTTTAACAGAACGTTGTTCAACATCAGTAACACCATATGGAATACAAATAACTATCCTAGGTCTAGAAATTCTACTTCTTTTAATTTTTCGCATAAAACCTTGAATCATTGCATCAGTCATTCGATAATCTGCTATAGTACCATCTCTAAGGGGCCTAACAATTTCAATACCTGGATGCGTTCTACCAAGCATTTCTTTGGCTTCGTTACCTATTGCAATAATATCTTCATCATGAACTTTTTTAGCAACTATTGAAGGTTCATTTAAAACGACTCCTTCTCCTTTGACCCAAATAATTGTATTTGCAGTACCTAAATCAATTGCAATATCTCCAGCAAACATACTATAAAATTTATTCAACATAATTAATGATTAAAGTGTCGTTTATTTGTAATTATCATAAACATAGAGTGCTTATTTATTTCTTCTAATATTTCTTTATCTTTTATTGAGCCACCAGGCTGTATAACTCCTGCTACTCCTTCACATGCAGCAAGCTGAATACAATCAGGGAACGGGAAAAAAGCATCCGATGCCATAACTGTATTTTTTAAATCTAAATTATTATTTTTAGCTTTTTCAATAGCAATTCTTGTTGAATCAATTCGAGACATTTGACCAGCACCAACACCAATTAATTGCTTATGATTGCTAAAAACTATAGCATTTGATTTAACATATTTTACTAACTTCCAACTTAAATACAATGCTTTTAATTGATCATTATCGGGTTTTATTTTTGAAACAACTTCAAATTCTTTAAAATCACTTTCAATAAAATCTCTATCTTGAATCAAGAAACCATTAAAAACTGACCTAATTATTTTTTTATTTTTATTTATATCTGTAATAGTAATCAATCTCAAATTTTTCTTCTTTTTTAATTCTTTAAAAGCATCATCAGAGAATGAAGGAGCAACTATACACTCTAAAAAAGATTTATTAATCTCAATTGCTGATTCTAAATCTACCTCTCTATTAAATGCAACGATACCACCAAAATAGCTGATTGGGTCTGTTGAAACAGCTAATAGATATGATTCTTTTAAACTAGTTCCAATTGAGAAACCACAGGGATTTGAATGTTTTATAATAACACATGAAATTTCATCAAAATCATTAACTATTGAAAAAGCTGTTTCAATATCATAATAATTATTATATGATAATTGCTTACCATGATGCTGTTTCCAGTCATGATTAGTATCTTTAGGTAAATAAAACGATGCTGACTGATGAGGATTTTCTCCATATCTCAAATCGTCTACCTTATTCAAATCAAATAATATCCTGCCAGGATTATCATTTTTAGAAAAATAATTAGAAATATCCATATTATAATTTGCAACTAAATTGAATACTGATGATGCATAATCAATTCTTTTATCTAACTTTATTATACCTGAATTTAAATTAAAGGATTCTATAAATCCGGAATATTGAGAAGGTTCACATAACGGCACAATATTTTGATAATTTTTAGCTGCAGCCCTTAACATTGAAGGACCTCCAATATCTATAAATTCAATAGCTTTCTCAAGACTTAATTCTTTATCTATAGCTTCTGATTTAAAAGGATATAAATTAACTACAACAAGATCTATTTTTTTACCTCCCATATCTAGTAAATCATTCAAATGTTTTTCATTATTTCGATCTGCTAAAATTCCTCCAAAAATCTTAGGATGTAAAGTTTTAACTCTTCCATTCATCACTTCTTTTTGATTTGTTATTTTACTTACAGGAATAACATTAATACCATTATCTTCCAATATTTTCTTTGTACCACCAGTAGAAATAATTTCAATATCTTCTTCAATTAGAAATTTTGCGAAATCAACAATACCTGTTTTATCCCATACACTAATCAATGCCGTTTTTATTTTATTCATTTATAATAACCTTATTTTTATCAACCTGTATTTTATTATCACAAAATAATTCTACTGCTTTCAAATATAATTTATATTCAATTTCTAAAACTTTTTTAGATAAAGTGTTAGCATCATCTGTTTTTTTAACACGTACTTTATCTTGTATGATAATAGGACCTCTATCATATTCATTATCTATAAAATGAATAGTAGCCCCAGTTATTTTATCCTTAGAAGCTATAACTGATTCATGAACCTTCATACCATAGTAACCTTTCCCTCCATACTTAGGTAATAAAGACGGATGGATATTCATTATTTTATTTTTATATAATTGAACTATATTATTTGAAATTTTCTTCATAAATCCTGCTAATAAAATTAAATCTGGATTATATTTATTTAAAATCATTTTATATTCATAATCTTTATTATTAGGATATCTAAAATCATTAATTATTTTATAATCAATATTATTTGTAATCGCATAGTTAACAGCTCCACATTTAGGATTATTAGAAATAAGTAATACTACATTACCTTTATTAATATTTTCATGGATGTTAATAAAATTAGTACCTGAACCCGATGCAAAAACAACTATCCTTTTATTCTTTCCCATATATCCTATCTTTTATATCAATCACTATATTATTATAAAATTCTTCATCATTAAAAATATCAAAATTATCAGTTTTAATTATTAAAACATTATCTTTAGGTAATTTATTAATCCATCTATCATAATAAATATTTAAACTATGTATATATTCTGATGATATATCTAATTCATAATCTCTTTTTCTATTTTTTATACGAGACATCAAAGTATCAGTATTAGCCTGTAAGTATATAATAATATCAGGTTTCTTAATAAACTTCAACATTGCATTAAAAATTTCACAATAAGTTTTAAAATCTCTATCTGACATATGTCCTAATTCAACTAAATTAGATGCAAAAATCTCTTTATCTTCATAAATTGTTCTATCTTGTATAAAGCTATTATTGCTTTCTAATAATTTAACTTGAGATTGAAAACGGGTATATAAAAAATAAATTTGTAAATTAAAACTCCATCTTGACATATCTGTATAAAAATCAGATAAATACGGATTGTCTATTACTGATTCATATATTGGAGTAAAACCTAAATCAATAGATAACTTTTCTGTCAAAGTAGTTTTACCAACACCTATGTTACCAGCTATACCTAAATTAAATTTATTTTTCAAAC
>MDSW01157663.1_pt1 | contig 15087 bp, 6 predicted proteins | sample 811171 | NCBI WGS metagenome assembly MDSW01 (sample SAMN05326641, study PRJNA326480) | marine metagenome | isolation source: seawater | place: Atlantic Ocean: North West | collected 2012 | reverse complement strand
TTAGACTAGATACGGTATCTAACTATATTTTTTCAGGAGAAGTTTAATGGCAAATAATAGAGTATATTACGCTATTCAACAGGTAAGTTTCAGAAAGGGTGGAACATCTCCGGGCTCAACTGCTTATGCAGCGCACGGCGTCCAGTCTATCGGTATTACCACAAACTTTAACCTAGAACAAGTATTCGAGCTCGGTCAAATTTCTATCTACGAAAATGTAGAAGGGACACCAGATGTTGAAGTAACAATGTCTAAAGTTTTAGACGGTTACTGCCCACTTTTCTGTATGGCAACTGCGCAAGGGACTGCCGGTCCTGCATTGGCACAAAGAGTTGATTCTGCGATCAGTACTTTTGTGCAACTTGGCATATGGGATGAACAATTTGAATCAGCAGGGCAAAGCGCCTCTGATGCCGGTTCATGGGTAGAAATGTCTGGTCTTGTCGTTTCTTCTATTGGTTATAACTTCCCACTTGATGATAACTTCTCTGAAGACATCACTTTGGTTGGTAACTATAAAGTATGGAAGTCTGGCTCTGCTACTAATACTGTTTCAGAGACTTGTGGTGTTTCTTACTATCCAAGTGGTGTTGATGGAGCCTTTGCTGGCAACAACGACAGTCCAGTTGGTGAAGGTGGCGTAAACAGACGTGAAAATATTCAATTCGCAACCGGATTGAATCAGGTCAATTACGCTGACTACACAATTCTTCCAGAAGACATTCCGGGAGTTACAACTTCTGGCGTAAAAGGAACAAATGCTCATGTTTCTTCTATTACTACATCTGTTGATGTTAGTCGTGAAGACATCTTTGAGCTTGGTTCTAAATTACCTTACGCTAAGTCAGTTACATTCCCAGTGGAAGTTACTTGCGATATTGAAGTTACTACATCTAGTGGTGACTTAGTTAACGCTCTGGATGATTGTACTGATGCAGGCTCATGTAATACAAAATCTAATCTCAATGAGAGAAGAATTCGTATTGCAACCTGTGAAGGTTTAAGACTTTGGTTGGGTCAAAAGAATAAACTATCTTCCGTTTCTTACGGTGGTGGTGATGCTGGTGGTGGAAACGCTACAGTTACTTATTCTTACTCTAACTTTAACGATTTTACCGTTGTTCATACTGGTGATAAAACTGCTTATGGTGGTTCGTCTTCAGGTGCAACTTGGTTCTCAAGTCGTGAACTTTACGTCGGTACAGGCGTTTACTATTAATGATAATGCATTGGGGTTGCAGCAATGTGACCCCTTTGCTTTATTTTTGTCGGTAGCGATAGCGATAGCCCAAATAAAGACGCGCGGGATGGGCAAGTGACGTTGCTGACGTTTTAGGATTTTAGGATTTATGGAACAACAAGAGAAAAATCTCATTGTATCTTTTGCATTGTCAGGAGAGCTATATTTTAGATATAACTCTTCTATCTATAAGATCCAAACGCCTAGCGCCAGCGACAACTCATTGGCTGACTTTCTTGCTTTGGAATTAGTGCATGATAAAAAATTCGGCTCTTTATTATCTACAAAAGAAGCTGAAGAACATCTAGATAGACTTGGTATGTGGACAAAGGATGACGAGTCTAGATATAAAGAATCAGAAAAACATTTAGAGCAGTTAAAAATAGCTCTGTATGATTCATTACATAAGCTTAGACAGCAAAAGTCTTTGAGGTCACAGATCAAAGGCGTTAAAAAAGCGATGAAAAAAGCATATGCGAAAAAAAACTATTTTTTTGATAAGACTAAAGAGTATTATCAGCATGAGTATAAGCTAAGAATTTTATTATCACTCAATATTTATGACTACTATAACAAACCCCTTACCACAAGGGATAAGTTAGAGACATTCTCTTCAGGGGTATTAGACGAGGCAATGAATCAATGGGCTTTAATGATGAACCACAGTCATGAAGACCTTAGAGACATAGTAAGAACTTCTCCTTGGAGCAACAAATTCGGAGTACTAGAAGAAAAGGTTCTAACCGACTTCTGTAGGCTAAATGATATTCAATTAGCTTTGTTGATGTATTCAAAAATGTATGATAATGCTAGACAAAGCATGGACTGTCCTCCCGAAGATGTATTTAAGGATGATGATATGTTTGATGGCTGGATGGCCAAGCAGAGACAAGAAGGAGAGGAGACTAGGAATAAAAGAAGGGCGGATAAAAAACTTGAGAAAAACGGCAAGTCCAGTAATGCTGGTGAAATGTACTTACTTGCAGAAGATCCACAGGAAGCAAACGAGGTCTCTAGGCTCAATTCTTTTGCAGATAAGATGAGACTTAGAGATAGAATGAGAGAAGTTAAAAACCGTGGAGAAGTAGAAGAACTTAATTTAACAGATACGCAAATGAAGCTGCGAAGACAAATGATGGAGCAGCAGAAACGTTAAGAGGAAAATCGATGGATGATAAAAAAGATTTCAAAGAATATTCTAAAAAGAGGTTATCCAATAATCTTAAAAAGAAATTCGATACTACTACAATAGGCTCTTTAGCCGCATTTGAGGAAAACTTTGGTTTTTTGTGGGGTCATGGTAAAAATTACAATGATCTTACAGATGATGAAAAGCATTGGAGAAATTTATGGTCAGATACTAGAACAACTATACTTGATCTTGGTAATTCAAACTCTAGGGCTGCGCAAAGTGAAATATCACAATACACTTTCAGCTGGAACAGATATGTAACAAATTTTTTCGTTAAGGAACAATAGGAGATAAAGATGTCAGAAGAATCAAACAAAAGAGTATTTATAATTGATGATATTGAATATGCTGTTAGGAGACCTACTCTTCAGGAGCTAACAAAAGCAAATGAGCAAAGAGCAAAGACGTTCAATCAGTCATTACAAAGAGGTGACTTGCTAAGAGACCAATTAGATGGGGAGCTTAGGAAAAGAGAACTCTGGAATGATGATAGAGAGGCTGAGTATCAAGGCTTAAGGCAATCGGTTATAGATGGTGAATTTGCCCTTAGTAAAGGGGGTATTTCTCTTTCTGAGGCCCGTGATATTGCATTGGCTATGTCAGACTCTAGACAGAGAATGATCTCAATGCTCTCAACTAGGTCAGAATTAGACCAAAATACGTGCGAAGGTAAGGCTGACGCTATAAGGTTTAACTACCTTTTTTCTGTGTGTTTGGTGTATAATGATACAGATGAAGCATATTTTAAAGAGGGTTTAGGTGAATATTTACTTAACCAAGAAGATCCTGTGGCACTCAAGGGCGCAACAGAGTTTTACTACTTAATTTCAGGTAGTGAAGATGTTGACAAGTCTTTGCCAGAAAATAAGTTTCTATCTCAATATAGTCTTGTAGATGAAAACTACAGACTTATAGACAAAGACGGTAGGTTAATTTCGAAAGACGGAAAACACATTGATGAAAATGGTAATTTAATCAGATGGATCAATGATGAAGAATATGAAATAATTGACCAAAAAGGAAGAAAGGTTGATGAGCAGAGCGGCAAGTTTGACGTTGAGTTTTCACCTTTCTTAGATGATGATGGTAAACCTATTGTACTAGAAGATAAATCGGACGGTGATGGTGAGGAAACTGAAGAACCTGAGCCTGAAGAGGAAGTGGCTGAAAAGCCAAAACCAAAGCGTCGTGGTAGACCAAAAAAGAACCAACCGGAAAAGAAAGAGGAAGCAGAATCAGCTTCTTAACATAACTTTGGAAAAGCGATCATCACAACCTAATATTGGTATGTAGTGGTCGCTTTTTTACTTGATAAGGTTTTATTATGGCTTTCAATATAAATGCACAAGTAGTACTTAGTGGCCCTAAAAATATCAAGGCTGTCACTCAGCAGATTCGTTCTCAGCTTAGTAATGTGAACGTTAATGTCAACTTAAATGTGCCCAAGACCGCACAAAGTCAAATAACTAACCTAAACAAGCAACTTACTAATTTTACAAATACAAGTCAAAAGTTCAACAATAGAGCGAACCAAACTAGCACAGCTCTTACCAATGTTGGAAAACAATCCAAGCAAGCTGCTAGTGCAATGAGCTTACTTGGTAAAGAAACAGCACTAACGTTTAAGAGATTTGCTGCTGCTGGTATTGTCACTGCAACCGTATTTAGGCTAACAACTGCGATAGGTGAAGCAGTACCAAAAGCTTTAGAACTTCAAAGAGAGTTTGTAAAGCTGCAACAAGTAACGGGAAAAACTCAAGCTCAGCTCAGTGGTCTTAATGTTGCAGTTAGAGGTCTTTCCGTTGAGCTTGGTCTTGGTGCTGGAGAGCTAGCAAGTATAGCTAGAATATTTGCACAAACTGGTCAGTCTTTGGATCAGATTGAGTCATCTCTTAGAGCGGTTGCTAGAGCTTCTCTTGCTCCTACATTTGGAGAAATGGAACAAACCGCAGAAGGCTTGATCGCTGCCCTGAACCAGTTTGGTATATCTGCTAGTAAGTCAGAGGCTGTATTAGCTTCAATCAACCGTGTATCTAAGAAGTTCGCTGTTGAATCCGAAGACCTCATCTCTGCAATTAGACGTGCCGGTGGTGTTTTCGCTGTTGCTGCTGGACAGTTTGCGAAACCGGAAGAAGCATTGAATCAATTCATAGGTATCTTTACCTCTGTTAGATCCGTTACTCGTGAATCTTCAGAGACTATTGCTACTGGTTTGAGAACAATCTTCTCTAGAATCCAGAGACCTCAAACTATAGAATTCTTGAGGCAATTAGGAATTAACTTGAAAGATGCCGAAGGAAACTTTGTAGGTCTTTTTCAGGCGTTTAGAATCTTATCTACTGAACTTGATGGCATTATAGCTAGAGGAGATACTTTAGCTTTATCTAAGGTTGTTGAAGAGCTTGGTGGTATTCGTCAAGTAGGTAAATTAATTCCTGCTATTAGGGAATTTAGAAGAGCAGAATCAGCTTTCAATGAGGCACAGCAAGGAGCTTTAGAAGGTCTTGGAGGAGATGTCGGCTTAGGTTTGACTCCACTGATTAAGCAATTTGAAATATTAAGCTCTAGATTCCAAGATTTTATTCAAAGGATAGCAGATTCTGGAACCTTTACTGCATTTGCAAAAACAGCTATCGGGCTAGCTAATGCATTTCTATCTGTAGGAGAAGCCTTAACTCCATTGCTTCCAACCCTTACAACGTTAGCCGGTATTAAGATATCTCAAGCTCTTGGTGGTTTTGCCAGTGGTTTCTTTGGTTCTTTTGGAGCTGGAGGAGGTCTTTCGGCTGCTGGATCTAATTTAGGTTCAACAGTAACAGGAGGAGGTAGAGGAGGATCTTCAGCTGGAGGTGCTAATAATGCGTCTATACAAAATAATACAAGCGCCTTAAATATAAACAATACCGAATTGCAAGAGCTTACCGTAGCGGTATCGTCAATAAGAATGCCTCTAATTGACTTAAGAACCTCTATAAGTACCTTAAATAATACAATAAGAACTCAGAGACCTAGTCCTAGAGGTTTTGCTAGTGGTGGATTGGTTCCCGGAAGTGGAAATAGAGATACTGTTCCAGCAATGCTGACTCCGGGAGAGTTTGTAGTAAGAAAATCTGCTGTTAAAGGTTATGGCCTTTCAAATCTTGCTAAGATAAATGGCTATAAAGATGGCGGAATAGTAGGCAATATTGATGACCCCTTCACAATAGGCGTGCTTAAGAGTGGTGCGGGTAACCGTTCTTTAGGTGGTGTAGGAGTTAATGTAACATCAATTGTAAAAGAGGGAGGAAATCAAGCTAGGCTAGCGCTTGAAAAAAGCCTGCTGTTATCTCGTGGTGGTAAGGAGTCGAATGCGCTGGAAACGTCAGGAGTTACAGATGCCGAGTTGGATGAGTTCGTAAAAAGTGGCCAAAATCGAGACACTGGAGGTAAGCCAAGAAGAACCGCCCTAATTAACAAGGTATCTAAAAAGACTGGCATATCACCTAGAGATCTTGGTCGTTCAGGATTGAGTGACAAGGGTCTTAACTCTCGACTTTCTAAAGACGATGTGAAAAATTTACTACGTAATGTAGATACTACACTGGCAAATCAAAAAATAAACCTGAAAGAACTAGGGGCAGGAGCAAAGATAACTGCAAGTGGAGGGAATCAAGTATCTCTAGATGCAGGCGCAAGGGAGGCGCTTATAGGTGAAGGAGGAGTTCTTCGAGGTCTTCCTCAAGCTTTAGCTCAAGCCACAGCTGGACTGGGACCAGAATTACAAACTGATGCAGGCGATCAGATTGAAAACTTAATTTCAAAAAGTGGTATAGGTTCAATCGAAGGTTATCTTTTTGAAGCTTTTCTTAAATCTGCCACTAGAGACCTTATTGCTGATAACGCAAAGGATGCAGTCGATGGATTATTTGATGTTGTAGGCAACGAAGAAGCATACAAGAAACTTTTTGCAGGATTTAAGGTTCCCGGAGAGCTTAAAAATAGTGACGCTGAAAGTCAAATAGCTAGTGCTTATGGAAAAGCAGTTAAGAACTTTGGAGTGCAGTTCTTCAATAATGGTGGTTTTGCACAAGGAACTGATACTGTACCAGCAATGCTTACTCCCGGAGAGTATGTCATTAATAAAAAATCAGCGAAGGCGTTTGGTTACGGAAATCTGAAAGCAATAAATAGATATAATCAAGGTGGTGTTGTAAGAAGAGGTAGACATGCCTACGGAATTGAAGATGCCTTTGGAAGTATTGATGTTGGTGCAGGTATCCCAGCTGCACAGCCAGCAAAAGGACCTTCAAAATTAGAGATAGCACAAGCTACCATAGATATAGCAAATGGCGATATTACTACAGCCGGAGGAGGAGAACAGGAAGCTCTTCCAAATCCTCTTCCTGTAAGTATAGATACTCCGATACAGGTAGAAGGACTTCAAGATCTTGCATCTTCAGAAGCTTCTATTCCTGATATTCTTAGTGTCGATATAGTAGGTTTTGGATTAAGCAGTATCCCTGTAGATATAATTTCTTTTCCAGCTGAACTTTCACCAAATGCCGCTGAAGCCGCTGGACCAAAAGAGCCTGATGCATTCCAAAAGGGGAATCTCAAAGGTGCAAAGGTCGAACCTGCGGCAGTACCTAAAAAGGAAACAGGGTTAGTACCTGCAGATAAAGGCAAGAAAAAAGAAGAAACCTTCGATGCTACTGTAGTTGGGGATGAGTTCGACGCCGCTCTTAATGCTATTGACAAACTACCTGTAGAATTAATCAGCCCAAATCCACTACCAGTAGATATAGCAAAAATAAGTGTTGCTGGAGATGCCCTTGGAGGAGGAGCCGCAGCAGCATCACCAAATACTGTCAATGCACTTCCTAGCGGAACTAAAGGTATTACAGGACCTTCTGCACCTTCTGCAGCTTCTGGTCAACTAACTAAAGTCGATGCAGCGCCAGCTACTCCCGTGGGAGAGCCAGACTTTGGTAGCGTTGGTCAAATAGATGTAACAACTGTAACTCAGGCTGCTATCAAAATAGAAAATGCCGCCATACAGGTAGCTAATGCAACAGGAGGAGCAGCTCCCGGAACTGCACCGCCACAGCAAGGACCAATAGTCCCTCCTGCTCCAGCTGCACCTGATCCAATTGCTAATATTGGCGTTGCTGCCCCAGTTGATACTTCTGCTGCCCAGAAATCTATGGACAGTTTAGCAGAATCAGCCGAAGGTAGCGCTAGACAACAAGCTCAAACAGATCTTAATACAGCAGCTACTGGACAGCAGATGTTGAATCTAGCTTTTGGTGTCCAAGGTCTATTGGGAACTTTAGAGGGATTTAAAGACGGTATAGATGCTGCAGATGTGCTTAATCTAGCCTCTCAGTTGGCATTGATAGGTCCTGCCATAGTTCCTGCGATCGCTTCTTTGAAAGGTCTTGCGGGAAGCTTAGTTACAGCAACAACCAGCTCTGGAGGTCTTAGTAGTGCATTTAATACCAACATCCTGACTTCGAAGGCAGTAGACACTGCCAATGCAAAACAGGCTGCATCTTCAGGTTTGGCGGCAGCAGCAGACGCAGATGAAGCGCTTGCAACAGCGGCTGCAACAACAGCGGATCTTGGAGAAGCGACGGCTTCCGGCGCAGCAGCCGCAGCAGATGCGACAGAGGCTTCATTCAGTCTATCTACAGCTTTTAAAGACCTTGTTGCAGGATTTGTAACAGCAATCGCGGCTACACTAACTCTTGTAGGTGCAAAAATTAAAGAGTCTTTCGCAAGCGTAGCTGCGGCCCTTGGCCTAAACTCTGTAGCAGCCGCTTCTGGTGGTCTTATAGCAAAATTAGCTACATTAAACTTTGCTGCTGTAGGTGCGGGCTTGGCAATTGGAGCAATGGGCATAGCTGCAGGTGAGACCGCCCGTAGTTTTACAGACGAGCTCATAGGGGGTGAAAAGGAGACCATAGCTGAAGGCCCAGATGGAAGAGCAGTTCAGGGTAGAAGAGGGATGAGCGAGGAGGAAGCAGCTGGTATTGGAGCATTCAGTAGTGCTATCGGTATCGGGACTGCGGCTCTTGTTAGTTTCGGTATTGCCGTAGCAATTGGAGCAGGACCAGTTACTGCTACTGTGGCTGCTATAGTCGCTCTTGGTTATGCCGTAACAGCTCTTTTTGATATTTTCCAAGGCACTGCAGGACTTCAACAAGCCCAGTTTAACGCAGTTCTCGCTTTCAATGGTGCTATGGACAATGCCACTGAAGTCATAGAAAACTTTGCAAACAAAGCAGACATAAGTGCAGATGACATAGAACAGCTAGCGACTGCGACTGACTTTGGAGGAAAATTCAATGACGTACTAACAACAACAGCGAATGTTATAGCTAATGAATGGTTTAGCTTTACTGACTATGCACAAAGTGCTGCTGTTGAGTTTGGTGCTTCGTTAGTTACTGCTGAACAAATCGCATCACAGCAAGAGGCAGTTCAGAGAGCTCTTACAGAATCTATAAAGAACCAGATAAAAGAAACTGGAGGTCAATCGGCTCTTTCTAATTTTAGAACTGTAGAAAGAACTACGACAAGAAGTACTGTAGGTGGTGTTACGACGGAAAGTCTAGGAGCTGATGTAAGCTTTGCACTATTGCAGCAGGCACTTGACGACGTTTCAGGGTTAAGTGATGAAGCTGCGAGATCTCAACAGTCGTACAAGAAAGCACTTGAAAATCTTGTTGCCACTAGACTGTTTGATGAACTTGCTGAAATGTCAAAGGATATGCCTGAAGCTGAAGCAGAAGGCTTTAGAACATCTCTATTCAAGCTCAATCAAGAACTATCGTCAAAGGGTCTTAACCTTGCGACTGCGAGTAGTGAAGATCTTCTCACCACAATAAATGACCTTGATCTTACGCAAGCAGGGTTTACGGAGACAGTCCTTGCTCAGAAAGACGCAATTGAATCGGAAGAAGCAGCTAGAGTTGCTGCGGGAATTGCTACTGAGAGGGCAGCATTCCTAACTTCTCAGATGAAAAAGAGTTTAGATGCTCTTGCTGCTGGATTATCGGCGTTTTCGAATATTGCAGATGGAGCAGCCGGAAAATTCCAAAACTTTGTAGACAGCTTCCAAGCTGGATTCGAGGCAGCATTCAGCTCTGAGGCAACATTGCAAGTACCTGAAAGAATTAATCCTTTTGACAACTTAGATTTCTCAAGTGTAGAAGATATTGAAAAAGCATTTGAAAGAATAAGTGCTAATATCGGTAGTCAAAACCAGCCCGCTATTGAAGGTCTGGAAGAAACTGTTATTGCCGCAAAAGAACTTCCAATGGCGCTGAAAAAGGCTTCTGAACAAATTGGGGTTGATGCAGAGTTTGAAAATGAAGAGTCATTCATTGATGCGGTAAGAGATAATCTAGATGGGTTTAGCGATTTACCAAAAGTTGTCCAAGCAAACTTAGAGTCCGGCCTGAGAGCAGAATTCCAAAACAGACAGGGAGGATCTGGAGGCGCGATTCGTGTTGATGAGATCCTCACCGATGAGGGAGGAGAAGCGGCAAGAGCTTTAGCAGATCTTTCTCAGAAAACAGCTGAGGCTGCAGGTGCATTTACGAATTCATTAAACCAGATGGAAAAGGCTGTGATACAAGCAGCTCAAGTTCAGATTGATCTAATCAAGAAACAAAAAGAAGCAGGCCTAAAAGAAATAGAAATTAGAGAGAGACTTGAGGACACATTGGGTAAAAATGAAGGCAGAAATCCATTAGCTGTTGCAAATGAAAGGCTTGATCGTAGAGTTAGAAATGCTGCAGGATTAGGAGCAACTGATGCTACAGACGCTAAAAGCTTAATAGACAGAAGAAGGTCTCTCATCGATCAGGAGCAGGGCATTAGATCTCAACTTGGTATAGGTGCAGATGTAAGTGCCGAAGATGCTGCAAATATGAGACTTGCTGGTCAAGACGAGCTTGTTAAGAAACTTGCTGAAGTGACAGAGGCAAACAAAGGTACTCAGGCTGCGCTCGACATATTAGCTAATGATACAACAAAACTTGCGGCAATCCAACAAAGCCTAGCGGACATAGAGAAGAAAAAGTTGGGAGCTGAAGACTTCATGGAACAGAATTTGCTAGAGTTGCAAAAAGCTATTGAATCTGGAGATATGACGAGAGTAAGAGAACTACAGGCTGAAATGGCAGCTCCTTCAGCAATCTTAAACAAGATAAATGAAGGTGGAGCAATTAGTCTAGAGGAATCGACGCAGTTACTCGGAGGTGGTCTCAAAACTCTGGTTGGTACAGGAGCACTAAGCCAAGAAGAAGCAGACGACCTGAGATCGCAAATTCTTAGAGGTTCAGTTGACAGTGGCGCCTCTAATCTACTGTTCGGATCTTTCAGCCCTGAAGGGAGAGAGAAGGTAAAAACTTCATTGAGAGATAGGATGGACGAAAAAGGAAAAGAGGATCTTGAGAATGAGGCCGCTGCGATAGCTGCAGAACAACAGGCTGCAGTGCAAGGTAATTTAGCAATCGCAACAGACCAAGTTGCAAAGATGCAGAAAAACTATAACAAGCAACTGTACGAAGCAGAGGCAGGGTTGCGTAGAGCTGGAGCGGCACTGCTTGCCTTTAGAGCAGATGCATTAGAAGCAGCAGGACTTTCTGAAGAAGCAGATGCTATGAGAGGAAAGGCATCTAAAGCACGTAAGGACGCAGAATCTATTGAGTCAAGAAATGTAGAAAGAGATAGGTTTGATGAGATAGAGAAGGCTAATGCTGATTTTGAAAGAGCTACCATAGCTGGGGACGTTGAAGCTGCTGATGCAGCACGCCTAAAAAGTCAAGCCTTTACAGACGCCAGCCCTCTAGGTGTTATGGATATGCGCAATAATCCTATGGCAGAAGCATCTATGATTGAGTTCCAGAAGAGAAGAGAAGCGACGCAACGCCTTCTTGATGATCCTAATTCTAGAGATATGGGGCCAGATCCAATTCGACATGCACCATTGTCTGATGAAGAGGCCGCAGTTAGGATTGCCGCTATAAAGGCAAAAAATACTGCCAACTTCGAGGGTATTCAGTTCGGAAATCCGGGAGTAGCTATGCAGGGAGTGCCGGGAGCGGAATTAGACGCACCTATATTCTCAGCAGAAGTTAAGCGCCAGTATGCTGAGCAGGCTGGGCAAAGTAACCTTAATCAAACACTCGACCCGTTCAGTCCACCGACGGATGTAGATGCATTCCCAGATCCATTTTCCCAACCTCAGTTCCAACAGGCGCCAAACCCTGATTCAGAGTTGTTAAATAATTCTGCATCTGTAATAGGTAATGCAGCAGAAAAACTAGCTCAGTTGAAAGACGGAATTGACTTAAGGGCACAATTAGGAAGCGTTACTGTAGACTTAGCTCAAGGAAATATATTGTCTCAGATAGAAGGTGCTGTTAAGATTGCATCTCTTGAATCAATCCAAGAGCAAATACCTCAAATTGTTGAATCCATAAAGAGCCAAATGAGTACGTAGGAGATTTTATAATGTCAATGACAGGCGTAGAAGTAAAGTATGGAGACCTAGCGTTAAAGCCAGCTCCTAATATTAGCTACCAAAGGGAAGTATATAAGACCAATGACAATTCAAAAATCATTGGAGGCTTGCATCGCTTCACCCTAGAGGGTACTTTGCTTCCTACGGGCAACGATGTTAGTAAGGCTGTTCAATCTTTTAAAGATTTGCAGACTCTACAGGGTGCTTTTTCTGAAGATTATAAGCCATTCTACATAGACTTTTTAGGGACTAGTGCGGATTGTACAGGAACTGTAATTGCCGGAAGGCCAGTAGTAGAAAGCGTTAGTGCAAGTAGTCCTGATAACTGGACTCAAAGAGTTAACTACACGATAGAACTTGTGTTTGCAGGTTCCGCAATAACAGGAGTCCAAGATTATCTTGGCTCTGGGATGAACATTCAGAGTACCACAACAAGCTATAGTGTAGAGTACCTGAGCAAGGGGTTTACATTTCTTGATGAGACAGCCGCACCTGTGATTCAGATATCAAGATCTGTTGCCGCACAGGGCGTAAGTATGGGTTCTGGTAATGTTCCTACTGGAATTATAAATGTTAATGATGGAGATGGAACGCCACAAGGTATCGTTGCAGCAGGCCAAAAGGGAACTAACATAGTAGGGATTCAGAGGTCTGCCTTTGACAATGCTCTACTGTATGTTAGCGGATTAATCGGAGAATCTGGTAATTCACTTTCATTTCCAAGAATAGCAGATTCAATACTTAATATCGATACAGACGACTGCGCAATACACTTAACAGACAGAAGTGTAAATATTAGTCCTGAAGACGGAAGTTTAGACCTGTCAGATACGTTCCTAGCTATTCCGGTACAGGGGACAAAATACACAGATATTGGTGCAGTTGCAACTAACAGACCAACAGGTTATTGTGTACTTGACAATTTCTCTCTTGATGTGAGCACAGAGATAGAGAACGGTCTCGGCACGATAAGTCTTCAAGGAACTATTCAAGGCTATCCTTCATATGGTAATAGTGGTCTACTGTATGCGATTGAAGATCCTAATGGTAATCGCAAGACAGCTTTTTATAATGCGTCTGGCTACTTGAGTGAAATGTTGGCTTCTGGATTTTTCTACAATAGAGCAAGTGGGGCATACGCTCATACTGGAACTCTTTCAAATCCTATACCTTTAGCTCATGTTTTACCATTAAATGATAAACCAATTTCTGAATCATTTAGCTATAATATAGAAGAGGGAAGTATAGGATATAACTTCACTTATAACAATAGGCCAATGCCTATAGTAACAGGTGCTTTGACTGAGAAGGTAAATATATCAAAGAATAGACAGGTGCCAGTTCATGCTGCCTTAACAATTCTAGGTAGAGCTGCCGGCCCTATATTACAAGATATAGGAACTAAGAGTGCCTTTACTCAAGACATATCTATAGAAGCTCAGTTTGTTCCGTGGACTGGTTATTCTTCAGGATGGGTAAAAGATAACGGATTTTTGTATGGGTTTATAGACGCTGGCTTACAAAGATCAAATAGAATGGAAGGACTTGGACAACAAGGAGATCCTTCTGAAAGATACAATGCTTTAATAGCTTCGTTTGAGATATATCTGTCTGGAGAAGGATATACATACTTTAAAACTGCAGACAGCGATACTTACGACATAAAGACAGGAAGATATGGAAGAAGTGCTAGCTATATTTACACACCTTGCGGTTAAGGATTAAAAATGAGTCAAGTTTGTACAAACCTACCTACTAATGTAGTTGGCCCCCTAAAGCAGACCTTGTTTTTAGGATGCTCTATAAAAAGCTTCACCTCTACTGTTGGGTGGAACGAGCAAGAGAGTTCTGTAACTGTAGAGCTTGTAGAAGACCCATGCCCTCCTCCTTTAGGTTCTTTTAAATATTATTATCCAAAACCGGGCATAGAAAAGACGTTTACTTTAGCAGATCCGGGATTTCAAACTCCTACGGTTGGCGCACCAGTATACCTTAGAATTGGTGATTTTGAATTTGCTGGCCTAGTTCAAAGCTGGACAAAAAACAATAGCCCTTCTGGAAATCCTACATATTCAGTAAATATAAGTGACCCTAGATTCATACTGCAAAATTTAACAGTAATTGTATCTGAGTATGCTGGAGCTGTCGGTAGCACCTACAATCTTATCAATGCATATGGTGCTCTTGAAGCCACGAGTACAGATTGCCCTCAAACAGTTGTCAATAAAGCCCTTTTTGGCTCTCCTGCGGGTGGTTTTGGAAATGCCAGCACAAATACCGCCGGAACTCCTTGGCGTAAGCTAAAAAATACAATACAATCTTTATTAACAGGAAATAGTCTGCCTAATTACAGTCCTTACGGGCACGCCGTTTTCAGAGGACACCAGCCCATCCCTGCTGACCCATATGCCAATCAGATGGGTAGGTTAATAGCTGATGGTTATAGTCAGCAGATAATACAAGACTTCAATGGCAATGGTTATACCAGCAATTATCTTGTAGATATATCTGAGTTGGCAGGAGCTCAACAATACTATAGAATACCCGGACCTTCTGTATCTTTACTTGAGCTGATTAATCAAATCAATACAGATTCTGGTAGTGATTATTACATAGAACTTCTAGTAACAAGCACATTACAAAAAGTCATTAAAATCCGTACAGCTTCTAGAAGAGTGCAACCGGTATTAGGCCAGATAGAACAGTTTGTCGGCAATACCCAAGGAGTCACAACTAAAGATGTTGGTAGAGAATTGAGGAATGAGCCTACTTCTGTATTTCTGTATGGTTCAAAAGTACAGACCATATATGAGGACAGCTCAGGAACCTTAAACCTTGATAGATACTGGGGAGTTGACTACTCAGGAAACCCTATTCTTGCGAGTGGAACAGAGGGAACCGGATACTTTGTTAGGGTGGACTTCCGTCCTGCACAGATAAACCTTACTCACCCTTTGGTCTTGGATGGCAATGCTGTCGATTTCCTTGAGGTGTCTGAGACAGAGTTGAGGATGGCTTTAGGTGGAATTAAGTCACTAAGGAATTATGCCACTGCTTTTGGCGCAAACATAATTGGAGCTGCTCCAGATGCTGTTCCAGACTTAAATGCTTCAGGTGTAGGCACCCCTTTTGGACAAGCGC
>MDSW01025937.1_pt1 | contig 15087 bp, 12 predicted proteins | sample 811171 | NCBI WGS metagenome assembly MDSW01 (sample SAMN05326641, study PRJNA326480) | marine metagenome | isolation source: seawater | place: Atlantic Ocean: North West | collected 2012 | reverse complement strand
TGCATCATCTTTCGCAAAAAGGCCATCGGGTTGCCTGCATAGGTATTCCGGGAACCTTTCCTCCAGAGCGTATCAACGGTGTTTGTATCTCCGGTTTTGATGCGCCAGGGGGTGACAAAGTTGGCGACGAGGGGATCTGGCCGCCCCAGTACCGAGATAAAATTCATGCCATGGGCGGATGGCGCCTGGGCGTCTTCAACGAGCACAGCAAAGACCCAAAACGATTGGAAAAAGCAGGCGACAGGTTATTGGCTGACATAGGAAAGAAAGAAGAGATTCTCCGGACACTCTACCTGGAAGAACCTTGGGACCTCTTCATGTTCCATCTTCAAGCGTCCGATACAGCCAGTCATCATGCGTGGCATACGTGGGACCCACAGAGTCCCCGCGCGACACCGCAATCGGCATCCGACATACTGCCTGCTGTTTACCGACGCCTGGACCAACTCATTGGCTGGTTCGACCGGAACCGCCCGGAGAAAAGCAGGCTCGTTATCGTCAGTGACCATGGATTTGGCGGGGCCTCCGACTATGCGGTTCACATCAACCGTTGGTTGCACAAAGAGGGTTACCTAAATTTCCAAGCCGCAAAACGGTCGAACCCAAAAGGAATCATTCCGAAAATAGGACAAAAAGCCCTGGAGCACCTACCCCATCGTCTTGTAAAACGTTCCGTCTCCCTCCTGCCCCCATCAATCAAAGCGAAAACGCTATCTGCAGTTCGAGGCGGAAATATAAACTACGGCGCCACTCAAGCATTCTCCGACGAGCTGGATTACGCGCCGACCCTTTGGATGAACCGAAGGTCACGCTTCACCGACGGCATTCTAGATGACGTCACCGCCAACCAATTGGCAGACGAGATCGCCGCTAAAATCACATCAATTGTTCACCCTCTCACGGGTGCTCCATTGATTGCTCGGGCCCATCGCAACAACAGCGTCTTTCGGGGGCCTGCTAGTTATAAAGGTGCGGACATCGTCATTGAACCTGCGTGGCCCGAAGGCTACCGCCCGTCCTTCCTACGCTCACAAGGCCCTGGACCGGTCGTTCGTCAATTGACCGAAGAGGAATACTGCGCACCCAAAGGAAGTGGCATGCCTGGTGTCCATCACAAAAATGGTGTTTGGATTGCCACGGGCCCCAAGCTTAAACCCCAAAGATTGCCCGTACTCGAGATAGCCCAAGGCGGTGCACTCATCTATTCGCTTATGGGACTCACCATTCCCCACGAAGTAGACGTATCTCTACCCGCATGGCTGGATCCGTTGTTGCCATCGACGCAGGCAAAACCAGAAGAAGTCGCGGCCTCAGCAATGCTTGACCCGTCCATTGAGAAGAGCAGCGTGCTCGATAGACTCCACGCTATGGGTTATTTAGACTAATCAATGTAGCCCATGGCCTTAAGGTCTTTTAAGGTCTCGGGGTCCACATCTTTCACCGAATCGGATGCCGGACGTTTGGATTGTGGACGGTTTTGCCGAATTTCCATGAGTAACTGGCTCAAGTGGCCTTCATTGGATTTCTTAGAATTGTAAAGGCAATTGCGTTCAAACGGATCGAGAGCGAGGTTGTACATACGCACCCACTCTTTATCGAAAGATACGGATGGCAAGAGCGAACGCTTCCCAACCGTAGCTCGAAATTCTCCCTCGTCCACTGGTGCCGAATAAATGACCTTACGGGTGTAAGAGCGAACGGTACGTCTTTGAATCCCAAAATGATTGAACTCTGTAATGACTCGTCGATTCGGGTCATTCAACTTCGGGTTTACCATCGAAGCCATGATGTCATTGCCAGGCAAAGGCTTGGGACTTTTGATTTTGTAGTGACCGAGAATGGTCGGCATCAAATCCGTCGTATCAAACAAGTAATGATTATAGCCCCCTGGCTTACCAATTTTTGCCGGCTTGATAATCAGTGGAGCACGAATAATTTCATCGTAAAGGTGATGGGCATGCATAAACACGCCATGCTCGCCAAAAGCCTCTCCGTGGTCAGAGGTCACAATAATCGTTGACTTATCGTAAAGCCCCATATCCTTCAGCTTCTTAAACAGCTTACCCAGAGTGTCGTCAACGTATCGAACCGCCCCATCGTAAGTCGCCTTCATACGCTCTATTTCAGCAGCGGTGTACTTACCTCTTTCCCAATGCGGACTTCGTACCAATCGAACACTTTTGTCTTTAACAAAAAAGTTCTCATATTGCCCCGGCGCTCCATAAGGGTCGTGCGGGTCCACCATGAACATCATCAAGAAGAACGATTTATCCACATTTTTCTTAATAAACGGAACGCCCAAATCCACAACATCCTGAGCTGAAGGCAATCCCCGCCAATGCTTGACTGTATCCGCGTAGTAAGAGAACCCTCGGTCTAGGCCATAGACACTGCCAGCATTCCCATTGCCGACCACAGCACCTGTCACCACGCCACCCTGCTCCAACGATTGAGCCAGAGTAGGAATATCCAGTGAAAGTCTATCACTCTGCTTCTCAACCCGATGCATCGAAGGTGGCAGGCCCGTAAGGATTGTCGTCGATGTGGGTCGGGTCCAATTGCCGTTCACGTAGAAGTTGGTGAAGATAAGACCATCATCCGCCAGGGCGCTTAAATTCGGAGTGGTTTCCCGGTCAAAGCCATAGGTGCTCATTCGGTCAGGACGCATTGCGTCCACGACTAATAAAATTACAGGACCCTCTTGGCCGTCCATTGAAGTCTTTTCAATATGGGCACGCTTTAGCCCAGGAAAATAGCCATCGGAGTGGTCGGGTAGTCCCGAGGAGAGCACTGCAGCGAATAACAACCATTGCATAACCATGAAATACGGTTCATCACAGGCACCCTTTCCTGTCAATAATAAGAAACGGCCCAGTTCAACAAACCCAAAAGACTGGCCACAAAAGCAAAACCAAGGCATGCTAGCCAACGACCTGAGGGGGCAGCAACATGTATAAACTTAATCAATTAATAAAGTACCTTATCCTCGCAGTGACCTTGGCTGCTTGCCAAAACAACGCAGTTTGCCCCACCGCTTCCGAAGCAACTGTCTCCTTTAAACCGGCGGTTGAAGATACGTGGCTTTCAGTCCCATTCCCCCTCAACCTCCCCTCCGAGGATGGTGCGCCTGTTTGGGACAATTACCCGAACCCTTTCAGCGTGGGACTCCTAGACGACTACCTGAAAGTAGCGACCCGAGACTCGGACGGTTTCGGCCTCAACGGTGCCGTGTACTTTAGTTTTTCGCAGCCACTCAACACAACAGCGCTTCCACCTCAACACGCCAAGGCAACGAGCGACAAAATAGCTCTGGTGGACATTGACCCGAATTCTTCGGAATACGGCCGACTCTTTCCGATTCGCTGGGAGTACTGGGCAGAAGACCAATCTTACGTCAAAGCAAACACGCTTGCCATTGCACCACACTGGGGCTTTCCACTGAATGAATCCACGACCTACGGTTTGATCATTCGACAAGGACTATCAAGCACGGACGGCGACGCATTTAGCGCAGACCCTGCGCTGGGTACTTTGCTCTCTGATGGCGGCGCTACTGGTTGTGGACAATCCATGCCTGAAGACACCTATGCCGGTCTCAACAGTTCCTTTGCAATGCTTCGAGAATACCTCATCGATGCAGCTATATCGGCAGAAACCATCATAGGTGCAAGTGTGTTTACAACACAGTCAACCACCCGTGAGCTCGGGAAAATCTATCAACAAGTCCAAACAAATTCCGCCCCCGCGTACCAAGGAGACGCATGGCAAACCATGGGGGAAGAAGACACTGCTTATTACGAAACAAAAAGCTTTAAGTGGAACAACCGCGACACCACCGAATTTTACCTCATGGAGGGACGGGTCACAGTGCCCAACTACCAAGTTGGCGACGTTCCGTATAACCGCAATGGCGAATTACAGTTCATTGACGGTGAACCATCGGTTGTTCAAGATGAGACAATACGGTTTACCTTAGCCATTCCCAAAACAGAATCACCCGGCGAGAATGGCTGCTACCCTATTACTCAATATGCTCATGGGACAGGCGGTAGCGCATATTCGATGGTGGCTGAAACATCAGGTCGCTTGGCCGCGCGCGGCATCGCCTCCATTGGCATTGACATGCCTATTCATGGGACAAGAAATGCAAATAAAAATTTTGATGTGAACATCGCGAGCTTCAATTTCGCCAACCCTGATTCTGCTAGGTCCATTTTCCGTCAAGCAGCCATCGACACCTGGGCCCTGACCCGGTTTGTTCAAGATAGCTTATATGTTGATGCTGCACGGAGCCCCACCGGTTCGGAGATCTGCTTTAACACAGAGAAAATTGGCTTTTTTGGTCACTCACAGGGAGGCATTTCCGGTTCGCTGGCATTGGCTTTCGAAGAAGATGTGGACACCTGGGTTTTCTCGGGTGCCGGAGGCGGCTTGAGCATCACAATCTTAGAACGCAAGGACCCTGTAGACTTCGAGGAACTCATTCGATTTCTTGCAGAAATACCAGCTGAGGAGGAACTATCTGAGCTTCATCCGCTCTCAACCCTCATTCAGGCGGCTGTCGATATTACCGACCCAATCAACTACGCCCCAAGTTGGAATCCGCGGCGCACCACATCACCCAAAAACATCATGCTCACATCTGGTTGTTACGACGAGCAAACCCCTCACCGTAGCTCAACCGCCCTAGCTATCGCAGGGCGCGTTCCATTGGTCGAGCCATCGGCGATGGAATCAGACCTTTACACTTTAGCAGAGCTACCTTCAGTCAATGCCCCAGTCTCTGAAAATCTCGACGGCACATCTACAGGCGGATTCTTGCAATGGTGCGGCAGCGTTACACAACCCAACCAAAGCAATCACTTTTTGATATTTAATAATGCGGAAGCCATAAACGCTTCAATCGAATTTCTCAAAACAGGAATAACTGAAGATCAAGCAGTTATTGAGCGAGACCCCAACGCTGATGTGAAATAATTCCTACCAGCCTTTTCGTTTCCGAAGTGTTTCCATCTCACCTTTGACTTTACGTAATTGGTCCACCAAGCTTCGCTTAGAATTGACCCTGTCGCGAAAGGCAACAGCCTTCTCAACCATGTCCATCAACTCGGTTAAGTCACCACTTTTGGTCATATAACCAAATGGCCTGTATTCATTCATAATAACGAATGGGTCTTCCAGATCCTGGTACGCAGAGTTGAAAATAATGGGCAGGTCGGGGTCTTTTTTTCGAATTTCTTTGTAAGTCCAAAAGCCATCTTTGTCTGGCATTTTGATATCGAGGATAATGCAAGAAGCATCTTCTTTGACATGTTCAACACCGGCACTGCCGCTGCTGTACACATCTACCCGATATTTTTTCTCCAGTGCATAACGAAGCGACATCCTCTGTGTAGCATCGTCATCAATAACAACTACCAGCGGCGCACTCGGATCGATTTCGGACTCATTCGTATCATCTTCGCCCAATAAACGGTCAATATCATCCATCGACACTCTCCTCCGCATCGCCTAGAAGTTCCCCAGCCTCTTCCTCGGACTCCTCAGTCGACTCAACATCCATCGACTTAAAATCCAAGGTAAAGGTAGTCCCTTCACCTACAACGCTATCCACACTGATTGTACCATTATAAAGGGATACAAGCTTCTTAACCATACCAAGACCAAGACCGGTCCCAGTTTCAGGTTTTGTCGAAAAGAACGCCTTAAAAATCTTAGGGCGATGCTCTTCCGGAATACCTACACCATTATCGGACACGATAACCTTCCAAGAATCGGTGTGATCCTCGATAATTAGGCCAACACGTCCTCCCTCATCACCGCCAAATCTTTCGAAAACAGCATCCCTGGCATTTTGAACCAAGTTTTTAATGATCGAATAATATTGAAGGGTGTCGCCTTGAACGACCAATTCATCTGGAACCTCAATCAACAAGTCCACGTGACCGGAACCAAAATCAACCTCTGAGTCGTCCATGACTGCTTCAATCAATTCCGATACCGAAACCTGTTCCATCCCTTTTAATGAATGGCCCATCTTTGAATATTGCATAATCTGCTTGGTGATCATGAGCGCTCTTTCGGTCGCCCCATGAACACTATTCAAGACGTGCTCGATATTTTTCTCATTTTTATTGATAGACCGTAGAGCCGTCCCCAGCTCTGCGACCTGCTCCTTCGTGACGCCCCAGCTGCTCACAATCTTATGGATTTCGACCAAGGTTTCACGGTTTTTTTGCGGCAAACTCGCGCCAGCATCTTTTGATTCCAGACCGAGACTTCCCATTAAAAGCAAGTTGCCACCAGACAGCGCGTTTCGCATCTCATGGGCAAAACCTCCAGCCATGGCCGCCTCTGTGGACTCACGTTCCAGTGCAATAGCACGTTCTTTCTCTTTACGCTCAGCTTCTAAGAGCATCTGCTGAGCAAGCTTGAGTTCATGAGCTTGTTTTCGCAACATCTCTTCCCGAACAACCGCGGGCGTAACGTCCGAAATCTGCACCAAACAGTGACGCTCAACGCCGGGAATTCGCGTCGGTTTGATCACGATGATCTGCCGCATCAATTCTTCCGAATGCCGGAAAGGCCGATAAAGCGGAAACTGCGCCTTGTTCAACGTATGAGAGAGCAATGCAGGCATGCCGTGCTTCAGCGCTGATTGAATAGCCTTCCAAACGCGAGTTTCAGCAATGGTGGGGAAAACCTCGGGCAGTTCTCTTCCTACCGCATCCTTTGAGGCAACTCTGGACGCTTTTGACATCCAAGCGTTCCACATAATGATGCGACCCGACTTATCCAGGACCATGAGTCCAGACTCAATATCGGCAAAGCAAACACTGGCTAGCTCCCCCACTGCTATGGAGTTCGCTGGCGCAGAGCCTTCCTTCGTGGCGTCTTCAGCACTCATCCTTTTAAAAATTCCTCTACATGACCCAAAAATGCATTAAGAGCATTGCCGTCCAAAACGAACGCCAAGTATCCCTTTATGTCGCGCTCTTCGATTGTGAACACCATTCGCAAAACGAGAACCAATGGTTCAATTCCGTCTGGCGGCGGCAGAAATACTTTTCGCAAGTCGCTCTGTATAAAATCGGGCAGAGCACACTCGGTTTCGACGCCAAAGCTATTGGCCAAGCCACCAATGCATGCGTTCAAGATAACATTCCCGATTTCCGTCAGGGCCTCTTGTTCAAGCTCTCCCATGGAATCCAGAGCAACTGTGCCCTGCATCACTTCGCGAACAATATCCATGGACCGTGCTTCGGGAAAAATGAGCAGCGCATCACCCCAAAACGGGCCATCAAAACGCTGTCGTAATACGGTTAATCGGTCACCAAACTCATCACCCAGTGACGAGGTTAATTCGGAACGCGGCACGAAATCGAGATGCGGTACTGTCAGCCCAACTTCCTGGTCGACCATCTCACTTAGGGCTGCTGCGGCCCGCCCCACACCGATATTGAGTAACTCGGTTATTGCATCACGCTGAAGCTCGCTCAGCTCCGGTTCGTTCATTCAGCGCACGTCTTTAGGAAATCGACAATCTTGTCTTCGGTAATAGGTTTCGCGATGAATTCCACCCCAAGGGCACTGGCCTTCTCACGCACCGCCGATTGAATATTGGCTGTTACCAATGCGATCTGAATATCCGAAAAAAGGTCCTTCAGTGAACGCGCGAGAGCCAATCCGTTGATGCCGCCGGGCATATTCAAATCCAAGAGAGCAATATCAACCGTTTTACCTTCTACAACTGAGAGGGCATCATGACCGTTGCTGGCTTCAAGGACGTTCCAATGAGAATATGCGCCCTGAACAGCCTTACGCATAAACATTCGAGAAATGAGGCTATCATCGGTAATGAGGATGGTTTTATCAGACAAAGGTTCCCCCAAAGGTTCAGCCATGAAATGGCGTTCACTTTAGAAGCGTACTACCTGCCCCGGGGACGGTGCAAGCTGTTGTTTTGTCGATTTTTTTGTAAGTTACTGGAATGAATATCCGGTAAGAGAAGGTCGAGAGTAGAGGTGGTGGGCGAAGAGGGATTTGAACCCCCGGCATCCGCCTTGTAAGGGCGGCGCTCTACCGCTGAGCTATTCGCCCGACCGTTCTCTTATACCTCTTGGAAGAGGTATGGACGTAGACAATCAATTCGCTCGTCTACTGTCTCCGGATCCAGATACCAAAGAGTAGCTGCAACCGAGGAGAGGAGCGAATTACCATCTTGTGGTGTAAAACAAAAGCCCACAACTTCATTTTCATTACGAATTGCGAGGGTCGGCGTACTTACGACCGTTTGGCTAAGAATACGTCCGTAGTGTCCATGCTCACGTCCGAATGAGAATACGGAGTTTGCGCTTGTCTTGATTGACAAGGCAACACGCTTATTCTCTTCAAAACGGGCCATGAGATCGTCCATCGTGATCTTGTTATGAAGCTTAATGCCGAAATGCAGAGAGTGCATATACTGAGTGTTGAGCTTTACAGCGCTTGAGAACAAGTTTAACTCTGCTCCCAAAGTTTGGAACAAGTGATACGCATCACGGGCGTGGTGGGTACCGAATCGTTCGTCACCGTGCTTGCCCAACTGAGGAGCCGGCACAAAGCTGCCATCCTGAGAAATATCGTTGGCTCGACGTAGGCACAAAAAGCGGCCGTCTTCGACGCCAATTTCACCCTTATCGTTGCCACCAATCGTTTTCAGCAGCGCGGCAATGTTGTGCGTGTTGCAACTTACAACGTGTAAGAATTGGTCTTTACCTGGCTCAAGGATGTGGTCGTTGATGCCACGGGCATACATTTTGCCAAATCCAAACTCGGAACCTTGAGCGATGAACCCATTAACACGATCGGCGTACTTGCTGTAGAACTGAGTCTTATTCTCAATGCCTACACCGCTGGGTGTACAATCAATAACAACCGTTGCCTGCTTGATTGCTTCTTCAGACTCGTAAGCGACCTCCATGCCCATTTCACGAAATGCATCCATTTTATCGTGATTGGCTGCAAGCAATGCACCTCGTCGAGCAAGCTGCTTCAGTTTTGGACTGTCACCCGCCCGCGGCGAGTTCTTATGGAAAGTTACTTCATCAATGCCGAATGCCTCTTTGTTTTCAGACAAGAGTCCAATCAACGGCTCACCGATGGTTCCAGTTCCTACGACGTGTACAATTTTTTTGCTCATGCTGCGCCCCATGGTCACCCCATCGGTGGGTTTCACTCCGATGGATAAAGCTTCGCTTTTGCGGCGTCCTTATACTCAGACCCCAAGTCTTACAAGCAGATTCGGATGATTTGGTCACACCACCGCCACATTACCGTCTTGCTCCAGCAGCCATTCGATCCCATCCCTCTCCCCACCAATTCGAGCCGGCGGCACGCAAATGCTCGTATTGAGGCCTAACGCTGCCCGCGCGGTGTGTAATGTCCCTGAGCCCTTCCCCGCCTCTGCAATCCAAAGTCTCTCACAAAGGCCCGCAATCAGGCGGTTTCTTGTAGCATGGTGGGACGCGTAGGTTTCTGCAAGGGGTGGGTGCTCGCTCACAACGGCGCCACCTTGTTTGATGAGGAGCGAAAAAAGATGGCGATTCTCGGACGGATAAATTCGATCAACCGCCACGCCCAAAACAACAATACCCGCTCCGCCGGCTCCCCACGTAGCGCGATGAGCCTCCGCATCAATTCCCCGTGCTCCACCAGATATAACGCTACGACCCACCTCTACCGCCTCGCGGGCTCTTGTTTTTGCCCATTCCATGGGCCCTGGAGAAGCTTTGCGGGAACCAACAATGGCCTCACCCTCTCCATATAAAACAGCCGCCGGTCCCCGAACGAAAAGAGCCCGAGGTGGTTTAGCCAAACGTCTCAAGTGGCGAGGAAGGTCCCAGGGAGCGACCACTTGAATATCAAGTTCAGCAATGGCCTTGGCACTTCGCCGAGCGGTCTGCCAAACGCTAACGGCAGCGCCTTCGAGTACCCGCTCCAAATCGCGCTCGGGCTCAACCGAAAGTAATATCCGGTCAACGTCTTCTTTTTTAATTCTTGGAGTCAGCGCGTAAGCGCACAAACCGGCGATAAGATGATCCATACCTGCATAGGAGCAACCGCTATGCCAAGCAGTGGGGCTCTTTTATCAACATCGTAAACAAGGGAAACGTTGCAGTGTATCAAGCTGAATCGTCGCAACAGAGATGTGAGACAGTGGTCATGACCATAAAAAAAGGCCGTGAAGACACGACCTTTATTTTCAAATCTAATTTTGAGTGTGCACCTTTAGCGGTACACCCTGCTCAGCTCAATCAAGCTTCTTCTTGATTGTTTACGCTACCAGCAAGACGCTCTTTAGAGCGGTAGTAGCCGCAGCTGTTGCATACACGGTGAAGCTTAGTTGGCTCACCGCACTGTGCGCAGGTAACGTATCCTGGCTTCTTCAATGCGTGGTGAGAACGATGCATACCGGTTCGTGAATGTGACTTGCGTTTCTTTGGAACTGCCATGGTCTTTTACTCCTGAAGCGCCTTCAAGTCAGCCAAGTCATTGACTAAACGCTTCCATCCTGATTTCAGCGCCACCAAGGCGCTACCGCGCGGCTTTCACCGGCCACCAGAGCGAATAATACTCTGGAAGGGTGCGCTATTTACGACTCGGCGACTTGTTTTGTCAACCAAATTAGCCCATTTTCTTCTACTTTTCATGGATCTAACCCGGATAGATCGCTTGGTTTTTCTTGTTTTTAGATGAAATTACGGTACTGAAGCCCTTATGAACAGCCTTCTGGAGCATTTTAGCGGCACTCTAAGCAGCCTGGTGCCAAATGATGCCACATTAATTCTAGCATCCAGCGGCGGCCCAGATTCACAGGTCATGCTGGATCTCGTGGGGCAAATCCTCGAAAACGGCGCAAACTACCAAGTGGTGGCGGTTGGCGTAGACCACGGCCTAAGACCAGAGGCTCCCGGCGAACTCGAACTGGCTCGCAATCTTGCCCAGGAGCATGGAATAGAGTTCCACCAGCTGGAAGTCCAAGTTCAGGCCCAGGGAAACAAGCTCCAAAATGCCCGAGAAGCGCGCTACGAAGTTATCCGCAAATTTGCCAACCGGTTCGACAATGCTTTTATTCTCACAGCACACTCCGCAACCGATCAATGCGAAACCCTGGTCCAACGGCTAAGCCGAGGCACCGGTCTTAGGGGAGCGGCTGCCATTCACCCCAGTCGCCAAGACCTACTCCGCCCCCTCTTAAGGCACACGCGCCAAGAGATCCTCAACTACGCGATATCTCGAAGTATTTCATTTGCTAATGACCCAAGCAATGAAGACCGAAGTCACTCGCGGACCATCATTCGACAAGATATTGTCCCCGTACTCGACCAACTCAACCCGGAAGCGCAACGGCATTGGGTCAAATTTTCTGAGCAGTCGATGCGAGCTACCCATTTTCTAGATGAATTGGCCAAGCCTGTCTTGGCGGCAGCATCGGGTCCCCTGAATTCACTCCGCGTTGGCCCCCTCGAAACCTGTGCTCCCTTTCTACGGCAGTGGGTCATAGGAATTTGGCTCACCCAGCACCAGTTACCCATGGACACCCGGTACATTGATGCGGTGGAAAATCTCATGGGTAAGCCGGGTAAAAAGCTAAGCGTCGGCGGAAAACTCGTGAGAAATGAATCAGGTAGACTTTGGGCCCCCCTGGAGGCGACTCAATATCTCGAAAAGCTACCAGTTGGCGGGCAACTCGAGGTCGCGCGGCTGGGCGGATATCTGAAAACTTCTATAATTCCAGAAAAAAAATCGTCATTTTCGCCAGTTAAGGGGCCAACGCAGGTTGCATTCGATGCCGATCGACTCCATCTTGGGTTAGAGGTAAGGCCATGGCGGCTGGGAGATAGGTTTCACCCATTCGGTCTTCAGGGTTCTGTAAAAGTAGGCGATTTGTTTACGAACCTCAAAATCCCCACCCCTCTGCGGGAGCATTGGCCGGTGGTGATTTGCGGGGATGTCATTATTTGGGTCGTAGGTTTGCGAAGAGGCTCTCTGGCACCTATGAGCAATGAGACAGCTAATGTATTATATATGGAGTACATCGGTGGGGTGACCCCTGATGCTACTGCAAATTCGATGGAGCTGACGTAAAAAAGCAGGTCAGTTAACACCGAGGAGTCAACGTGCGGCAAAACCATAAAACCATCATTCTCTGGGGCGTTCTGTTTCTGATGTTCTACCTCATTTGGAACATCATGCAGCAAAACCAGGTTGAACCGACGGAAATGCCATTTTCCCAGTTCTTGACCGAGGTAGAAAGCGGGTCCCTGACCAATATTGCCGTCGAAGTAAAAAACGAATCTGAGTTCTCATGGACGAAAGACGGTAAGAAAAATCGAGCAACCGGCAAGCTTACAGACTCTGTAATCGATAAGATGCAAAGCCAAAAAGTTGGCTTCAAACTCGTCAGTGAAGAAGGCGGTGCCCTTTGGCAGTCGCTCCTCCTCTCCTGGTTGCCGATGGTTCTCGTGTTCTTGTTCCTCTTTTTCCTTATGCGCCAACTGCAATCAGGTGGTGGCAAAGCTATGAGTTTTGGTAAATCCAAAGCCCGCCTCATCTCTGAAGGCGGTCCAAAGGTTACGTTTAAAGACGTGGCCGGCGTGGAAGAAGCCAAAGAAGAATTGCGGGAAATCATTGAGTTCCTAAAAGACCCCAAAAAGTTCACGCGCCTTGGCGGACGTATTCCAAAAGGCGTCTTACTGATGGGCCCTCCCGGAACAGGTAAAACCCTGCTCGCCCGAGGCGTAGCCGGTGAAGCAGGCGTGCCCTTCTTCTCCATCAGTGGTTCTGATTTCGTGGAAATGTTTGTAGGCGTTGGAGCATCGCGGGTTCGCGACCTCTTCGAGCAAAGCAAAAAGCAAGCGCCTTGTATTATCTTCATCGACGAAATCGATGCCGTCGGCCGACATCGTGGTGCAGGCCTTGGTGGTGGACATGACGAGCGCGAACAAACGCTCAACCAGTTACTGGTGGAAATGGATGGATTCGAGTCCAACGAAGGCGTGATCCTGGTCGCAGCGACCAACCGCCCCGACGTTCTCGACCCTGCCCTGCTTCGACCGGGCCGTTTTGACCGCCGTGTTACCGTACCGAATCCGGATCTCTCTGGGCGCGGAATGATTTTAAAAGTTCACACCCGTAAAGTTCCGCTTTCCGGCGACGTCAATCTAGAGACACTTGCTCGCGGTACACCGGGATTTTCCGGCGCAGACCTGGCCAACATGGTGAACGAGGCAGCACTGATTGCCGCTAAACTCAACAAGACCAAAGTCGAACACGCTGATTTCGAAGAAGCGAAAGACAAGGTCATGATGGGAGCCGAGCGAAAGAGTATGGTTCTGAGCAAGGCCGATTTGCGTAACACTGCTTATCACGAAGCAGGCCACGCTTTGATAGCGCAGCTATTGGAGAACGCCGACCAAGTTCACAAGGTCACAATTATTCCTCGTGGACGCGCGTTGGGACTCACTCAAATGCTTCCGGAAAATGACCGTTACGGTTACTCGCGTAACTGGGCACTGGATCAGATTGCGGTACTCTTCGGTGGCCGCATTGCCGAGGAAGTTGTGTTCAACGAGATTACAACCGGTGCCGGAAACGACTTCGACCGGGCCTCTGATCTCGCTCGTAAGATGGTTTGCAACTGGGGTATGAGCGAAACGCTCGGACCCGTCACGTTTGGTGAATCTGAATCCAATGTGTTTCTCGGTAGAGACATCGGTCGCACCGCGAAATACAGCCAAAAAACAGCTCAAATGATTGATGCTGAGGTGAAAGATATTCTGGAAGCAGAATACAAGCGAGCAACGGACCTCTTGGTGCAAGAGCGCGAATCATTAAACAGAATCGCTGAGGCGCTTATCGTTTATGAAACCATTGACGGTAAAGAAGTCGATATGCTCATGCGAGGCGAGGAAATGACTCGAGAGCCACCGAAGGTTCGTATGACCACACGGGAAGACTTGGAAGAGCGCATGCGCGAGAAAGAAAAAGGCGGCGGGCCAGATATTTTAGGCCCGTTGGCTGGCGGCGCAAAAGCTTAAGCTTCATCTCCTGCTATGACAATATTGCCTACCGTGTTTGAAACCGGGCGCGGACTGCGCCTGGATTTCGAACGCCCCATTTACATGGGTATCCTCAATGTAACGCCGGACTCCTTCTCCGATGGCGGCAAATACAAAGACGTCAACGCGGTCGTTGCGCAAGCCCAGGAGCTTCTCTCCGACGGTGCTACCATCCTCGATATTGGCGGCGAGTCCAGCCGCCCTGGCTCAGAACCTGTCAGCGCTGAAGAAGAATGCAATCGGGTGCTGCCGGCCATTGAAGCCATCCTCAAGGCAAATCCTGAAGTTGCCCTAAGCATTGATACCACCAAAGCTGTGGTGGCTGATAAAGCGGCCAAGCTGGGCGCAGAATTTATCAACGACATATCAGCCCTAAGCGATCCCAATATGGCCCACGTCGCCGCAGATCACCAGACTGGCCTGATTTTAATGCATATGCGGGGAACGCCGAAAACCATGCAGGCTGGCCCCATCGAATACGAAAATGTTACGCAAGAGGTCACATCCGTTCTGGAAAGAGCCATTGCAGCCGCCGAGGATGCCGGTGTTTTAAAAGAGCGAATTTGGATCGACCCAGGCATTGGCTTCGGTAAAAATCTTCAACATAACCTCAGCCTTACGCGCTCCGTCGGTCAACTTGTAGAGACGGGCTGCCGGGTCCTTTATGGACCAAGTCGAAAGCGGTTCTTAGGCGAGATTACCGGCCGTGACGTGACCGACCGCGACCGGGCCACCGCAGCCGCCTGTGTCATCGCTGCCTACGAGGGTGCCGATATATTCCGTGTCCACAGCATTGCCGCCGTCCATGACGCCATCGAAGTTGCTTACGCACTTCGCACAAACCGGCGTTAATCATTGGACACCTGAGATTTTCGTGCTATCAGCCTCCACGCAGCAATCTACAGCGCTTGTAGCTCAACTGGATAGAGCACCGGCCTTCTAAGCCGGGGGTTGCAGGTTCGAGTCCTGCCGGGCGCGCCACTCA